>SL_3KL_010_SEDDRAFT_10005400_pt1 | contig 11466 bp, 11 predicted proteins | sample SodLakKL_010_SED_2_FD_10381 | JGI IMG/M metagenome (IMG submission 10381)
TATATGACGGGGAGCAAGTCAAGCCGATATGAAAGTCGCCGGTTCTTTGTTGCCATTTCGGGTACTGCTTAATGGAATATAATTTCGCGTTCGTTTTTACCAGTTGCAGTTAGAGTTATCTGTTTGGAATGAGGCGGTAACAATTCTGAAATTCTTTCAGGCCATTCGACAATGCAAACGCCATCTCCATAAAAATATTCTTCAGCTCCAATTTCAAGAGCTTCAGTATAATGTTCAAGCCTGTAACAATCAAAATGATAAACGGACAGATTTCCATTGTATTCATTAATAATTGTAAAGGTTGGGGAAGATACCACATCTGCATCTAAACCAAAAACCTGAACAAATCCGCGTACAAACTGAGTTTTCCCGGATCCAAGATTTCCTGAAAGGCAAACAACATCGCCCGGCTCCGTCTCTTCCGCAAACTGCCGGGCTATCTTCATCGTATCAGCTTCGCTGTGGCTGATCATCTTATTCATCTATTCAGCCCCGGGGTTTCATTGTGGCTACCGGCAATATCATCTCTTCCATCGAAGCACCTCCGTGCTGGAATGTATCGCGGTACCGGTTTTGAAATTTATTATAGTTATTGGGATACACAAAGAAGTAATCTTCCTTAGCGATGATATAACTGTTTGCCGGAGGATCTACCGGAAGCTGATAATAGTGAGGTTTATCGATATAAATAGCTGCGCTCTCCTGAGCTTTCAAATTTCGGCCATATTTGTAACGGAGATTTGTAGCGGCGTCTCTGTCGCCAAATACTTTAGTATCCCGCATCGACCGAACCGACCCATGATCAGTAGAAACCACAACGGTTACATCTTCATTTGCAAGCTCTTTGAACATCCTGAAAAGAGATGAGTGCTGAAACCACGTTTCGGTAAGAGAACGAAAAGCTGATACATCCGGAGCGAGCTGTTTCAAAACCTCGGAATCGGAGCGGCTGTGAACCAGCGTATCAACAAAATTATAGATAATAGTAGTGAAAGCCGATTGTGTATAGTTCGAAATTTTATCTGCAATTCTATTCCCATCTTCAGGCTGAATAATTTTCTCGTATTTCACCTGTTCCGGCAACTGGTTGCGGTGCAGATACTTTTTCAGCAATTCCTCTTCATGGCGATTCAGGGATGTTTCATCTTGTCCCATTTCCCACAAATCGGGATAACGTCGCTGAATTTCGAGCGGAAAAAGCCCTGAATAAATAGAATTCCTCGAAAATGGAGTAGCCGTTGGCAAAATGGAATAGTAAAAATCGGTATCGATTACATAATAATCATTCAGCATACTCTCAAAGAGCAGCCACTGATCATACCTCATGCAATCGATCAAAAAGAATACAACCGACTCCTTATTTTTTAAATGAGGAAAAACCTTTCGTTTTAAGAGATCGGGGCTGAGCGTGGGATGCTCATTTTCTTTACGCTGCAGCCAACTTCTGTATTCCAGTTTAATGAATCGGCCAAATGCCTGATTAGCCTGCTGAAACTGATCCTGCAATACTTGTTGCAGGGCATCGTCACTCGTTTCCAGGTTCAGATCCCAGTGAGTGAGTGTTTTATAAATACTGATCCACTCTTCCCAGCTTGTTTGCTCATTAAATTTGGAAGAAAGTTCATTGAAATTTTTCAGGTATGATTGAGCTGCTTTTTCGTTCTGAATACGCCGCTTGTCCAGAATTCTTTTGATGGTAAGTATAATCTGGTTTGGATTGACCGGCTTGATGAGATAATCGGAAATTTTGTTTCCGATGGCATCTTCCATAATTGACTCTTCCTCGCTTTTTGTAATCATCACAACGGGAAGTGAGGGACGAACACTCTGAATCTGTTCAAGCGTAGCCAGGCCATCCATGCCCGGCATCTGTTCATCCAGAAAAATAATGTCATATGTATTTTTCCTGATCAGAGAAACAGCGTCCTCGCCATTGGTCACAGGTGTAATTTCAAATCCTTTCCCCTCAAGGAAAATGATGTGTGATTTCAGCTGATCAATTTCATCATCAGCCCAAAGTATTTTATTCGACATGCTTCAAAATTAAAACGTTAATCATCCACCCATAACACGAATATTTGTATGGATTTGTATCATATATAAACCAATTCCCGCAATCCATTGTTATGCAGGTTTTTGATATAACTACCCGAACAAAATGAATATTTTACAATCTTTCAATTTCCGGGAAATCATCAGAGCGCTCTATTAAACGAACCATAAGATACTGAAAGCCAATTCGCATAAAAATTATACCTTCAATACGAATGTTAATTTTTTAAAATTCTGAATTCAATCTTCACAGCTTACAGTCTGATCAGTGGCTTGATCACTTCCAGGCGCCGCTCACCAATTCCCCGGACTTCAATTAATTGCTCTTTTGATGTAAACTCTCCGTTCTCCTTCCTCCATTCAATAATTCGTTCAGAAAATGCAGGTCCAATCCCCGGAAGTTCCTGAAGTTCTTCTTCATCCGCTTCATTAATATTGATCCTTTCCCCGTCCGTTGCCGGTTGTTCACGAGCAGTATCAGACTCAACCGTATCCGGAGTAACTGTTTCTGGCTGTAAAGCAGCCACCTGCACACCATCCGGCTCAGATTCATAGCGGGCTAAAATCTGTTCTTCTTCCATTCGCACCATCTGGCTTCTCGCTTCAAATACTTGTTCCAGTTCTGCGTAATAATCGGCATCAAAATTGACGTCCGGCTTCAATATTGCATTGTAGCTGCTAAGAACCAGTAAAAAGGCAAAGAGCACCGATACTGCAATACGCTCACTTCGCTGCACTTCAAGTTTATCTAAAAAAAAGAATAATTTTCGTTTCATATCTGGCCTCATTTTTCTTGAAATTCTATTTTCCTGCCTGTTTCAACCGGCAGAATGATCAATCTCTTTATTAGAGTGAATATTGCTTCCGTATATTTATGAACCCGAAAAACCCATTTCCTTACAAATTTTTTTCTGATGACACCAAACTTTACTCAAATTGACGGAAATCGTGTGGCCTGGTATCAAACCGGCGAAGGAAAGCCACTCATTATTCTGCACGGATGGGGAAGTAGCTCAAACGTGATGATGCCATTGGCACAGCAGCTGGGCAAGAAGCGCACCTGTTACCTGGTGGATTTTCCCGGTTTTGGCCGCTCCGCCGAACCAAAAGAGCCCTGGAGTGTAGGTGATTATGCAGATTTGATCCGTGAATTTACAAACAAAACTCTCCCCGGTGCATCATTTGATCTTCTTGTACATTCATACGGTGGCAGAGTGGCAATAAAACTGCTTACAGACCCTGATTTTTCCGGGCGCTTCGGTAAGGTGATTTTTACAGGTGCGGCCGGACTAAAACCGAAACGGGGATTTACATTCTATCTGAAAAAATACACTGCAAAAACGCTGAAGCTTCCATTCTTGATATTACCATCCGGCTTGCGTGAAAAGGGACTGAAACGGCTTCGAAACACAGCTCTTTGGAAAAAACTGGGATCCTCAGACTATCAGAAGCTTTCTGGAGTGATGAGAGAAACATTTGTAAAATCGGTAAACGAGCATATGGATCACCTGCTTCCGCAGATCAGCCATGAAATTCTGCTCATCTGGGGCAAGAATGATATGGCTACACCTCTTGAACAAGGAGAAAGATTTGAAAAATCCCTGCCTGAAAGCGCCCTCATCGTGCTTGAAGATGCCGGACACTATGCATTTTTAGACAAGCCAAAACAGTTTGCGGCTGTTGTTCAAGCTTATCTCGATCCCGAAAAATAATGAAGAATCTGTGATTTTTTGCTACACCACCAGCTTATAACTGGTGCAGGTACCTTCCTCCTTGCCGTTCTTTTCGCATTCTTCTTTTTTTTCAAAACCACGGTTAGAAAACTCGAGGATATCACCTTTTTTGTTGGTTCTCCTCCATCTCCATTCGCCCTTTACATCCTGGTAAATTTCACACTTTGGCATAAAAAAGATTGATTTTTTAATGATTACTTATCTTCACTATATCATCAATTTTTCAATCATTTTCAACTTTTTGGACAAAATTTCGCATTAATCTGATTCTCTGTCGATGAATTTCCATAAATATCCAGTTGTAATCAGAATACCTGAGATCAGAATAGTTACTTTCCCGGCTAATTCTTCTGCACCTGTCCACTCAATAATCATCGGACTGCCTAAAACCATAAAAGCCAGTACCACCATAAAACCAAAACTTTCGGGAAGACGGTAGGGCACATCCATTATTTTTTTACTGAAAATACCGAGTGTTCCCGCCATGGCACCGTAACTGAGCAAAGTCGCTATCGCCGAACCTGTCATACCCAATACCGGAATGAGGGCAAGATTTGCGAAAATTGTGATCACAGCACCCATCAGGGTAATTTTGTAAAGTACTTTTGTCTTCTCTTTGATGAAAACCCCGGAAGAAAAGTTGATGTACCAGCCGTGAAACCAGTAGGCGAGCAGCAGAAATGGCACGATCTCCAGGCCCGCCCAGTAATCGCTGCCGATAAGGGTGGCGTTCAGTCCAGGAATCTGAATCGCAACAATTTGCTCTTTAAACAGAGCCACGACCAAAAAAAGCAGAGCCGCAAAACCATTAAACCAGATGAATGCCTGGCCAAACAGTTTAGGTGAGTTTTCATCGCTGCCATGGCGCATAAAAAACGGCTGCCATGCCATTCTATACATCTGCACCACCAGCAGCATAAACACAGCCATTTTGTAGCAGGCATTATAAATACCTACAATATCTTCCGGGGAAGTGCCTGCTCCATAAATTCGCTCTGCATTAGACGGATCCATGTTGTTTAGCAAAAAGCGATCCAGCATTTCGTTAATCGCATAGCCTATGCCCGATGGAACAAACGGCCATCCGAACTCGAATGCCGTTTTCATCCATTTACTGTTCCATTTGCCCTTCAGAAGGCTGGCCGTACACGCCCAGACCAGTAGTGTCATCAGCATAGAAGCAGCCAGGTTGGAAATAAACACCGCTTCAATGCCAAAATTCAGCCCCAGAATCAAATACAGGTTCAGCCCAAGATTGATGATAACATTCAAAAACTTCAGCGATGCGAAAAGCCAGGAACGGCGCACCAGCCTCAGTTCTGCCATCGGCACAATAGAAAGCGTATCAAACCAGAGTATGCCCAGCATCAGAAGAAAAATTCCAGAAGATTCCGGGCCGAGGTTAAAAAGAGGCAGCAGCACCGGCATGACCAGCCACAAAATACCGCAAAGCAGTGTTGCGAAACCGAGCAGGCCAAGCTGAAGTGTTTTGAAAATATTGGCTGCTTCCCTCCGGTTTTCGGCATAGCGGAGATAGGCCGACTCCATACCGAAGGTGAAAATAACATTCAGAAATGAAATTCCTGCATACATCAGTCCGACAATTCCATATTTGGCTGGGCTGAATACATCGGTATAGAGCGGAACCAACAGATAATTGATAAACCGCGCCAGCACACTGCTGATGCCATAGATTAATGTATCGGAAAAAAGTTCTCGGAGTTTTTTCAAGGGCCGGTATTCTGGAAAATCCGCGGTCTGTTCTGTTTATGCAGCCACAATGAGTTCTCAGTATTTACACATTTGCGGCAATATTTTATAAAATACTGATTAGCTTTGGTTAGTTTCCTTTTTTCATCAATAGAGCGGCCTCAACACCCAGCAGATAACTATTGATTCCGAAACCTGTAATTATGCCGGACATCACTTTGCCGGTTACCGAGCGTTCGCGAAATTCTTCCCGGGCATGAATGTTGGAAATGTGAACTTCCACTTTCGGAATATTTAAAAGTTCCAGGGCATCACGAATAGCCACTGAGGAGTGGGTAAAACCTCCCCAGTTTGCCACGATAGCATCCACTGTGCCGGTTCTGGCCGACTGTATAGCATCGATCAGATCGCCTTCGTGATTGCTCTGTATAAAAATAAAATCGATGTCTGAAAACTTCTCTTTCAGAATTGTTTCTACATCAGCCAGAGTTTGCGAGCCATAGATATTTTTATCGCGCCGGCCCAAAAGGTTGAGGTTGGGGCCATTAAGAATCATAATGGTCATAAAGACACCTCTGCAGAAATCTGTTTGGCAATCTCTTCCATTTTTCCCCTGGATACCTCCACTTTGTTTCGAAGCGAAACGTTCTGACGCTCATGGTAAATGGGCACCATGTGGATGTGGGCATGAGGTACTTCAAGCCCCTCTACGATAACTCCGGTGCGTAATGGTTTAAGTGACTTGTCGATGGCTTCCGCCACTTTCTTTGCAAACACCATCGTTTCACCCAACAGATCGTCGGGCAGATCAAAAACGTAATCGATCTCTTTTTTGGGTACCACAAGTGTGTGGCCTTCTGCAATTGGATTGATGTCTAAAAAAGCGATATGCGTTTCATTTTCTGCAATTTTGAAACAGGGAATTTCGCCGCGTATGATTTTGGTGAAAATAGTTGCCATAAAATAAATTGTTTAGATGTTGAACTACATCGCTACTTTATTCGTTAAAGATATAGATTGCATATGTAGAGAACAATTATGTAACAGTACTATACAGGTTGAGTTACCCTATTAATTTCTGGTATTCTGAAAAATGATTATGGATCAGTTGATTTTCTCAAAAGAAATCTCTTATCTTGTAAGTCTTTGATGAATTGCTCAAGAAGCTATTAAGAAATTTGAATCGGTAGCTCAGCTGGTAGAGCAGCGGCCTTTTAAGCCGCGGGTCGAGGGTTCGAGCCCCTCCCGATTCACGCACTCAGAGCATAAGATTATTTTTTAAGACTCTCTCTTGATTAACCTCTATCGGCTGATACCCGGTAGGGGTTATTTTTTTGCCTTCCATTCAATCAACCCTAAGTTACGGATACACTCACCCCATCGGGACCGGCAAGTTGAAATAGACTTCAATCCATTCAAACCGAACCTTTATGATCCAGCCGGGCCTGACTTCCCGAAAAAGACAGAAACATCAAAAAAAACAAAAAGCCAACCGCATCATAAAAGCTGATCAATAAAACAGGGGAAACGCTTTTGTTTATACGCTTTATTTAGAGTAATTTCGTAAAAATCACTACAGTAATATCAAAGAATACGGAAGGTAGTACATGAAAGGTAAACGTACCTGGCTCATTGGCCTGCTTGCAGCCTTTGTTGCTGTCTGGTTTTTATTTTTTGATACTCACAGCCTGATGACAAAAATAAAACTGGAGAATCAAAAAAAAGATCTGATAGAGCGTACCGAAGAATATCAACTAAGAACTGCGGAACTTGAACAAAAAATCAAAGATCTTGAAACCAGCCCGGACTTGCTCGAAAAAATTGCCCGGGAAGACTACGGAATGAGAAAGCCCGATGAAACGGTCTATAAAATTAAAGTCCAGGATTAGACTGCACTAATCACAGCCAAATTGCTTGCTGTATAATGTAAGTATGTAATCTACAATATTCATTGCTCTATATTTCTTTTGTCGAGACATTTACACTAAAATCTTTACGAACATGATTTCTATTGGAATAGATTTGGGCGGCACCAATATTAAAGCCGCACTGGTTCACAAAAATAAGGGATTCATCCACACAACATCTATCCCCACAAATGCCGAGATGGGTAAAAAGTATGTTTTTGATCGCATTGCAATGGCGGTTAACGACCTTATGGAACAACACGATGAAAAACCCATCGGCATTGGAATGGGACTGCCCGGCATGGTATCTATGAACCGAAAAATCGTAAAAAATCCGCCGAACTTGCCCGGATGGGAAGTAGAAAGGGTAGCTGAAGAGGTCGGGAGCCGCACCAATTTAAATTGTGTAATTGAGAATGATGCCAACCTTGCCGCACTCGGCTCAGCCAGATTCGGAGCGGGAAAAAATCTCGACAGTTTTATCATGATTACTCTTGGCACCGGTGTTGGCGGAGGGATCATATTTGAAAATAAAATTTATCGCGGAACAACCGGAAAGGCTGGTGAACTTGGCCATGTAATTATTGACTATCACGGACCGTTATCCAACAGTAATACACGGGGTGGTATTGAAGCATACCTGGGCCAGCGTTTTTTGAGCCGCTTCGCTGCAGACACTATTCGCCAAAATACCGATAATCCCCTGTATGAACAGTTCCACCGTGACTTTAGTAAGCTGGAGCCGGTTGATCTGTACCATTCAGCCAGAGAAGGCAACGAACTGGCGATTCAAATTTTACGCAAAACCGGTGAGAAACTTGGCTATGCTCTCGTTAATTACATTCATATACTCGATATCAACAAAATCATAGTAAGCGGCGGAGTGGCCAAAGCCGGTGAATTTATTCTCGGACCGGCAAAAGAAACCGCATCAAAACTTTTAATGCCTCCTTTCGTTGAAGGATTTGAAATTATTTATGAAAACCTTGGAAACGATGCTGCACTACTTGGAGCCGCAAGCCTTGCGTTTGAAGAGTTGTGATGCTTAGCTTTAAGCATGCAAAAACCCCTCTCAACAAATAGATCTTTTTGGCTGTTTTGGCCGTTTTTTCTCTTTTTTATTTTTGAGAGTAACGTAATTTTTGCGCAAACCCTGCCCGATACACTCCAAACCACGGAGAATGACACTATTCCCCGGGCTGAAGAAGCTCTGCAAGATACAATTCCTCCCGCTCTCCAGGATACAATACCCGAAGCACCTGGCGCTGAACCGGCACTGGACGGAACCGACCCCCAGGTTCCCCAAACACGCCAGGCCGACAGGCAGGCTGCCGCTGACGCCGTAAATTTCCAGGCCAGGGATTCGCTCACCTTTAATATGAGAGGACAGCGGATTGCCCACCTTTATGGTTCCGGTAATGTGAAGCACGAAAGCGGAGAACTATCCGCCGGAGTTATTGAACTGGACCTGAACAAAAACCAGGTACATGCCAATACAACCACACCACAAGACACCCTCTCCTATCCGGTTCTCAGGCAGGCTGGGAAAGATCTCAGAAGTACCCGTATTCTCTACAATTACAGGACAGAAAAAGGAAAGTTTGAAGCTGCCGAAATTGAAATGCCCGATGGATACCTCATAGGTACTCAGGTAAAAAACATATCCAGAAATGAGGTTTTTGTAGAAGACGGCATCTACTCCACCTGTCCGCCCGACCACATGTACTACTACATTAAAGCCCGGCGGATGAAAGTTGTGGATGAAGAAGAAGTGTTTTTTACAAACGCCCAGCTCTACATTCTGGACATCCCATACCCGCTGGTTTTTCCTTTTGGATATGTACCAGCTGGCATAGACCGAAGGCGATCAGGGCTGCTTGAACCGACCTATGTATTTCAAAATACCTCTGACCGGGGTATAGGACTGCAAAACCTGGGTTGGTTTCAGTATATCAACGACTACTTTACGGCACAAACCTCGTTCGATGTATTTACCTCAGGTACGGTGTTTAACGAGTCACGGCTTCAGTATCGTAAAACAGGAAGTTTTAACGGAAATATTGTACTTGGATACTCAAGTGAACGCGGACTGGAACCAACCGATCCCGGATTTACTGAATCGCGAACCCGGCGGGTCGCCATCACCCATGATCAACAGCTTTCGCCTTTTGCAAATATTACCGCCAACATTAACCTGAGAAGCGCCGATTATTTCCAGCGTAATTCGTTTGATCTGGATGAACGAGCAGAAACAAGTACCACATCCCGGATTTCATATCGCTACAATCATCCGGAAGGTGCGTATAACTTTAGTGTAAGATCAAATTTAAATCAACAGTTCAATACTAACACCACCCGGCTTACCGGCCCTGAAATGAACTTTTCACTTCGCCAGTTTTCTCCCTTCCAGCGCGACCGCCCCGGTCTTGCCGAAGAGAGCTGGTATGAACGTATCAGCGTCAGTTACCGGAATAATTTCCGATCTCAATACAACTTTGTGCCCCTGGCCCGGGAAGATGCAGAGGTCAACTGGTTCGAAGCTCTGCTTGATCCCGCAAAATACCGGGAAGCCACGGGCGACGACCGCCACATACGATATGGATTTGAACAGAGAGCACAAATCAGCGCTTCTCAGGTTATTCCAAGCCAGTTTCTAAACATTAGCGCCAGTGCAAATTATACCGAGTATTGGTATCCCACATCTACACGACGGGAATTTATCGAAGAAGAAAACCGGGTAGAAACGCGAACAGAGAGAGGATTTGTATCGGCCCGTGATTTTTCGACTTCTCTCAGTTTCAACACCACTTTTTACGGCATATCCCAGATGAATATCGGAAATTTTGAAGGCCTTCGCCATACAGTGCGGCCTAACATTAGCTTCAGTTACAGCCCTGACTTCTCGAGTGATACCTGGAGTTTTTATCGTGAAGTTCAAACCGATACACTTGGCAATACCCAAACCTACTCCATTTTTCAGGATGAAATCTTTGGAGGGCCGGCAGCCGGTGAACAGCAAACCATGTCGTTCGGGTTAACCAATGTACTTGAAACCAAACGGGTTCGCCGCGACTCTACCGGGGAAGTTTCCTCACAAAACCTGCGCCTGATCGATAACTTGTCGGCAACTTCAAGTTATAATTTTGCTGCTGACAGCCTGAATTTTGGGCGGGTGAATGTTTCTCTTTCTTCAAGTGTGGTTGAAGGCCTTCGTTTCCAGGCAGGAGCCACCTATTCCTTCTACAGCCGAAGCGAAACAGGGACAGAAATCGACCGGTATATCTGGCAGGATTCGAATAAAATACTTCAGCCAATATCTTATAACCTGAGCCTTTCCACCAACATCAGGCGGGGCAGGCGGGGCAGCACGAGAGTTTCAACACCGGCGTATCGGCCATATGACCCTTATGATCAAACCTTTTTCGGCCCGATAGACGGCCGTTTTAATTCTCAGCCTGTTCAGGATTTTAATTCTACATTTGAAATGGGCCTCGACTTCAGCTACAGATGGACCTACCGGTTTGGCCAGGAGGCAACAAAACGAGCTGTTCTAAATGCCAACAACATCCGGTTTAACCTCACCCCGAAATGGAGTGTAAGCACACGTATCGGTTATGATTTTATTGAGGGAGAACTGACTCCTTCGCAATTCAGCCTGCAGCGAAACATGGTTTGCTGGAACCTCTCATTTCAATTCAATCCGTTCGGAGACTTCCAGTACTACAGTTTCCGTCTTTCGCTAACCGGCGGGCAAATTCAGAGCCTATTCCAAAAACTTCCTGGGCTGAATAATCTTGAAAGGAGCTCCTCCCCAACCGGACGAAGGCCACCCACAGGTTTCTGATTGTCATTGCAATTATGTATGATTTTGCGGTGCAACAGCCGTACCTTTAGCCCGGATATCTCACAGTAATCTATATAAACATCACGTATGTTATTGACATATATTTGTTTGAAATCCGTTTATTTTGTTATAAAAAATTGCAGAGTGTATTTGCGACGAAATTTGTCCCTCAGCTGCGTTGAATATAAAATGACGTGCTCAACGTACTCAGGTACGTTTC
>SL_3KL_010_SEDDRAFT_10005401_pt1 | contig 11466 bp, 8 predicted proteins | sample SodLakKL_010_SED_2_FD_10381 | JGI IMG/M metagenome (IMG submission 10381)
CTTCCGGGGGTATTAGCTTTTTCAAGGATTGCACTTTGAGGAACAAAACCGGCTTTAGAAATCGAATACTGTGCTTTCTTTGTTACTAATTCATTATAATACTGCTCATTTATTGCATGCACCCTCTTTAATCTACTGTATTCAATCATGCTGTAGTTACTACCATATTTATGATCAAGCATATAATCTTCATAAATAAGTATTTGATTTTTATACTCTGCAATTTTTGTTTTAATATTTCTTTCTAATGTAGCAATACTATTTATTATCATATTTTTTTGGATATCTATCTGATGGTCCAAAGATTCTATTTGACCACTGCTCGTAGTTACTTCATATAATAATCTTTCACGATTATGAAGCAACTCTCTCAAGTTATTAAGCATATTAGCAACATTGCCCTTAAATTCACTTCCTGAGAGTATTGCAACTAAATTATAAACATCTGTTTTACTTTCATCTTTTAAACTATTCTTTACGTCTTTGTAGAGCCTCTTTTCCATTTCAAGCTTAACAATTTGAGTCTCAAAATTATTTATTCTATCAAATATTGTAGGTAGCTGAGAAGGAGAAGTTTCATCTATCTGATGTTCTTTTTTAAAATTTCTTAATTTAAATTCCGATTCTGACAACTTATCAAAAATAACATCTATTTGTTTATCAATAAAATCAAGTGTTCTTCTGGCACTTTCCGACTTCCTTTCAATTTCATAAAGGCCAAACTCTTCAGCTATAGCATTTACAATATCAGCTGTTTTCCTTGCGTTATGCCCTTCATATGTTATCTTAATTGTTTTTGCTGCTGAGCTCAAAACACTTATGCTCAAATCACTTGAGTATTTTGGCACAATTCTATCCGGGCGATTTACAATAAAAAAATAAGAATCTTTACTAAAAAGACTTTGTTGTTTTGAAATTGCTTCATGATTCAAAATATCTATTCTAATAGCTGCCTTCCCTATATCAAAAAATTCTCCTTCAAAAATCTTTATTTCTTTCTCCTGTCCTCCAATATTATGTGATAATATAATATTATTATCATTAACAAATTCTATATAAATTGGTGTTTGATAAAAAGAGGGGCATTTTACTTTTACATCAACCAAAAAAGGAGAGTTTCCGTAAAGCTCATAATCAAGTATTTGTCCTTTAGAAAAATACTCTATTTCTAAAGGCAACTTTCTAAACGCTCTATCTAAAAAGACTTGTGAACGCATGAGTTCAATCTTTTTAGCCATATCATCATCTGCAAACCTTCTCCCGGGGAAGACACTTTCAAATCTCTCACTTTCATCTCCTCCTATTTGAATTATAGCTGATGCCTGGAATAATGGCGGAGTATATCTTAAATATATAAATGCACTACTAACTGCAACAATTAAAAGCAAAATTACTAACAAAATATTTTTCCTTGTTATGTAAAGAAAAAGATTTAGATCAAAATCATCATTAATTTTCGATATTCTTTTTACATTATCTTCACTCATTATTGCAGAATAAATAAATAATTAATTAAAAAGCGAATATAGCACTAAGATAGTGCTTGCTAAAGACGCATAAGGAGTAATATTTTCTAAAATTCTTTGTGGCACTCTTTCTCTTGGATCAACATATATAATATCATTTGCTTGAAGTATAATGTTAGCATCATCGATCCCGGCAATTGTTGAAAGATCAATATGATAAACTTCAGGTTTGCCTGAATTTCCATCTCGTATAAGCTTTACCCTATGAGCTTTACCATCAGTAATACCTCCTGCCTGTGCTAATGCTTCAAAAAGTGTAGTGTTTGTGTTTTCAAGATATATAACTCTTGATGAACCACCTCTGCCTCCCGGGAAAACAACAACTCTATTATTTGTAATATTAAGCCTAACAAATGGGCGATTATAATATTTGCTATATTTTTCCTCTAATACGATTTCCGCTTCCCTTAATGTCATACCTTCTAATTTAACTCTTCCTAAAACCGGAAGTTTTACATTACCGTCATATTCTATCAAATAACTATACTCTCTCATTCGACTAGATGCAGAACCTTCTAAAGGATCAACAAGTTTTTCCCCATCATTTGATAATAATAAAAATGAAAGCTGGTCATTCGAAGCAATCCGATACTCTTTAACCTCTTTGAGTTTCTCAGGATCCGAGTATTCATAAGTTCGAGGTGTACGCAACATTTGCTCCGGCGACAATACCTTGCAAGATGTAAACGCAGCTAGCACGATAACTATTATTATTATTTGTTTCATCAAACCTATATAATATTTTGTTTTATTGCAAAATTAATAAAAAACATTTGAAAATGAAGGTTATATTTAAAAAAGAATCCTAACTTTTATAAATTTATTAATTAATATTATCTTAGTTTTATACTAATTACGTAATAATACTTAATAAATTTTAATTCTTAAAAGTTATTTTTGTATTTATATCATAAGATTTTGTTGATTTAAAAAATTAAATAGCCATTTACATTAAAAAACATGTGTTATTATGATAAATACAAGATTATTGATGAAGAAATTTTTGAATTAATAAAAAAACAATCCGAAAACAATAAATTGTTGATACGAGAGATTTTTTTATCTTATTTTAATGAAGCCGAAGCGCTTATAATTAAGATTCATAATTGTATGGAAGATGCTAATTATAATTGTGAAGAAGCCAAATCAACAATACAATCCCTATTTAATATTTCAAAAACTGTTGGAGCTTTAAGGCTAAAAAACATTAGTAAAGATATTGAAGAGTATTTAAAAATAAAAGACAAAAAAAACTGTTATAAATTAAGCAAACAATTAATACCAACGTACAACGAGTTCAAAGAAACCATAAACAAAATGACATGTTAAACAAAATTTTGCTTGTAGAAGACCAACTTTCTACTTCAAATTATACATACCAAATCCTGGAAAAACTTGATTGTAAAATAATGGCTCAAGCATCAAGTAGTCAAGAAGCCATACAATTAGCAAAAGACTTAAAACCTAATCTGGTTTTATTAGATATAAACTTGAAAGATAGGGATGATGGAATAGAAACAGCCTCAGAAATCCTTTCCTTTATAGATATACCAATAGTATATATTACATCCAAATCTGATGAAAATACAATTCGTCGAATAAAAGAAGCCGAGCCTAATGCTTTTATTATAAAGCCATTTGATGAGAAAATACTAAAGTCTGCTTTAGAGATTGCTGTTTATAGACATCAAGTAAAAAAAGAACTTTTAAAAACAAAAGAATTATTACGATCTACAATAGAATCAATTGATGACACCTTAATTTCTTTTGATATAAAAGGAAATATTGAATATTTACACACAAACGATTTTAAAAATATTCCTTTTATAATTTCTGAAAGCCCATTAAAAAAGAATTTTCAGGATGTCTTTTCAAAAAAAATATCGAAATTGCTATCTATTTCTTTTAACAATTTATTTAAAACACAAAAAGCACAATCTTTTGAATTTGAGCTAAAGTCAAAAAATACTAGCAGATGGTACCTTTCGAAAGCTTCCTTAAGAAAAGATCCTGACACAAATGAATCTGTTGGAGTTACTTTACTAGTAACAAATATAACAGCTCAAAAAAATATGGAAAAAGAACTTATTAGAAACAGTGAAAAACTTGCAGAAGCGCAAGAAGTAGCTCAACTTGGTTCTTGTGAAATTAATTTTAAAAAGAATACTTTATCACATAATGACATATTTTTTGAATTACTAGATATTGAAGATTATGAAGAAATTATTAGTTATAATGACAGACGTATAATTAACACAATACACCCTGATGACAAAACGAGATACCTAAAATCATTGAAAGAAGCCTTCTCTAAAAAAAATGAAAACTTCTCAATGGATTTCAGAATAATTGACAAAAAAAATAATATCAGATATATTCACTTTGTCAGCAAAATCTTTTACAGCAAATATTCTGAACCAAATATAATACTGATTACTATTCAGGATGTCTCTTGGCAAAAAGAAAGTCAAAAGTTGTGGAAAGACATATTTACAATGAGAAAATCAGCAGAAATCAAAGAGGAGTTTTTCCAAAATACAAGCCATCAACTAAAAACACCCCTTACTGATATTGTAGGGATTTTAGACCTTTTAAACAACACCGAACTTAACGAACAACAAAAACAATATATTGCAACACTGAAAGAATCTTCGGGAACTATCATCAATATGATCAATGATATATTAGATGTTTCAAAAATTGAAGCCGGAAAAATGAAACTCAATTACGAAAAATATAATATTAGAAAAAATGTCAAGAATATTATTAATAATGTATCTCATATTGCTAAAGAAAAAAATATAACAGTAAATTACGACATAGATGAAACCATACCTGATTTTATAATAATTGACGGAAAAAGAGTAAATCAAGTAATTTCTAACCTTTTATCAAATGGATTAAATTATACCAACAAAGGACATGTAACCATTAGAATCAAAGCTGAAGAATCTAATGACGAGCATGTCATTATATATTGCGAAATAAAAGATACAGGAATAGGAATAATAAAGAAAGACCACAAGAATCTTTTTAAAGCTTTTCAAAAATCCAATAAAACAGAAAACTCATCTATTGGTTCCGGAATTGGCCTTTATATTTGCAAAAATATTGTTAATCTTCTTGGTGGAGATATTGGGGTTGAAAGTGAAAAGAAAAAAGGAAGCACTTTCTGGTTTACTTTTAAAGCAGAAAAACATAATGAAAATCATGAACTAAATGAACCTGAAATTCATAATAATGAATATAAAGATACAATAAATAAAAATGAATTAAATCTTTCCGTTCTTTTAGTTGAAGATAAAAAAGACAATCAGAAAGTTTTAACGATGATGCTGGAAAGCTTAGGTTGCAAAGTTACTATAGCGCCTGATGGGCAAAAAGCTTTAGAATTATATCAGGAAAATGTTATCAATGCTTTTAATATTTTTGGGAATGTTGAGTATGACTTAATTTTAATGGACCTATTTATGCCTGTCATGGATGGAGTTTCTGCCACAAAAGAATTCAGGAGCAAATACAAAGAACTACCTCCTATTATAGGAATAAGCGCTCACGACATTGACAAAAGCTTTCAAGAACTCCATAAACTAGACTTTGATGATTTTATCACGAAACCTATTAGCGTTAGTTCTTTAGAAAATTTGCTTTATAAATGGAAAAACAGAGTTAATAAAAATAATGATAGTAATATATCAGGCACCGAAGATATATTTATTGAAAATCTTGACAATAAAGTCCCAATTGTTAATGAAAATACAATGAACAATATCCTAAAACAAGCAGATGGGAATGTCGTTAAGATTAGGAATGTTTTAAACTCTTTTATTAAAGATATGGATGACCACTATGAAAAGTTTAATAATGCATTAAAGAATAACGAACAAGAAGCAATTAAAAATATCATACTAACAGTCAAAGGCATATCTGCAACCATAGGAGCTTCAAGGGTTCATGAAATAAGCATAAGAATTGAAAAATATGTTACACAAAATCAACTCGACCAAGCTAAAAAACTCTTTAAAATAATGATTGAAAAGTATAATGAATTTAAAAAGTATGTAGATAAAATATACTTATAAATCTAACAATCCCTCTGGAGTTTCAACTATTATCTTCTTTAAAGACCTATCCACTTTCTTGATTAGTTCTTTTTTTAAGGGTACCAAAACTTCATTACTATTTTTTTTTATTTGCATTAGAGGATTAGAGGGATATTCTATAACTTCTTCCACTTTACCAATCTCCCCGTATTTTATATCTTCAACAATAAAACCTATTATTTCATGAAAATAAAATTGATTTCCTGTAAGTTTCGGCAAGTTTTCAAGAGGCAAATAAAGTTCACAGTTTAATATATTTTCCACCTCTTTCTCGCTATTAATGCCATTAAACTTAATATTTGCATGATTACTTCCTGACCTAATAGACATTTGTTCAATAAAAAAAGGAATCAGTTTTTCTTCAGTTAAAAGAAAGACTGATTCCAAATCTTTATAATTTTCAGGATTATCAACATCAAGAACGGCACTTACTTCTCCTTTATAGCCAATAGCTTTAGAAATGAAGCCAATATAAAAGACATTGTTTAAATCCATAAGCTTAGTCAAGAAAATCAAGCAACTTTATTGAAACTAATAAACTACTTTAATAATATAGTTTTATTATTTTTTATCCTCTGATTTTGCTTCAGGCTGATTTTCAGATTTAGCATCATCCTTAGGTTTATCATCCCCCCCCTTATCAACATTTGCTTTCTCCGACTCTTCATTTTTTTCTGCAGCAGGCTCTTCTTTCTTATCAGTAGCTTCTTTATTATCCTTATCTTCTTTCGCCTCTTCAGGCTTTGTTGCTTCCTTTTCTACCTTTTCTTTCTCTTCTACCTGAGGTTCATTTTTTTCCACTTCTCCCTCTTTACTCTCAGGAGTGTTTTGTTTTTCATCTTCAGGCTTTGACTCTTCTTCTTTCTTTTCTGCTTGTTTCTCTTCAGCTAATTTTTCTTCAGCTTGCTTCTTTGCTAAACTCTCAGCTCTGGCTTCATTAATCTTTCTTTCTTCTTCGATTCTCTTCTTTTCTTTTTCTTTTTCAGACAAATCTCTTTCATTAGCAATACTTTGCAATTTAGCTTCTTTTTCTTTAAGCCAATTTTGAAATTTTTCTTCTGCTTGCTCGGTTGTCAATGCTCCTTTTTTTACTCCTTTCAATAAGTGATGTTTTAGCATTATTCCTTTGCTAGACAGTATCGAACGAGCAGTATCCGATGGTTGAGCTCCAACCTGAACCCAGTAAAGTGATCTATCAAAATCTAATTCAATTGTTGCAGGAGTGGTCACGGGATCATAAGTGCCAAGTTTTTCAATAAACTTTCCATCTCGAGGTGCACGACCATCCGCTACTACAAGGTGATAAAAGGGTCTCCCTTTTTTACCTTTTCTTTGTAATCTTATCCTTGTTGGCATTTAATTAATTTTTTTATTTATTTATTTAACTTATTTTTTGAGGTGCAAATATCGCTCTTTTTTCTTTAACAAAAAAATATTTTTTTTAATATTATTAACCCTAACAAAAATTTTTAATATTATTTTTGCTTTAAATTATTACAATTAAGCAAATTTTATAATATTATAGAGCAAAATCTTATTAAATTATCAACTAAAATAAATATATGCGCAAATTTCATCCAAACTCTTTTATAAATTTTTGCATTAACGAAACTGCGGGGGATGTCGGAATCTTTAGGGCAACGATGTTAGGACAAATTGCAATTGGAATTTTATATTCTTTTGGGCATTTTGATTTATTGATAGTAGGAATAATCATCGGCTATATTCTACCTATAATTTGGTTAATTGCTTCTTATAGATTTTTAAAGTATTTATCAATAGATGATAACAATATGCCCTTCCCTGTTTTTATAAAAAAAGATCCCGGCAATTTTCTAGTTATTATTTTAGATATTTTATTTCTTTCCACTATTTGGTTTATAATTATTTCAGGATATTATGATGCGATATGGCTTAGAACTATAATTACTATTCTTTTTCCGATTTTAACATTATCTATGATGAGGTCATTAATCCTTTTATCAAATAAAAATAACAGAACTAATTCTGATTAAATTTGACAACTACTTGAAAGTTAATAAATAAAAAAGGGATGAGTGTATAATAAACACTCATCCCTTTTATTTAAAAGAAAATAAAATTATTAACTTTTTAATGTAGATACTGATTAACTCTTTCTTGAATTTCAGGATCTTGTCTATAAGCATTCATTATCTGCTCATACTTTTCAAAAGTCAAGCCTGTATCTTCTATGGCTTCAATAATTGATTCATCTCCTTCATGTTGCAATTCGTTGATTTTTTGCATTGCAGTATTAAAAGCTTGCTCTTGCTCAGGTGTGATATCAGCATCAACTTCAGGATTCTGCGTTGCTTCAAAAATTTGATTAAACTCTTGAACAGTAATTCCCTCATCTTCTATAGCTTGCATCATTTCTTGCTGATTTTCTTGTTGAACCATTTGAGCTTCTTGCGCAGCTTCTGCAAACTTTTCTAACTCATTATCAGAAAAATCTGTTTCAATTTCCTGTTGAGCCGGTTGTTGCATATGCTGTTGCTGTGCACAAACAAAGCTTGTTGCAATGCTAACTACAATAAATAAACTAAATACTTTAAGTAAATTTTTTCTTAAACTTTCTTTTTTCATATACATTATTATTAATTTTAAAATTTTAATAAAAAATTAGTTTAAAGCAAAGTAACAAAAATTAAAACAAACATACAAGTTAATTAGATAATGTTATTATTTTTTACAAAAAAACACAAAAATCTTTTAACGTATAATCACTACTATATTAGCAACACAGAAAAAAAGTTAATTATTTTTACATTTTCAGCCATATAAACTTTAACATTTTTTAAAAAACAAAAGTGCTTTTCACCCTCTTAATAATAAAAAAGGGCCTTGTAAAAAATTTCAAGACCCTTTTTAAATAAATAATTAATTAACGTTAACTATCGTCAGATGATTTTTTATCATCACTTTTTTTAGCAGCAGTTGACTTTTTAGAGGTTGTCTTTTTTACTGTAGATTTAGATTTTTTTTCTACTGTCTCTTCACCTTCAGATTCTTCTTTTTTCGTCTTCTTTGCCTTTGAAGCTGCAGTTTTAGTTGTTTTAGCTTTTTCTTCTTTCTTTACATCAGATTCAGCTTTAGCATCTTCTTTTATATCTTCTTTTTTTGCTTTTTCCGAAGACTCTTTTTCCTCCTTAGTCTTTTTAGTTGCTGTGGCTTTCTTTTTCGGCTTTTCCTCTTTCTTGTCAATATCCTCTTCCACTTTTTCTACTTTTTTATCCTCCTGTTTTTTAGTCTCCACTTCTTTATCATCAACTTTGCTTTTGCTTGTCTCTTTAACATTCTTTTTTACCTCAGCATCTTTTTGTTCATCTATATTATCTTCTTTCTTCTGAGTTTTAGCAGATTTTTCTGACTTGTCATACTCTGACTTTAAATTTGCTAGTTCATCAATATCCCCTAAAGTTGTTGTTTCCATGCTATCTTTAAGCTTTCTAGTCGCTTGCTTTGTTGATGACTTCTTTTTAGGTTTACTTCTAGAGGTATCTATTCCTCTTTCTTCAGCTAATTTATCCTGGAAAATTTTTGTATGAGAAACTACAATTTTTTTACTTTCCTTATTAAACTCTATTACTTTAAAATCGAGACTTTCATCAACTTTAGCTGTAGTTCCGTCTTCCTTAACAGTATGTCTTGTCGGTGCAAAACCTTCAACGCCATACGGAAGAGCAACAATAACTCCTTTGTCTGATGAGCTAACAATCGTTCCTTTATGTACAGAATCCATTGTAAATACGCTTTCAAAAACGTCCCATGGGTTTTCTTCAAGTTGCTTATGACCAAGGCTTAACCTTCTATTTTCTTTGTCAACATCAAGTACAACGACATCAATTTTTTCACCAATTTTTGTAAACTCTGCAGGGTGCTTAATTTTTTTACTCCACGACAAGTCACTTATATGAATAAGACCATCAACTCCTTCTTCTAATTCAACGAATATTCCAAAGTTTGTGAAATTTCTAACCATTGCAGTATGTTTGGAACCAACAGGATATTTTTCATATATATTTTCCCAAGGATTAGGAATTAGTTGCTTAATACCAAGCGACATTTTTCTTTCTTCTCTATCCAAAGTCAAAATAACAGCTTCTACTTCATCACCTACTTTTAAAAAGTCTTGTGCTGTTCTAAGATGTTGCGACCATGACATTTCTGAAACATGTATCAATCCTTCAACTCCCGGAGCTATTTCAATAAAAGCACCATAATCTGCTATAACAACTATTTTGCCTTTTACTTTATCTCCAACTTTCAAGTTAGTATCTAATGACTCCCATGGATGTGGTGTAAGCTGCTTTAATCCTAAAGCTATACGTTTTTTACTATCATCAAAATCAAGTATAACTACATTCAATTTTTGATCAAGCTCAACTACTTCTTCAGGGTGATTTATGCGACCCCATGAAAGGTCTGTAATATGTATTAGTCCATCTACGCCTCCAAGATCTATAAAAACGCCATATGATGTTATATTCTTTACTGTACCTTCTAGAATTTGACCTTTTTCAAGCTTTGATATTATTTCAGCTTTTTGAACTTCAAGTTCTTCTTCAATTAATGCTTTATGAGAAACTACAACATTTTTAAACTCATGATTTATTTTAACTATCTTAAGCTCCATTGTTTTACCAACATATATATCATAATCTCTAATTGGCTTAACATCTATTTGTGAACCCGGCAAAAATGCTTCTACTCCAAAAGCGTCTACAATTAGACCACCTTTAGTGCGACATTTCACATATCCTTTAATTATTTCATCTTTTTCAAAAGCTTTATTAATTCTTTCCCAAGAACGTAATGTTCGTGCATTTTTATGAGAAAGAACTAATTGTCCTTGATGATCTTCTTGGCTTTCAACATAAACCTCTATATCATCACCAACCTTCAAGTCAGGATTATATCTAACTTCCGATGCAGGGATAACTCCATCAGACTTAAAACCAATATTTACTACTACTTCTCTATTATTTATCGAAACAACTTTTCCATCTAAAACTTCCCCTTCACCAATTGATTTAAGAGTTTCTTCATACATATTCTCGAGTTGTTTTCTCTCATCTTCTGAATACACTTCTTGTCTTTTATCTACAGAATCCCAATCAAATTCTTCCGGTTCTTCCATTTGATATATAGCAACAGCAACACCATCTTCGTCTTTTTTCATCTCTAATGGTTTTTCTTGTTGAGTATTTTCTTCTTTGGGTTTCTGTTTTGAATCTTCTTCCTGATTACTTAAATTAGTACTTTCAACTTTCTGATCATTTGAATCTTTATTAGTTTCATTTTCAGGATTAAGATTTTTATTTTCTTCTGTCATTAGATTATTTATTAGTTCTGTGGCTTTCTTCTTTCAAAAAACAAAAAAGAAAACCGGGTTAAACAATTTATTTAATTACATTAAAAATTTTAGAGGTGCAAAATTAGAAAAAAACTAGCAAACAACAAATATTATAATATGTTTTTCTGATAAAAAATGAGGTATTTATAATTATAATACTATTTTTTTAATTATTAGCATATAAATTTAGCAAAATATTACTGAGGAATATCAAAAGAAAAGTTAATATTAATTTATATAAAAAGACTATTTTACACAGTAAAAGCAAGAATTGGCTTATAGCTATAAGTTTAATACTATTCTATAAAAAAATTTGAATAATAAAAAACCAGATCCTTTCATATTATATAAGGTCTAATATGAAAGGGTCTGATTTGTTCAAAAAATTATGCTTGAGCTGTAGGTCCACCCATATTCATAGGTAATCCTCCACCCGGCTGTTCGATATCTTTAATTTGTC
>SL_3KL_010_SEDDRAFT_10005402_pt1 | contig 11465 bp, 13 predicted proteins | sample SodLakKL_010_SED_2_FD_10381 | JGI IMG/M metagenome (IMG submission 10381)
CCTGTAATCCTTGCAATCCTTGCAATCCTTGTACACCTTGTATTCCCTGTATCCCCTGAATTCCCTGTGTGCCTTGGACTCCTTGTATGCCTTGTATACCTTGTGTACCTTGAACTCCTTGTACACCTTGTATTCCTTGCAATCCTTGTACACCTTGGACTCCCTGAATTCCCTGAATTCCCTGTGTGCCTTGAACTCCTTGTATTCCCTGAATACCTTGCAGTCCTTGTGTGCCTTGTGTACCTTGTGTACCTTGTATACCTTGTGTACCTTGAACTCCTTGAATTCCCTGTAATCCTTGCAATCCTTGTGTACCTTGGACTCCTTGTATTCCTTGAGTTCCCTGTAATCCTTGCAATCCTTGTGTACCTTGAATACCTGTATTGCCCTGTATACCAGTAGTTCCTTGTACACCTTGAGTTCCCTGAACTCCCTGAATACCTTGTAATCCTTGTATTCCTTGAGTTCCCTGGATTCCCTGAATTCCCTGTAATCCTTGAACTCCCTGTAATCCTTGTAATCCCTGAATACCTGTATTACCTTGAACTCCTTGTGTACCTTGAACTCCTTGTGTACCTTGAACTCCTTGTATACCTTGTAATCCTTGTGTACCTTGAACTCCCTGTAGCCCTTGTATACCTTGATATCCTCTTGGGCCTCTAATTCCTTGAATACCTTGCACACCTTCTATATCTTGTAATGCATTAAGGACATCATAAATAGTTTCACCTTCTTTATCAGTAGTATTTAAAACTCTATTATCAAGTTTAAATACTTTAATATCACTATAAGTAAAACCTGATACCTTAAAATCAAAAGTAATATTTAAATTATCATTATAATCTTCTGATTCAAAATATACTTTAAATTGTCCTTGGTTATCAGTTTGGATTTGTGGTGGTGTGGTAATTTTAACAATAGAATCTGTTGATTCATAAACTATTGCAGGAACAGTTGTGCCATGTTTATAAATACTAACTCCTACATTAGTAAGAATATTACCATGATGGTCTCTTGCAATGCCTTGAATTTTATATTTCATTATAATTCCAGTATTCCTTTCTTAAAAAAATGTAAAATAACTTTATAAAATGGATGTTTTTCATCTAATACATACTCAGTATATAATAATTTTTTAGTTTTATCTAAATATTGAACATCACTAAAAAATAAATCATCTATAAGATTTTTAGTTTTATCTAAATACTGAACAGAATTAAAGAATAAATCTTTGTTTAATTTTTTAGTTTTATCTAAATACTGAACAGAATTAAAGGCAAGATTAAAGAAGGACTTTTCAGTTTTATCTAAATACTGAATATCATTAAAATATAAATCATATTTAATTTTTTCAGTTTTATTAAGAAAATCAACAGAATGAGATATTAAATTAAGATTTATATTAAAAGGTTCATTTCTATGTGAAAGTTGTTTCATTTTAAAGCTTTCTAATTACTAACTTTGTTTTCTTATTAAAGGTTTCAGTTTTATCTATAACACTTTCATGTCTTTTTATTTGCCAAATTATTATATATTCACCTGGATTTTTTGAAATTTCTTCTTCAACTAAGAAACACATTCTATTTTCAATTAATAAAGCAGGTTTTTCAGCTATTAATTTATTGTTTTTATTATAAACTTTAACACTAACACCATTTTCATCAGGATTAAATTTCTCGTGTTCAGTATATAATTCATAACAAATAGCTCTTTCTTCATATTGATAAAATTCTATAAAATTAGGTTCTAAATACATTGTGAATCTCCTTTATCCATATATAGGATAATATGCATCTCATACTTCCTCATCTTTTAATCTTCTTTCTAGTTCTTCTTTTTCAGAACTTCCTTCTGAAATTAATGAATCCCCATCTAATTGTATTCCTGTATTACCAATACTATTAAAATTAGCAAACTTTCTTCTTATTAGTCCTAAAGTAATTTTCGCTTCTGCTAAACAATATTTTTGAAATCAATCATCTTCATAAATTTTTTCAATATATTCAGAATCTTCTTCATCATATCCTTCTATTTCATATTGGTCTGCCATATAACAATCTAATAAAATAAATTTGTTATGGTCACTTATATTAGGAGCAGGATATAATTTTAATGTATTATTTCCTCTTATATATCTTCAATTAAATTTAGGAGGCATGTATCTTCTTAATTCTTTTAAAAAAATTAAAGTAGCGTGATATCCTAATAAAGAAAATGGTCTTCCTGAAATCCCATCAAGTAATCCAGCATTTAACATATAATTTTCCAATGTAAATAATTCGTTGGCACTTCCTAATGAAGTTGAAGAATCAAATACTTTCATAATTTCTGTTATACCCTGTGGTAATTCATATACACTTTTTCCATTTTCTAATGATAAAGTAATAAAAGTTTCTTGCGCATTACCACCTAATGCTCATTTCATATGAAAACTTTTAGCAGAATCTATAATCGCATCAAATTGAACATCATGTAGTTCAACTTTTACCATAGGTTCACCTAGTTTCCTTCTAATTCAAGTTTTTAATTCTGTTTTAGTTAATCCCATATTAAAAATCCTCTTTTATATTTATATATTATTATTTATCTTATCTATGCACTCAACTAAAATCTTCTACTGGAATTTCTACATCTGCTAAAATCCCTCACCCGTCTTCATCCATTTCTGTGTTTATTTTAGTAGATTCTTCAAATACATCAAATTTATCATCTGTAATAAAACACATTCAATATAATGCAGAAACAAGGTCATCTGGTAAATCTTTTCCAGAAAATACATTTCGTCTTTTTTCTATAAATGATGTTAATTGGTCTATCGTTTTTTTGTCTACAACAGTAATATCACCAGATTCAATTAATTTTTTCATAGATAATACAGCTTTAGGTTTTGTTGTTTTTGTTGCTCTAACTCCTAATCCTGTTTTTTTCTGTGATTCATTAATAAGGTTTTCATATTCATATTCTCATCATAATTGTGATACTACAGTGCTTCCTTCTGCATTATTTTCTACCATAATAAATGCTTTATTATAATAAACGGCCAATCTATGAACTATTTTTGAAAATGTATAAATGTCTGTATGGTTATCTTGTCAAACAGCAACTTGTTCTGCTTTAAATGGATTAAAATTTGTAACTTTATATAGTTGACAAGTAGAATCATGTTCCCCTGTTCCCTTGCCACAATCTGTTCCTATTACATATACAGCACCCGGCTGTGGCTTTTCATAAATTCTTAATTTTCCTTCCATTTCTATATATTTTGGTTCTTCATAAGAATTTAATAATCTTTCAAGTTCTTCTGTATCAATTACTGTATTAGTAGAACCTAAAAATTCTATTTCATGTTCCTGTGCAAATTTTTGTTTTCCAAGTATCTTAATTTGTTCTTTTTTTCATTTTTCATCTCTACCTTCTATAACCCTTCAATTAGCCTTATAATGAGCAAATCCATTATATCCTTTTATAGCTCCTGTATATATTGTATGGAATAGGTCATATACTCCATTTGGTGTTGAAATTACTATTAATTGAGAAGTTTCTGAAGCAGATAAGGTCGGAAAATTTGAACTTCAAAAACTATAAGCTATTGATTTTCTTACGAATGCTAATTCATCACAAAATAAAATATTTATAGATTCCCCTCTGAATGGGTCTTCAGTAGTAGCAGAACACATTATTTTAGAATTATTATCAAATTCAACAGAAAGGACATTTCATTCAACAGCTCCAGGCTTTAATCATACAGGCAAGGATTCATATATTTTTTTGATTTCTGCTAAAATCTTTTTAGCACTTTTCTCTTTATTAGAGACAATTCCAATAATTTTTTCATCACGAAAAAGGGCATATCATAATAAATATACTGATACACTTATAGTATTGTGTGTTGGAATATAATTATCTGTTAAATATAAATGACTATTATTATTTACTTCTATACATTGAGCTTCTTTTTTTCCAATATATTTTATATCTACTATCCCTCTTTTTTGCCCTCAATCAAATTTTTTATTTTTTATTTGAGATTGTTTTCTTTTTAATTTAAAAATATCGTATTTGTAATTATTTTTTAAATATAAGCGAATACTATATGCTTTTCTGCCGTTTTTCTTTTTATTATTATATGTATATGTTGGATTTTTAATTTGTAATCCTGTTCGTATTCCTAATGAATGGCATAATTCTCTAAAATCTTCTGCTAATTTTTTAGATGTTGTACTAAAATGAGGATGGTTTCTATTTATTCATCCATCAGTATCCATTAATCCTTGTAATAATGAAATTCTTTGTTCAATACTAGAATATAAATATTTTTTTGGTATGAATTTTTCATAAGAATATTTTTCCATTAATCCTAATATTTTTAATTCTTTTATTATTTTATGTTTATTATTTTTTNTAATTATTTTATAATCACAAGTATTTTGACACTTTTTAACATCTATTTCTTCATCTATTAAAGAATATAAATAATCTATAATTTCATCATCTATATTTGATATTGTTAACCTATTATTTCTTGTTGATCCATCTCCTATTATTAATCCTAAAAAATATGGGTCTATAGGTAATGACTTTTTAGGGTATTTTACAGGCTCATTTATTTTAACATAATAAATTGAATCTCCCCTTGAAGTTAAATATTTTTCTTTTATTTCAGATAATGTAACTATTTTTTTTCGGCCTCATTTTGTAACTTCTCATAAATGTTCATCACAGCATTTAACACTTGTACCATCTGAAAATTTGACTTCATAAATATCTTTTTGTCCTTGTGGATATATACCAATAACAGAAGTTAAATTTCCTTTATCATCATAAATTTTATCGCCTATTTTTAAATCACCAAATCTTTTTTTACCATTTATATCTCAAACAATACTATCTAAATCTTGAGCTTTCCCAACTTGCCTACTTAATAACCCAACAAAATATCTATTATTAATAATTTCATCTAAAAATTCTTTTTGATATCATCTTGGTACATATTTTATTCTGCCCTTATCTGGATGTCTTATTTTTACATATTTACAAAAGTAAAAAAAGTCTTGTATACATTTTTCTAATTCTATTACTTGTTCTGTTGTATACGCACATTCTGATTTTGGCCTTTTAACACTGTCACTATATTTGATGGGCATTTATTTATCCCCCAGTTCTTTTGTGTTTCCCTTTTGTAAATATTTCATTAAAGATTCTCTGTCAGTTACTAAAATGTTTGTTGTGTTTGTATTTCCGCCCTGTTCTGCCTGTAATTTACTTCTATAATAGAAATCTTTAATTTCTAATTCCTTATCCTTTTGTTCAAGTTCTTTGTCTCTCTGATAAATTCTAATTTGTTTCAATTTGTCATTAAAGGTTTTACTTTCATTATCTACAATGGAATTTGCGGCAGTAATCAAAGTATTTAAAATATTTGCGGCAACTTCTGCATATCTTGCACTCATAGCTCCATTGACACATTCTGTTTCTATTAAATCAAGAAAACTTCCTGCTTTTTCTATAACAGAAGTTAAAACATTTGTAGGGTCTTCTATTTGTTTTACTTTATTTAAAGTTTCCCTAAAAGATTCTATTGTTATTTCTGGTGTTTCTATATCTAACATTTCTTCTAAAGAGTTTCTATTTAAATCACTCATATTATTTCACTCCATTATGAATTTTGCTTATAATATTTTAAAGCTTTTTTACTTGGATTTTTAATTCAACGTATTACATGAACAGTTTTTTTCATCGCTTCTAATTGTACTTTTTCAGTAGGATTTTCAATATACTTTATAGTTGAATAATCACGTTTTACTGCAAGTAATTGCATTTCTTCTGTGGGATTTTCAATATATCGTATACTTCTTGGATGTCTTTTAATAGATTCTAACTGAACCTTTTCAGTAGGATTTTTAATATATGATATTGCATCCATATCTTTTTTAAGTGCTAATAGTTGTTCTTCTTCTGTAGGGTTTTCAATTTCTTTTATATTAATTGTAGATATTTTATGTGCAAGTTTTTTTACTTTTTCAGTAGGATTTTTAATATTGAAATATACAGCAAGTCTTTGATTAATGGCCGCCAATTGTACCTTTTCAGTAGGATTTTGAATGTCCACTATAGACATCGGGTCTTTATTTACTACATATAATTGTACCTTTTCAGTAGGATTTTCAATAAATCTTATATAATCATACATTTTTTGAACAGACGCCATTTGTATCTTTTCACTTGGATTTTTAATATATTCTATAGAATATCCATCTTCTTTAATTGCTGCCAATTGTACTTTTTCACTTGGATTTTTGATATGTTTTATAGAAAGTCCTCTTGTACTAACTGCTGCTATCTGTACCTTCTCACTTGGATTTTTAATTCAAGCTATTGAAAATGCGTTAGATTTAACTGCTGCCAGTTGTACCTTTTCACTTGGATTTTTAATAAGTGTTATAGCATCTCCATCTTCTTCAACTGCTGTAATTAGTACTTTTTCAGTAGGATTTTTAATGTCTTTTAAAAAATGGGAACTTCATTTTATTGCAGATATTTGTGCTCTTTCACTTGGATTTTTAATGTATTTTATTAAAGATGGTTTAGCATCAACCGCTATATTCATTTGTTTTTCAGTAGGGTTTTCAATTTCTTTTATTGCATCAGGATTTTTCTTTAATTCCATTTCTTCGTCACTCAATGAAGAAATGGTTCTTTGTAAATTATCTATATAAATTGCATTTGATAAATCAAAAATATCACTTTCTTTTGGTAATGTTCCCTGAACACTATTTACAATTTTTTGTGCTTCTTTTCTAAAATTATCTGGTGCTTCATTTGGATATACCCTATCTGCCATTCAATATAATTTTCCAGTATATCTTCCTTCATATGGTTTGAATAATGTTCTGCCAACTGGTGATTTTAATGTATACTCATCCCCTGGATTAACAAGATAAGCAATAAAAACTCCTTTACTTATTCCTTCTGCAACAGGCACAGAAGCATTTTTTTTATCTAAATCCATACAAGAAGTTCATCCAACTTTTGTACTTTGTGATGCAATAGCTCTGTGGTCATAAGTAAAAACTATTTTTCTTTCAGTATTATTTCCAAAGAAAAGTTTATTAAAATCTATTTTTCCACGCTCCAATATTCTATAATCTTCTAAGTCTTGAATAAAGTCTAATTGTTTTTTAATTTCTGGAATTGGTTTTCTGTCATACTGGTCTTTCATTCTTTTTTTAGATTCTGGATGTGACCTACTTTCCATTGATTTTAAAATACTATAAATGGATTTTTTCTTACCATCTTTAATAACAAACCCAGTCGTATATAATCCTTGTGCTACAGTATATCCATATCTATTAAGAATTTCCATTAAAGAAAAATCTCAATTAGTTAAATTTCTTGGTTTTTTATTTTGATGATCAAACACTATAGTTTTTTTAGGTTTTCCTTTATTTAATTTTGTAAATAAACTGATTACCTGTGATATAATCTGCCTGTATTTTGCTGCATCAAAGGTTTGATAAAATTCAAGCCTATATGCTGCTTTTCAATCTTCTTTAGAAATTATCTCATTTAAATATAAGTCAATTTTCTCATTTATATTCATTTATTCTACCTTTTCAAAAATTATTTTGTTTTTTTCCTTTATATATTTATATCTTTTGTCATTACAAAGCTTTACAGGATTAAATCCAAATTTTGTATTTAATTTCATATTTTTAGGATTATACTTATCAATAAACCTTTCCATCATTTGATTAAAGATTTTTTCAAAATTATAATAAGGAACTCTTGTATCATCAATTTCAAAATACAATTTTCAATCTTTTGTTCTTTTAGTACAATAAAGGGATATATTATTTCCATTAATGTGACCATAAGATGAAAAAGTATCAACTGAATTAATAAAAGCTTCAATCTGCATAATTATACCTCCACAATATATTTTTAATATTTATATAAATTTCAATTTACAAAACAGAAAATATTTATTATTATTATATTTATTATAAAATCAAAAGGAAAAAATAAATGGAAAAAAAATTCATTCTTTTTTGTGAAACTTGTGGAGATGAATATAAACCAAACGGATTTAAAGAATTTATGGAAATGATGCAAAAGGAATTTAAATGTAGGAAATGTGATACAGGATATTATAGCGAAAAAAAAGGCGAGTAGCCTAAACCACTCGCCTTTATATTATTATTACTTAATTATGATTAAGTAGTCCTTTCATAATCATAAAGATTATCAATTTTAACTCTTTGATAATAATTATCTGCACCAAACAGATGATTATGAATGGCGTATCTTGACATTAATCCAATTGAAGGCTGGAATGATGCGTAATCTACTGTTTTACTTAACATTAATTGAATGTAAGGTAAATAAATTACACCAGTGTCATATTCACTAACGCCTTTATATCCGATTAATACTTCATCATTATCATGGAAGGTATCACGGTATACAGTCATTCTTGCATCTAAAGTACCAACTTTTGATACTCCAAATTGTGCTGTATTAATATCTCCCTGAATTGGCCATACTGAGAATGCTGGTAAAGTTTCTAATCCTGCACAGACATTCGGGTCTGCGACAACTCAGTTGCCCGGGCCTCTACGAGTGGCAATAGCAATTCTGTTACTTCTTCTGATAAGAAGATTATAGATATTTCTTAATCTTTCAGCTTCCCATCTTCCATCTGTGTCATTATCTCAGTCGTAAGTTACATAATTAGCATGTCCTGGGGGTACTAAATCTCTAATTCTTCCAATAAGTTCTCTGTCAGTTTCAGCGGTTACTTCATAAGACATAACATCCATCATTTCTTCTTCAAGATTTAATCCATGCATATTTTCAATGTCTTGTGCAACTTCTAGTGACCATCTACTTCTTAACTTACGGGTTACTGCAGTTACTTGGTCTTTTTCAAGAGTCATACTTACTTCTTGAATTTGTGACCCAGTTCCAATTCCTAATCCCTGTTGGTCATAAGGTGGTGTTTGAACACCGGCCATAGAACCAAGTGCTTCACCTGTAGCTGTGCTTACAGGTCCAGTATAACTTTGGTCAATTGTGTTATGTCCAAGTTCGGTTCCTACACTTCCATCATATGATTGGTCAGCTACAAATCTCATAGCAAATGCCAGTCCTACAGGGCTAGTAAGTGGTTGTACTCCAACAATTTCATGTGCAATTAAGTTAGGGAATGTTCTACGAACCATAGGAATAGCGATTTTGTGAAACATACCATCACCAGCATATCCTGTACTATTAGGGTCTAATGAATTGGGAGTTCTGCCATAAGCAGTTGTTTCATCTAATCTATATCCTGACTGTTCCATATGCTTGAATTGATTCTCTAACATAACAGCAGTTGCTCTTTTAACTTTTTTATTCTTGATTTTAAGTGTATTTTCACTTTCAAGAATTTCTTTTCATTTAGTTAATAAATCTTTCATATATATTTTCCTCCTTCTATTTTTTAAAATTTATTATATATCTTCATTCATTTGGCTTATTCAATAAGTTTTCATTTTATCAAAGCCTGTTAACTCTTTTTCATCTACAAAAGATTCTGATGTGCCTTTTCCGTTTTCTTTATCATCTTCTTTCTTTTTCTTCTTCTTCTTTTCTTCATCGTCAAGGTCGTCATCATCGTCATCATCATCTTTTTTCTTTTCGTCTTTTACTACTTCAAGAACAATATCAAATTTCTTATCAATTTGTTCTTTTTCATTTAATCCTTCTAGTAAAGACAGAACCTTTTCCTTTGTATGTAAGTCTAATCCTTCACATTTTTCAATCATATAAAGTTTAGCTGCAAATTCTTTTGCATCTGATTTAGTTTCTATATTTTCTTTAATTAAACCATTCATTTCATTTTTTAATTTTGTGATTTCATCTTTACATTCTTTCAGTAAATTTTTTACTTCTTCATCTAATACACCTTCATCAATTGCTAATTTAGCTTTAAAAGCTTCAATTAATTCATCATACATTTCACCTTTTCTAGCATACTCAACAATGTTTTCGGGTACTTGCATTTCTTCATCTAAAACTGCATCTAAAAAATTTGAAAATTTTTCTGTAATGTCATTTTTGTAATCTTCAAATTTAGTAACAAATTCTTCAGTTAAAGATTCTTTTAATTCTGTTTCTTTTTCTTTAAGCTTTTCTTGTGCTTTGACATCTATGATTTCTGATAATTTTTGTGAAATTTCATTCTGTTTCTCTTCATCTAGTTTGTCAATACCAAGCATTTTTAAGATATTTTCCATAAATTTTCCTCCTTATAAATTTAATCTACATAAACTCTTAGGTTCTTAATATTATTTATATTATTCCCTTATATAATTGATTTTTTATATAACATATTGGTTTATTTAAATATTTTTTTCCATCAAGGAATTTTTTTTGGAATGTCTTCTGGATTTCGACTTGCTCTATGAATGGCACTTAATAATTGATTTTCTGTAAACAAAGCAGGCATTTTCCTGCCTTCTCTATAAACAATACAGGGATAGTATAATCTCTGTGCTAAATGATGTGGGTCTTTATTTTTTACTACTTCATACATATCAATATATGATTTAAAAGGATAGTATTCTTTAAACATGATTTACTCCTTAAATTTTTTGTATATCAAGGTCTTCTCGTGTTTCATTCATTATTTTTAATGTTCTTTTATTTTCAAAAACAGCTTGAATATAATATCCTACTCGCCACTCTACTTTACTTATTTCTCTGTTTTTAACTTCATCACCAGATTTTATAGATAAAGTCTTTCCACCTTTTTTACCTTTAACACGCACAGTAAAATTCTCAAGTATTATATCTACATATGCAAGGTCTTCTATTCCTCTTACATTACCAACAACCTTTTTCATTTTCTGTCCTACTAATTCTTTTGCTAAATTTTGTGATGTTAATTTTTGTTCATTTAAATATTTGTCAATTTTTTCTTTTATATTCATGATTTTTACTCCTTTATATTCATGATTTTTACTCCTTATCCTATATAAGCAATTACTTCATATCTTCCAGATTCAGGCATTTTGTAATAAGAAAGAGCCAGACTTGCATTACGAATAACTTCATATTGGTTTCTTTCATTTTTTGTAGATTCTCATCCTAAATCAAAATAAACCTGTTCTGTATTTTTAACTCCGCCTAATAAAAATCCATCTCAGTATGTACGGTCTTCTTGTAAAGGAATAAGACCATATTTTTTTAATATATCAAATAAAGGCTGTAACGGAATTTTATTAAAATAAGTTGGTTTTAAGAGGTCTGAAATTTCTCTATTAATTTTGCTCTTTATACTCTGATTAAGTATTGATGTCTTTTCATTTAAATAGTTGTGTAACCGCATTTTATAAATCCTTATATCCTCGCTTTTTGTAATATTTTAAATTGTTTACTGGTTAAGAATACAGTATCTTTGGTATCAGATATATCGTCATATT
>SL_3KL_010_SEDDRAFT_10005403_pt1 | contig 11464 bp, 11 predicted proteins | sample SodLakKL_010_SED_2_FD_10381 | JGI IMG/M metagenome (IMG submission 10381)
TCCAGGGGGTGGTGGTCCAGACCAGAAACTCCCGGCCCTCCGGATCCGGTCCCTCTCCATCCTCGTCGAGCCAAGCGCAGAGGAAGTACAGGGAGGGATCCACCACCTCTTCGTAGCCCTGGGCCACCTCGTGGGAGGAAAGAGCCGTGCCGCAGCGCGGGCAGTACGGAACCGACTTGTGCCCCCGATAGAGGAGTCCCCGGTCAGCCAGTCGCTTCAAAATGGCCCACACCGACTCGATGTACTCGGTGTGGAAGGTCACGTAAGGCCGGGTGTAGTCCAGCCAGTAGGCGATCCGCTCCGACAAGAGCTCCCAATCTTCCTTGTAGGTGAAGACCGATTCCCGGCAGACCCGATTGAAGGTCTCGATCCCCACTTCTTCGATCTCCGGCTTCCCCGAGATCCCCAATTTCCGTTCAGCCTCGATCTCCACCGGCAACCCGTGGGTGTCCCACCCGGCGATCCGGGTCACGCTGCGGCCCTTCATGGTCCGGTGCCGACAGACCAGGTCCTTGATGGTCCGGGAGATCATGTGGTGGAGCCCGGGTTTTCCATTGGCCGTAGGTGGGCCCTCGTAGAAGACGAATGGGTCACCCTCTGCGGTGGCATCCAGCGTCTTCTGGAAGAGCCCTTCCTCCCGCCAGTGTTCCAGGAGGGATTCCTCCAGATCGATGAGGTTGTCGGGGGCCTGGGGGTATGGCATAGAGGGTCGTCAGGTTCAGAGGTGAATCGCCAGGGTTCCCCGGCGGGAAAATCAGTTGGCCAGTTGTCTCAGATTCGGGCTACCACATCCTGGATGATGGCCGTGAGGTGCGGTTCGGCTTCGGCAGCCGTCTTCATGATCAGCGGCACATCCACCGGTTCCAGGGCATCAGGGAAGCAGAGGTCGGTGACGATGGTGATTCCCAGGACCCCCATCCCCGCATGTTTGGCGGCGATGACCTCGGGGACTGTGGACATCCCCACCACGTCGGCCCCCAGGGTCCGGAGCATCCGGTATTCGGCTCGGGTCTCCAGGTTCGGACCGGTCACAGCCACGTAGACACCCCGGCGCAGGGGGATCCCCCGGGCCAGTGCCCGTTCCATGGCCAACTCCTGCAACTCCCGATCATAGGGCTCCGACATGTCGGGAAACCGGGGACCGAGTCCATCCAGGTTCGGCCCTACCAGTGGGCTGTCCCCCAGGAGGTTGATGTGATCGTCCAAGAGGACCAGGTCGCCCAGCTCCATGAGGGGATGCATCCCTCCCCCGGCCCCGGAGGTGATCAGAGTCTCCACTCCCAGGAGGGAAAGGACCCGAATGGGGAAGGCGATCTCCTGCAGGGTGTAGCCCTCATACCGGTGGACCCGGCCCTGCATGGCCACCACCGGGGTGCCAGCCAACGAGCCAAAGAGAAGCTGGCCCTGGTGACTGCCTACCGTTGCCAGGGGAAAGTGGGGAATTCGGTGGTACGGGACCGCCACCTGCACCTCCATGGCCTCGGCCACTCCACCCAGTCCCGTCCCCAGGATGATCCCCACGGAGGGAGAAGCATCCGTCTCCTTCCGAACGGCCTCCTGAGCTTCCTTGAAGGGCTGCATCAGCTCCTTGCTGCTCACCGCTATTCCTCCCCTTCGTTCTTCGAGTCGGACGCAGGTCCTGACACCCTCTCCTTCTCGTTGGCGTGGCCTTCGATCTCCGGGCCGCCAGCCCCTCCTGCTTCACTGGTGTCAGGCGGCTTGGGGAAACTCCGGGAAGGGTCTTCTCGGGCCTCCTCTACTTCCAGGAAATCCAACTGCTCCTCCAGAAGCCGCCTGAATCCCCGAAGGAACCGATCCCGGGCACGGTTCAACTCCTCCAACTCCCGGTGCTGCTGTTCCAGGATCCGGGCCCCTTCCTCCTGGATCCGGCGAACATCATCCTCTGCAACCCGACGCAACTCCTGGGCATCGCCTTCAGCCTCCCTCCGGATGAGGTCGGCCTCCTTCCGAGCCTGGCCCTGGATTTCCTCACGGAGCTCCTGGGCTGTCACGAGGGCCTCGTGAACTGCCTTCTCCCGGCCTTCCTGTCCCTCCACCTGACGGCTCAGATGGCTGGCCTTCTCCTTCAGGTCCCGGTTCTCCCGCACCACCTCCTCCAGCCGCTCCGACACGAGCTCCAGAAAGTGATCCACCTCCTCCGGATCGTATCCTCGGAGCCCTCGGCGGAAGTCCCCTCGCTTCTTTCGAACATCCAGCGGCGTCAAGTCGATCATGAAGGCCTCTCTCCGAGGAGAACCGTGCCGAGGCGGACAAGGGTACTCCCTTCCTCCACGGCCAGTTCGAAGTCGTTGGACATCCCCATGGACAGCTCCGCTCCCTGGTACTCCGGGTGTGCGCTGAGGGTCTCTTCGTGAAGCTCCCGCAACCCTCGGAAGGTCGCCCGAAGGACCCCTTCGTCCTCAGTGAAGGGGGCCATCGTCATGAGGCCCTCCACCTTCAAGGACGGAAGCGAAAGGACCTCCCCTACCTGATCTCGATAGGCTTCCGGCGAAAACCCGTACTTGGCTTCCTCTCCCGACGTGTTCACCTGAAGCAAGACAGGGAGGGGGGCAGTCCCCTCCGGGGCCGTTCGCTCCAGGCGTTGAGCCAACTTCAGCGAGTCCAGGGAGTGGAGGAGATGGGCCATCGGACGGACTCCCGGTGCCTTCCGTCGCTGCAGGTGGCCGATCATGTGCCAGATGGCTGGGGTGTCTTCTCCCAGGGCGGCTCGCTTCTCCTCCAGTTCTCCCAACCGATTCTCTCCCAGGTCCCGGATGCCAGCCTCCAGGGCTGCCTGAAGCGCCTCCAGGGGGTGACCCTTGGTCACGGCCACCAATCTGACAGAGGCCGGATCCCGGCCCCCCCGGTCGGCGGCTTGGGCGATGCGTTCCCGTACACGGGGGAGATTCTCAGCCAGGAGTCGTGAGTACATGGTCAACAATTCTACTCTGGGAGCCGAATGGACGGAACCGGCCAGCGGACGGTAAACGACGGAAGCCCCGCCGGCCTGTATCTGGCCGGCGGGGCTTCCGAAAAAGACCTCAAGGAGGCCCGCTCAGCGTGTGGTCTGGAAGGTAATGGGAATCTGAATCCAGACGGGCACCCGCTGATCCCGGTTCAGGGCCGGGGTGAACTCGAAGGCCATGGCAACTCGCTCAGCAGCCTGATCCAGGGCCGTGTGGCCTGAACTCTCATCTACCAGCGTGTTCTCTACCACACCTTCCTCGTTGATGAAGAAGTGCATGACCACCGTTCCGCCGATTCCGGCATCCCGGAGAGTGGAGGGATACTCGCGCTGCAACACCCGGCCGATCTCATCCCGGTTCCGGACCTCAGGGGCCACGGTGAATGGAGTGAAGGTCGGCTCGTCACCGATCCCACCTTCCTGAGCGGTGGGGGGTGGAGGCAGATCGTCGGGCTCGTTGTCCTCGAAGGTGGTCGGGGCGATGGTCACATCGTCATCGATGGTGGCCTCGGACACCACGGGATTGGCTGGCCGCTGGATCTGCTCCGGGGGTGGCGGAATCTCGATCTCAGGTGGGAGATCAACGGCTTCCATGTCCTCCATGGTGAAGGACACGTCGGCTGCCCGGAGGTTCGGCCAGAAGGCCATGACCACGAAGTGCACCAGCACAGCGGCCATCATCGAGCCCCAGAACCAGGACCCGAAGGATTTCTTGAGACGGTCGTTGGCCGTCTCGAACGCATCCGGGCCGCCTGCGTTCTGAATTTCGGTGGGTTCAGTGCTCATCTTCTCTCCCTCATCATGCGGCGTTCGAGATCCGTGGCGAAGACCACGTAAATGGCCCCGGCCTGCTGGATCTGAGTCTGCACCGCGTCTACGTAGCGGTAAGGCACCTCGGCATCAGCTCGAAGCGAGATCCTGAGGCGCCGTCCTGATTCTACCCATCTGGGGGCCACGAGGTCCGAAACCTGATCAAGCCCCACCAGGCGATCGTTGATCCAGATGTCGCCATTCCGCTCGATCCAGACGTACATGATGTTGTCCCGCGTCTCATCGATCTGCTGGGTGGCCTCGGCCTCAGGCCACTCGATGGGCCGGTCGGCCTCGGTCCGGAAGACCGTGGTCACCATGAAGAAGATGAGCAACAGGAAGGCAATGTCCGCCAGCGACGACGATGGGATCTGGTCCGATGCCTTGGACTTCCGTTCGAGTCCTCCTCCTTTCAGCGCCATGTATCAACCCTCTCCCATCTGCAACGAAATTCTCTCGGCGTTGGCCATCTGGAGCGCGTCCAGCACCTGAATCATGTATCGGTGGGGCGCATCCGGGTGGGTCCGCACACCGGCGATCAAGTTGGGATTCTGAGAAACCTCCGTCCGCCAGACCTGCTGGATCTGGTGAGGGCGGTGGAATGACTCGTTCTGGCTGTCACCCCGACGGACTCCCACGGACCCATCCGGGTTGATGTTGATGTGGAGGATGTTCCGCTGGGAAATCTCCACTTCCTCCTGCTCNTCCGGAAGCACGATGGGCAGCCCCCGATCCCGGGGGAAGACCGTCGTGACCAGAAAGAAGATGAGGAGGAGGAACGCGATGTCCGCCATGGAGGCCGAGGGAATCTCGTCACTCACCTTGGACTGTTTCTTCAGAATCGCCACGCTTGCTCCTTACGAATAGGTCCTGACACTTCTGCCAGTAATACTTGGGGACCGAGTTCCAGGTTCCGAAACGACAGGGGCACCGTCAATCCCCGGGCCGGTCTTTCTTCACTGAATCCTCTGGGCCCGGTGCTGGCGGACTTACCGGCTCTCCGCCTCCAGCCGGTACTCCCGCACGGGCTGGACCCGATGAAACAGCATCGGCGCTGCCAATCATCTCCAGCTCACCACGCTGCTCCATGTCCCAGATCAGATTCAGGAGTTGCTGGGTGCCCTGCTCCATGTCCACGATCAACTTGTCGATCCGGGTCACGAAGAAGTTGTAGCCCACGTTGGTGGGAATGGCGATCAGCAGACCCGTGGCCGTGGTCAGGAGGGCCACCTTGATCCCACCGGCTACCAGGGTCGGGTCCACGTCCCCTGCCATCTCGATGGAGGCAAAGGCCATGATCATCCCGGCTACCGTGCCCAGGAATCCCATGAGGGGCGCCACATTGGCCACGGTGGCCAGAATGACCAACCCTCGCTCGAGGAAGCCCAGCTCGATGGTGCCGGTGGTGTTGATGGCCTGCTCCAGCTCGCTCTCCAGAACCTTGCCGTCCTGAATGCGGCGGAGGCCTGCCAGAAGAATGGCCGCCGTGGGTCCCGGCGTCTCCACGCACCGCTGGATCGCTTCATCGAGCCGGCCATCGTCGGTCAGCTCCCGCACCTCAGCAAGGATACGGTCCGTATCCCGGTGCGCGATCCAGAGCGTGTACGCCTTGGCGATGATGACGCCCAGCGCCACCAGGGAACACAGGACGAGGGCGTACATCATGAGCCCGCCGTCTGCGAACAAGGTCAGAAGATTGTATTCGAGGTCGTCCAAGCCCGGCTCCTTTTGGAGAGATCGGCGGCCCGGACCTGTCCGGAGTCCCGCCTCACGGTTTGACGTTGAGAGTTGATTCGGCGGCAATGTACGGGCGGGTTCCCGACCCTGTCAACGAAGGTCTGAAAATCCCCATTGGCCCGCCATCTGTTTACGGCTCACGGGGGTGGGGCCACCGGATCGTGGTCCGGCATTCCCCATCCGTCCCGGCCCTGTCAGGCAGGAGCGTTCTTCCCACGCAAGTCGCATCCGTCATAGGCAGAGACCCCGGGACGACCCCAGGAGTTCCGCAGGAGGGCGGCAGAGAACGGCCACCGCCCAAGCGAGTGAGGCGCCGGATCCTTCAACTCGTCGGGACAAGCTGGAGTCCCTGTCCTCGCTCCGGTAGACTCCCTTCCAGCATCTCCCGGAGACGGTCCAGCTCCACCCCCACCTCCATCCGNCCGNCCTGAGCTACCGAGATCCGGGAGGTCTCTTCACTGACGACGATGACCAGGGCATCCGTCTCCTCTGAGAGGCCCAGAGCCGCTCGGTGCCGGGTCCCCATGGACTTGTCCTGAAGCGGGGTCTGGGTGAGAGGGAGGATGGCCCCTGCCGCCCGAATTATGTCGCCGACGATGATGACAGCCCCATCATGGAGGGGAGAGTGGGGAGTGAAGATCGTGGTGAGCATCTCGGCGGACACCCGGGCTTCCACCTCGCTTCCGGTGGACGCGAATTCATCCAGCCCCATCTCGTTCTCCAGGGCGATGATGGCTCCGGTCCCTGCTCGAGAGAGCCCGTCCACTGCCTCCACGATCTCATCCACCACGACGCGCCCCTCCATTTTGGCGAAGACCTTCAGCATCCGGCTCTGGCCCAGCCGTGCCAGAGCAGCCCTGAGTTCAGGCTGGAAGACCACCAACGCCGCAATGGCACCATACTGAAACAGCGTCTCCAGGAGGGCGCGGATCAGGGAGAAATCCAGCAAACGAGCAAAGACGTAGACCCCTCCCAGGAGGCCTACCCCCAGAATCATCTGCATGGCCCGGGTGCGCTGCAGAAGAAGGAGAATCCGGTAGACCAGCGCCGCAACAATGACGATCTCGATGAGATCGACCCAGCCGGGCCAGAGGAACCTGAACTGCTCCCAGATTGCGCTCACCCGTCCTCCCTCATGGCCCGGCCGTCCTCCCTCACCCTGGTTGCCTGATCCCTGGACGCACTCTCAACCCCAGCATCCTCTCCAGGATCCCGGGCCCTGGTGGACATGGAGCCTTCGGCCCGGCCACCGAACTCCACTCGCCCTTCCACGACGGCCTGAGCCACCTGTAGGGCCTGGACCGTCTCCTGAACATCGTGGACCCGGAAGATCCGCGCCCCCCGCTCCCAGGCCAGCGCACATGTGACCGCCGTCCCCGTCACCCGCTCGTGGGAAGACACGCCCAGCAGGGCACCCAGGAAGCTCTTCCGGGAAGGGCCCACCAGAACAGGATGGCCCAGCTCCTGAAGACGCTCCAGGTCGCGAAGGAGTCGGAAGGACTGTTGGGGAGTCTTGGCGAAGCCGATTCCCGGATCCACGACTACGGCCCTGGGTTCGATCCCGGCGTCTCGAGCCCGGACCAGGGCATCTCCCAGTTCCTCCATGACCTCTACCAGGAGGTCGCTGTACCTGGTCCGTTCCGTCATGTCTGCAGGCGTACCGCGCATGTGCATGAGCACCAGCCCGGCGCCGAATTCGGCCACCACCCGCCCCATGGCCGGATCAAAGGAAAGCCCGGACACGTCGTTGACGACCACCGCCCCGTTTGCCAGCGCCTCCCGAGCCACCGCTGCCTTCCGGGTGTCGATGGAGATGGGGATGTCCAATTCGGCCGTCAGCCGCTCCACCACGGGAAGGATCCGCTCGATCTCCTCCTGGGCCGGGACGAGCGGAGCGCCGGGTCGAGTGGATTCCCCCCCTACGTCCAGGATCCCGGCCCCCGACTCCACCATGGCCTGGGCCTGCCGGAGAGCGCTCTCCGGTCCAGTGATCCGGCCACCATCCGAAAAGGAGTCGGGCGTAATGTTGAGGATCCCCATGACGAGGGGGGACTCCAGAGAGATTGGACCGGCGGCAGTGAGCCAGGTCATGGAGGCGTGGACCGGATCGGTCATCCCCGGGAGGTGTCGGGATCCGGCTCACCCCGGGACCGCCGAGCCGTGGTTCCCGGAAGAGAGGCCCGCTCCTCGTCCCGGTCATCGGAAGTTTCCTCGCGATCCACCGGTATCGTTGACTCCCCCTCCTGGGACGGCCTCGTCGGATCGTCCTCCATATCGCCGGTGCCTGGGCCCTCTTCCTGCTCTGCCTCGGGCTTCGCTCCAGGGTAGGCGCTCCTGCCGTCTTGCGCCGAGTCCATCTCCAGGGGTGGGAGGGGTTCATCCCGATCCAGGAGAGCAATGTCATCCCGGTCCAAGGTTTCCCGCTCCAGGAGCGCCTGGGCAATCCGTTCCAGGAGATCCTCCTCGCGCTCGAGCACCTCCCGGGCCTGCTCATGGGCTTCGTCCAGGATCCGCTTGACCTCCTGGTCCACCAGTTGAGCCGTGTGCTCGGAGATGTCCCGCTTCTGTGTCATCTCTCGACCCAGGAAGACCTGTTGATCCGAATCTCCGATGGCCATGAGGCCCACGGCGTCAGACATCCCGAACCGGGTCACCATCCGCCGGGCCATCTGGGTGGCCCGTTCGATGTCGTTCCCGGCCCCGGTCGTCACCTTCTCCGGACCGAAGACCATCTCTTCGGCTACCCGGCCACCGTAGAGCATGCAGAGCTGGCCCTCCAACCAATCCTTTGTATAGGAGTGGCGGTCCTCCTCCGGGAGGGAGGCAGTGATCCCCAGGGCCCGGCCCCGGGGAACGATGGTCACCTTGTGGATGGGATCCAGCCCGGGCACCCGGAGCCCGATGACGGCGTGTCCTGCCTCATGGTAGGCCGTGAGCTTCCGCTCGTTCTCTGTAAGGACCATGCTGCGGCGCTCCGTCCCCAGCATGATTTTGTCCTTGGCCTGCTCGAAGTCCTCCATGTTCACGTCCTCGCCATCGCGGCGAGCGGCCAGGAGGGCGGCCTCGTTGCAGATGTTCGCCAGGTCTGCACCAGACAATCCAGGGGTGCCCTTGGCGATGACCTTCAGATCAACGTCCCCTGCCAGGGGAAGCTTTCGGGCATGGACCTGCAGGATCATCTCCCGACCCTGCACATCGGGTGAATCCACAACCACCTGCCGGTCGAATCGGCCCGGCCGGAGGAGAGCCGGATCCAATACGTCCACTCGGTTGGTGGCGGCCAGGAGGATGACACCCTCGTTGGCCTCGAATCCGTCCATCTCCACCAGTAGCTGGTTCAGGGTCTGCTCCCGCTCATCGTGGCCGCCCCCCAACCCGGCGCCCCTGTGGCGCCCCACAGCGTCGATCTCGTCGATGAAGATGATGCAGGGGGCATGGGTCTTTCCCTGTTCGAACAGATCCCGAACCCGGGATGCGCCCACTCCGACGAACATCTCCACGAAGTCTGATCCGGACATCTGGAAGAAGGGCCGCCCCGCCTCCCCTGCAACCGCCTTCGCCAACAGGGTCTTCCCCGTTCCCGGCGGCCCCACCAGGAGTACGCCCTTGGGGAGCCGACCACCCAGGCGTCCAAACTTCTGGGGGTCCTTCAGGAACTCGATGATCTCCTCCAACTCGTGCTTGGCCTCATCGGCCCCGGCCACATCGTCGAAGGTGACCTTGGGGGTATCCGGCGAGATGAGCTTGGCCTTGGATCGACCAAACTGGAATGCCTTGTTCCCCCCGCCCTGCATGGTCCGGATGATCCAGAACCAGAAGAGGATCAGGATGATCCAGGGAAGGGCGGTGATCAGGAAGGTCCACCAGGGAGTCTGCTCCGGCTCCCCGGTCAGAACCACGCCCCCCTCCTCCAACTCCTCGATGAGGGAGTCGCTGATGGGTCCCAGGAGGTGGGTTTCGAACTGGGAGTATTCCTGACCTTCCCGCTCCACGGGTCGCCGGAACTCCCCCTTCATGGTGACCCCCTCCACCACCTTCACCGAATGGATGTTGTCTTCTGCCAACTCGGTGCGGAAGTCGGAGTAGGAGAACTCGTATCGCGGGTCCTCCTCAGCTCGGAGGAAGTTGAAGAGGAGTAGGGGGACCAGCACCAGTAGCATCCAGAAGGATGCGGCCCGGGAAAGTCGGGACCATCCGGGAGTGCCGGATCCCCGACGCTGCGGCTCACGATCGGACATCAGATGAAACTCGGTTCTTGAGGGCCGGGGCCCTGACGGTCTTGTGATGCCCGTCCAGGGCCGGTCTCGAAGGCTTGCGTGTCAGAGACTCGCGATGAAGGGAAGGTGGCGGAATTCCTCTGCGTGATCCAATCCATACCCCACAAGGAAGTCGCTGGGTGCATCGAAGCCCACCCATCGAACCTCCGCCCCTCCTGGGTTCAGTCGCTTGTGGAGGAGTGTGCACACCTGGAGGCTAGCCGGGTTCCGGGCCTCTATCAGGGCCAGCACTCGTTCCAATGTCGTGCCACTCTCCACGATATCTTCTACCAGGAGGACGTGGCGACCCTCCATGGGAGCGGCGGGATCGTACCGCAGCTTCACCTCTCCCGACGAGACCGTTCCCGCTCCGTAGCTGGACGCCACCAGAAAGTCCACCTGCAGGGGAAGCCGGATGGCTCGCACCAGATCGGCCAGGAATATAAAGGAGCCTTTCAGGAGACCCAACACCAGGAGTGAACCGGCATCGGCGTAGTGGGCCGAGATGTCCCGCCCCATGGCCTCCACACGACCGGCGATCTCATCCGGGGAATAGATCATCTGGGCGGACGAAGGAGCCCCAGCCCGTCGAGCTACTTCCGAGGGTGGTTCACGTTTCATTCGGTCTCCTGGCTCACGGCGAGGATCAGGACCTCCTGAATGCCAGCTTCGTCCTCGCCCGCCGGCACCGCCTGGGCTACGCCTGGAACCCAGATCACCCTTCCCGCCCCATCAGCCAGAACCGGAAGTTGGCGACGGACCGGAGAAGGCACGCGCAACTCGCCGAAGAGCTTCTTCAGCTTCTTGGTGCCGCCGGCGGTCCGCATCCGATCTCCGGCCTCCCACCGGCGAAGTGTCAGAGGAAGCCGGAGTCCGCTGACGAAAAACCGGGCGACCCATGAGGCCCGAGACTCTCGTGGAGCATCCTCCAGACCCGCCACTCTCCACTCGACCCGGAACCGTCGCCCCCCCAGCCAGGCCCCTCCCTTCCCCGCCTCGGTCATGGACGGAAGGACGAAGGGAGAATCCGGATCGGGATTGGTACGGGCAGCCGGAGGACCGATCCGCAGTCCTGCAGGCCCCAGCCGTCCTCCGGTCTCGTCCCCGGGACCAGGGTCACCCGGGAAATCCAGGTGGAGCCGGTCCAGGTGTCGGGCGAGGCGAACCCCTCCGGGGAGGTGGATGCCCGTGCCACTGGCGCCGGTTCTGATAAACTCCAGGGTACTGGCGGTTCCTGATTCGCCAGGCACCTGACCTCCCTTCCGCAGGAGACTCCGCAGTAGTTCGGCCTGCACTGGGTCGGGATGGGCCAGGAAGGATGCCCGCCGGAGGATCCACCGGGGACCATCCCTGGCCTCCACCACGTCGTCCAGGAGGGGCACCAGGAGGTGATCCAGGGCATCTGACGCTCTCCGGGCATTTCGCCCCAACCGACTCAGGGCGGTCCGGGCTCCGGGGTGGACCTCCTCCATGGCAGGGAGGAGTTGATGTCGGATCCGGTTCCGGGCCGGGCCTGTCTGCAGATTCGTGGGATCCAATCGAGCCCCGATCCCCTGCGCCCGGGCATAGGCCACCAACGTCTCCGGCTCCTCGTGGAGAAGGGGGCGGAGAACTCCCGGATCCCTCCATCGAGGCATCCCGGCCAGCCCACGCACTCCGGTCCCCCGAAGGGCCCGGAAGAGGATGGTCTCCACCT
>SL_3KL_010_SEDDRAFT_10005405_pt1 | contig 11463 bp, 7 predicted proteins | sample SodLakKL_010_SED_2_FD_10381 | JGI IMG/M metagenome (IMG submission 10381)
GAGATGGTGGCCGTGATGGGCGGGCAACTCAGCGTGACGCCGGCGATGGTGCTGCTGCTGGTGGTGTCGGCGGTGCTGATGGCGGCGCTGATCGCGGCGCTGCTGATCGGCGTGGCGCTGTTCGCGCGCTCGTTCAAGGAGGCCCAGTCCTACGTCGCGCCGATGTCGTTCCTGCTGATCCTGCCGGCCATCTCGCTGCAGTTCCGCGACCTGATCGGCGGCGGCGAGGCGCTCTACTGGGTGCCGATGCTCAACGCCATGGTGCTCATGGACGACGTGGTGAAGGGCGCCGCCACGCTGCAGGGCGTCGCCATCACGTGGTTGACGCTGAGCCTGGTGATCGCCGCGCTGCTGGCCTTCGCACACCGCAACTTCAACCGCGAGGACGTGCTCTTCAGGACGTAGGGCGCTCGCTGCCGTGCTCGTCCCTGCGTCCGCTTGGCACGCATCAGATCGAGCCGAGATGCCAACTTCGGAAGACCTCGACATCGACAGCCGCGCCCTCGGCCTCGAGAGCCACCTCGAACGCATCGGGTCGCGTCGGGTAGAGGCGCGCCGTGACGCAGGTCCGGTCGTCGGCGAAGACTTCGAGCACGGACCGATCGAGGAAGACGCGAAGGCAGATGGAACCATCGCTGACGTGCTGAGCACGCACGAACTCGGATGCCGTGTCGTTTGCGAGGCTTGACGCGGTCGTGTCGACCTGCACTTCTTGCTCAGTGCCGCTGTACCGCACCACTGTTCGCTCCTGGTCATCGGGGCTCTTTCGCACCAGGAGGGCCAGACTGGCACCTGCGGGAACGCGAGCGTGCAGCTCCACTTCGAGCGCGTCGCCATCAAGCTCGGATACGCCACGCCGGGCGCCAGCGGCGAGGCGGAACGGGGGAAGCGCGTGCTCATGGCCGCGCAGTGACGCGTACTCCGCCGCGGGCGTCATCCGGAGCGTGCCATCGGGGGCCACGCTCAGTTCGCGCGCCAAGGAGAGTACCCCCGCCCACGACGCGCTCGGCCTGGCCGAGTCGTACGCACGACCTTCTTTGATCCAACCGAACAGCAGCCGTCGTCGACGTGCTGGGTCGAGGACGCTCAGGCCCGCGTAGTAGAACGAACCGTGGTCGGTGTTGCCGGTCCATTCAGGCGTGAAGGTCCGGCCGTCGAAATGGCCCGACTGGACGTACGTGTGCTTGTACTCCAACTGCTCGGAGATGAGCAGGACATCGCGGCCGTCGAGGCTGAAGAGGTTCGGACACTCCCACACCCAGGTGTTGCTCGCGAAGCGCCCACGGTGTGCCACCCCAATGTACTCCCACGCGCGGAGGTCGCTCGACCGGTAGAGGAGCAGCACACCTTCAGGACCCTCCACACCGTCCGTGGTGCCGTTGTGCACACCGCTCCCCAGGAGCATCGACCACGACCCGCCATCACGCCAAACCCATGGGTCGCGAATCTCGGGTGGCTCACCGACGATGTCGAGGCCAGGTGGCGTGTGGCTGAGAACGGGCTCACGTTCCTTCGTCCAGGTCACGAGTCCGTCGTAACTCGTGGCCAGGCATTGGACTTGTCGGGGAGCCAAGCCCGTGTAGAGCAGCGTCGGCACGCCGTCACGGACCACCGCACAACCGGACCAGCAGCCCTCGGTGTCATACCCGCCCGGTGTTGGCGTCAACGCGATCGGCTGGTGTTGCCAATGGACGAGGTCGTCGCTCACGGCGTGCCCCCAGTGGATCCGATCGTGGAACGGACCGTTCGGGTTGTGCTGGTAAAAGAGGTGGAGCCGACCGTCGACGAACACGAGGCCGTTCGGGTCGTTCATCCAGCCCGATGGCGGCAGGAAGTGGAAGCGGGGGCGGTGAGGATCGGCCTGCGCGGCGGCGTTGAAGGAGGAAGAAGCGCTGTCGCTCACGGTGACAGATCCTAGCCCTTCACGCCTGAACTCATGACCGAGGCCACGAACCAGCGTTGGAAGATCAGGTAGACAATGAGCACGGGTAGCGTCATCAACACCGCGAACGCCATCACGTTGCCCCAGAACGCCTGCTGACCGGTGAAGTACGTAGCCATCGCGACGCTCAGCGGGCGGTACTCGGGGCCTCGCGTCACCATCAGTGGCCACAAGTAACTGTTCCACGCGTCGAGGAAGCCGAGGATCGCGAGGGTGGACACGACCGGCATGGAGAGGGGGAGTCCGATGCGGAAGAAGGTCTGCAGGAGCCCCGCACCGTCGATCTTGGCGGCCTCCATGAGCTCGCGTGGCATCCCCGTGAAGAACTGGTAGAAGAGGAAGATCGCGAAGCTGTTGGCGATGAATGGCACGATCTGCACCTGGTACGAGTCGACCCAGCCGACCCTGCTCATCATCAGCAGGAGCGGTAACACGAGGCTCTCGCCTGGGATCACGTAGACCGCGATCACCACGCCGATGAACAGCTTCCGATACGCCCCCTGCCCCCAGGCGAGTGCGAACGCGGCGGAAGCGTTGACGAGGAGGCCGAGACCGACGATGCCGACGACGATGATCACGGTGTTGAGGAGATACCGCAGGAACGGCTGATGCGGGTCGGCCAGGACGTGCTGGTAGTTCTCGAGTGAGGCGACGTGTGGGATGAAGGCACGTACCGTGCCCAGTGTGATCTGGATCTGGGCCTCATCCGGGTTCAGGCTCACGGTGAACATCATCGACAGCGGAACCAGGACGATGACGGCCATGACGATGGCGAGGATGGTCGGTACGTAGCGTGCGCTGCGGCTAGTCATTGGGAATCAGCACCCGTTGGAGCAACGCGAACGTCGTCACGAGGATGAAGAAGATGATGGCGATCGCCGAGGCGTAGCCGATGCGCTGTGCCGAGTACCCTTCCTGGACCATGTAGCGCACCAGGGTGTTGGTCGACCCGAGCGGGCCTCCGCGGGTCAGGAGGTCGACCTGCACGAATAGCTTGAAGGCCTGGATCGTGGTGGTGATGACCACGAAGACGTGCACGTTCCGAAGACCCGTGAGGGTGATGTAGCGGAATTGCGCCCAGGTGTTCGCCCCGTCGATGCGCGCCGCCTCGTAGCGTTCGATGGGGATGTCCTGCAGGCCGGCGAGGTAGATCAGCATCTGGAACGGGAACGTCGCCCAGGCTGACAGGAGCACGATCGACGGCATCGCCCAGCGCGCATCGCCGAGCCAGTTGACGTAGTCGCCGCGATAGCCGAAGAGGCGGATCAGGTTGTTCAGCAGCCCGTCCGGAATCTGGAACATGGCGGCCCAGATCACGATGATGACCGTTATCGGGGTCACGAGCGGCAGCAAGGCCACGCTCCTGAAGAAGGAGCGGAAGCGGAGGCGGCCGTTGAGGAGCATCGCCGCACCGAGTGACATCGAGAGCTGCAGGGGCACGACCAACAGGGCGAAGTAGAAGGTGTTGCGGAACGCTTGCCAGAAGTCCGGGTCGCCGAGCACCCGGGTGTAGTTCTCGAAGCCCACGAAGCGCGTCGGTATGGGGCGTGGAACGAGTCGCTCGTTCGTGAACGAGAGGTAACCCGCCATGAAGAACGGGAGGATCAAGAAGACGATGAGCAAGATCGCGGCAGGCGCGATCAAGGCCGTCTCGTGGAGGAGCGCCGAGAGTCGTCCCGAACGCGAGACCGGGGGGCCTGGAGCGGTTGGGACGACCTTCGGGGGAGGTCGTTGGATCATGCCGGGCACCTCTTCCAGCTTGCGCCGGAGTATCGGTCGGAAGACGACCAGCAACCTGGACGTCGGAAGGGGGAGCCGAGCGCAGCTGCGGCTCCGCTCCCCCGAGCCTGGCTCAACGGGTCGAATCGAAGGGCGGGTAGCCGTCGTTGTCGGCGATGTCCTCGTCGATGACGCGGGCGGCGCGGGCGAGCTCGGCGGCGACGTCGGCGCCTTCGAGGATGCTGTTCACGGCGCGACCGAAGGCCGAGGAGATGACCGGATAGGCCGGGTGCACCGGGCGTACGACGGCGATGGTCGCGGATTGCTCCGCCATCAGGGCGCCTTGGCCGCCGGGACCGTAGAGCGCGCTCAGTTCGATGGCCGAGTGGCGGGCGGGTACGTAGCCCGTGATGTCGGCGTACAAGGCGACCTGTTCGGTGGACATGGCGAACTCGATGAAGGCGCCCGCGGCTTCCTTGTGGTCCGCGACGGCCGGGATCGCGTAGCTCCAGCCACCGTTCGGGGAGGCTTGCTCGTCGCCGCAGAACTTGGGGGCCGGGATGAGCACGAGATCGTCGCCGAGGCCTTCTTGGTGGACGCGCCACATCCAGTTGCCGACCCAGGCCAGGGCGGCCGTCTTGTCGCCGAAGAAGCGGTTGTCGCCCCCAGCAGCCGGCACGATCCAGCCCTCGGTTGCCCAGGTCTGCAGGCGTTCGAGCGATTCGATGGCGGCGGGCGAGTCGAGGGTGCCGCGTGCCTGCCAGGTCTCACGATCGATGAGGTCGGCTCCGCACGCCTGCAGGAACGGTGAGAAGCCGTACGAGAACCACTCACCCGTGTAGTTCAGCTTCATGTCGATGGGCCACGTCACCTCGGGGAGCTCGGCCAATGCGGCGAGGGCGGCGTCCATCTCCTCGAACGTCCAGGCATCATTGACACTCGTGGGGATCCTGACGCCGGCTTGCTCCAAGTAGGAGCGGTTCCCCCACAGCAGCACGCTCGAGTCGTAGGGGCTGATGGCGTAGAGGTTGCCGTCTGGGCTGTAGGTGCCTTGGTCGATGATCGCCGGCAGCAGATCCGCCATCATCTCGTAGCTCAGGTAGGGATCGAGTGGGGCGAGCTGGCCGGACCACACGTAACTTGCCATGTTCGGGCCGTCGAGCATGATGACGTCGGGCAGGTCGCCGCTGAGGAAGCCTGCCTGCAGCGCGTCGTTGATCGACGGGAGCCTGACGACGTTCACGGAGATGTCCTCATCGGCGTACGCAGCGTTGAACGCTTCTTCGACTTGGACGAAGAAGGGGCGCTCGGACTCGCCGTCGATGACCCAAGCAGTGATCTGCTGAGCCGTGACGGTGGTGAGTGCGAGCAGGAGGAGCGTGCTGAGGATGAACCGGACGGTCGCTAGCATAGGATGCTCCATTCCGAAAGGTCGTGTGCGTGCGGAACTGCAAGGCTTCAACGTTCGAGGTGAGATCCCCCCCCTCTTCGCGGCCGCGTGCCCGCTCTGCGTATTGGCAGAAGAGAAACGTACTGACAACGTTGTCATCCTCGCCTTGGATCGCTCAGTACCGCATCGGGTGACCTCCTAGCCTAGACCGAGTCGCGGATGACGAGTGGACACGTCAAGTGGTGTGGAGGCGCGACCTGAGGCAGCGTGCCGCCCGCGGCGATGAGCTCGAGGAGTCGCTGGACACCCCATCGCCCCATCTCTTGGTGCGGGAGTGCGATGGTCGTAAGCGCCGGCATCAGGTAGGCGGCGATCTCCTCCTGATCGTCGTAACCGATCACGGCGACATCTGCGGGAATACGCAGACCACGCTCATAGATAGCGCAGTACGCGCCGACAGCCATTCGGTCGTTACCGCAGAAGAGGGCGGTTGGGCGGTCCTCGAGCTCGAGCAACTCCGTGGTCTGGACATATCCTTGATCGGGCGCAGTCGAAGCATGGCGGACGAGCCCCGGGTCGACCGCGAGCCCGGCTTCGCTGAGCGCGCGCTGATAGCCAGCGAGCCGACCCGCCGCAGCTGCGGCGCTCGCTACCGGATCCAAGTTGACGAAGCCAATACGCCGATGACCGTGCTCGATGAGCGTCCGCGTCGCAAGGTAGCCACCCTGCTCCTCGTCAGGCACGACGGCGTGATAGGCCCCGTTGGGCTCAAAGCAGTCGATCAGCACCGCGGGCACTTGCCGCAAGCGCTCGTTTGGCTCAACCGAGCGATGGAACATGGCTGCGTAGACGATGCCCTCGACGCGGCGCTCCAGCAGCGTCGCGATGGCATTGGCCTCATGCTGGCCGTCACGCTCGGTGTTCACGACCAGCAAGAGCATGCCGTGCCGCCACGCCTCGTTCTGGGCGCCCTTGACGATGTCGACGGCGAACGGACTCGTGGCGATCTCGTCGCTGATGAAGCCGATGGTGTTCGAGTTGCGCGTACGCATGTGCCTTGCAGTGTGGTGGGGCGTGTAGTCGAGCGCTCCCATGGCATCCAGCACGCGCTGGCGCGTCGCGGGGCGCACCGTGGGCTCACCGTTCAGGACGCGTGAAACGGTCTTGAAGGACACACCTGCACGTTTCGCCACGTCCCGGATGGTCGCTGCCACGATCCCCCTTGCCTCTCCTGTACGCCTACCGATTCAGCTTCGTAGGGGTCATGGTAGCCGCAGAAGACAACGTTGTCAATAGCCGTTGCAGGCCCGAACTCCCACGTGGCGTCAGGAGCGAAACGGCGGTTCGGCGTTCGACCGCCTGAGGGATGCGCGCCGTGCTCGGCACGGACCGCCACGCCTCGGCCTCCAAGGATCGACGGAGCGTGCGGACCCTCTACCCCTCCCCTGCTCCAGCACGTCACGCGCGACGACAGCGAGGGGCTGGTGAGCGCTGTCGATCGGTCAACCCACAGTCAATCTATCGGCCACTTCCCGCAACTCGAATCGGTCACTCCACAGCGGGCGCACCAGCCAAAGGGCAGCAGCAGGTGGCCCGGCCAGAGCCTGGGATGGCGCGGACGCCGCACGCCGACGACGCATTGACGCCGGAAGAGGAACGCGCCGCGGCGAGGTGGTCGTTCGCGCGGCACAGCTGATCACTCGGAAGACGCGCCCGCCGCTCAGTCCTCCAGCGCCGTCCCGGTCACCGACTGCCGGTAGGGCGTGTCGACCGCGCCCTCCCCCGGCACGCGCCCGTAGAGCTCGGCCAGCTCACGCAGCTGCGGCGCCAGCCAGTCCGGCAGCATCTCCCAGCTGAAGCGCCAGGCCCAGTTGCCGGCGGCCGTGCCCGGGGTGTTCATGCGGGCCTCCGAACCGAGGCCCAGCAGGTCCTGCAGCGGCGCCACAGCGGTGTCGGCCACCGAGGCGCTGGCCAGCCGCCAGAACTCCCAGGCCACGTTCTCGTCGCTACGGGCCAAGTAGCGGCGCACGAAGTCGCGCTCCTCCCCGGGCGCTTGGGCGTACCAGCCGTTGGTGGTGTCGTTGTCGTGGGTGCCGGTGTACACCACGCAGTTGTGCTCGTAGTTGTGCGGCAGGTAGGGGTCCTCGGGGCCGCCGGCGAAGGCGAACTGCAGCACCTTCATGCCGGGCAGGCCGTTGGCTTCACGCAGGGCCTCGACGTCGGGCGTGATCACGCCCAGGTCCTCGGCGATGATGGGCAGCTCGCCGAGGCCCTCCCGGACGGCGTCGAAGAAGGGCTGCCCTGGCCCCTTGACCCAGCGGCCCTTGACCGCCGTCGGCTCGCTGGCGGGGATCTCCCAGTAGCCGGCGAAGCCCCGGAAGTGGTCGATGCGCATGACGTCGACGAAGTGCAGCGTGGCGCGGATGCGGGCCAGCCACCAGGCGAAGCCGTCCTCGGCCATGCGCTTCCAACGATAGAGCGGGTTGCCCCAGCGCTGCCCCGTGTCCGAGAAATAATCCGGCGGCACGCCCGCGATCACGGTGGGCACGCCCTTCTCGTCGAGGAAGTAGAGCTCGCGGTTGGCCCAGGTGTCGGCCGAGTCGTAGGCCACGAAGATCGGTAGGTCGCCGATGATCCCCACGCCCTTGGCGCTGGCGTAGGCGCGGACCTGCGCCCAGTGCTGGTCGAACCAGAACTGCCACAGCCGTTGCCGCACCACCTCGTCGGCGAGCCGCTCGCGCGCCTCGTCGAGCGCGGCCGGGGCGCGGTCGCGCAGGGGCGCCGGCCAGGCGTCCCAGGAGCGGCCACCGTGCTCCTCCTTGAGCGCCATGAAGAGCGTGAAATCGTCCAGCCACTCGGCGTGGCGCTCGCAGTAGGCCTCGAACTCGGCGCACGTCTCGTCCGAGGCGTCGCGCAGGAAGCGCTGCGCCGCGCGCGTCAGCCGATCGAGCTTGAAGTCGATGACGTGCCCGTAGTCGACGCGCGCGTCGTCGAAGGGCACGCCCTCCAGGTCGTCGTCGAAGAGCCAGCCGGCGGTGCGCAGGCGCTCCAGGCTGATCAGGTAGGGGTTGCCGGCGAAGGCCGAGAACGACTGGTAGGGGCTGTCGCCGTACCCGGTGGGGCCCAGCGGCATGACCTGCCAGGCGCGTTGCCCGGACGCCTCGAGGAAGTCGATCCAGTGCTCGGCGTGGCTGCCGAGCTCACCGATGCCGAAGGGTCCTGGTAGGGCGGTGGGGTGGAGCAGGACGCCGGAGCTACGGGTGAGGGGCATGACGTGAGCCTCCTGGGCACGAGCGGGTGGCGCTCACGACTTCGTGAACGGCTTCCCGATCGCCTTGGGTGGGATGGCGCGGCCGACGAACCCGGCCAGCACGAGCATCGTGAGGATGAAGGGCATGCTCTGCACCACCGTGGGCGGGAGCAGCGCGGTGCCGCCGAGCTGCGTCTCGAGCGCCTGAAAGGCCCCGAACAGCAGCGTCGCGCCGAGCACCCCGAGCGGGTGCCACTTGCCGAAGATGAGCGCGGCCAAGGCGATGAAGCCGCGGCCACCCGACATCTCGGCGATGAACTGGTTGAAGGCCCCGATCGAGAGGTAGGCGCCGCCCAGGGCCGCCAGCACGCCCGAGAGCATCACGCCGGCGTAGCGCATGCGGGTGACCGAGATGCCGACCGAGTCGGCGGCCTCGGGGTGCTCACCGACCGAGCGCAGCCGCAGCCCGAAGGGGGTGCGGAACACCACGAACCAGACCACCGGCACCAGCGCGAAGGCGAAGTACACCAGCGGGCTGAAGGTGAACGGGCCCACCGACCACAGCGGCAGGCGGTTGACGACCGGGCCGCTGGTGGTGCTGTTGCCGAACAAGCCTGTCAGGATCACCGCCGGCAGGCCGATCGCCATCAGGTTGATCGCCACCGCCGAGATGATCTGATCGGCCTTGTAGCGGATGGAGACGACGGCGTGCACACCCGCCACCAGTCCGCCGACCACCATCGCCGCCAGCAGGCCCAGCCAAGGGGCGAACCACACCCGCGCGCCGGCCACCTCGCGCACGAACGGCTGCTCCACGTAGTACGTGACCAGCGCGGCGGTGAGCGCGCCGAACAGCATGATGCCCTCGAGCGCGATGTTGACCACGCCCGAGCGCTCGCTGAAGAGACCGCCGAGCGCGGCGAACAGCAGCGGCGTGGCGGCCCGCAGCGCGGACGCGAACAGGGTCAGCAGGACGACGGTCTCCACGTTAGCCTCGCGCCTCCTTCGGCGGTCCCGCGGCCGCCGGTCCGCCGTCATCATGGCCGTCGCGCCCGCCTTCGCCCGCCGTCCCGTCCTCCTGGCGCTGGTCTTCTGACATCAGCTCTGGCGGCAGGTCGCCCAGCGCCTTGGCACGGCGCAGCGGGTTGGTAAAGCGCTCGGGCAGGAAGCCCTTGGCGGCGATGAACAGCACCACCAGCGCCAGGATCATCGACACCACGTCGCGGGTGAGGCCGCTGAAGGTGATGTTGAGGATCGAGCCGCCGTTCTTCAGCACCCCGAACAGGAACGCCGCCAGCACGATGCCGACCGGACTGTTGCCGCCCAGGAGCGCCACCGCGATGCCGTCGAAGCCGTCCGCGGTGGGGATCGATTGGCGCAGGGCGTAGTCCTCCAGGGCGCCGCCCAGCACGTAGTGGCTGGCGGTGAGGCCGGCCAAGGCGCCGCTCATGGCCATCGCCATCACCGTGTTGCGGGGCAGGTTGGCGCCGCCGTACTCGGCCGCGCGGGGCGACAGGCCCGAGGCCCGGAGCTCGTAGCCGAAACGGGTGCGGAACAGGAAGTAGTGCACGAACACGGCCGCGCCCAGCGCGATCAGGAACGAGGGGTTGAGGTTGCTGGGCGGAATCGCCAGCGGCGCCGCGCGCCAGCCCAGCGCCGCCAGAAGGCCGTAGCCGGCCAGCGCCACCAGCGCGGCGAGGCCCAGGCGCCAGGTGAAGCGCTGCGGCCGCTTGAGGCGGTTGGTCAGCACCAACGCCAGCACCCCCAGCAGCAGCGCCGCGGGGAAGGCCACGTCGACGGGCACCACGTTGGTGCCGGGCGTCTCGCGCAGGTCGATGCCGAACACGGCCGGCAGGCGCGGCAGCCGCGCGGTCTCCTGCAGCTCGTGCGACTTCGGCTCGGAGCCCGGCATGCGGAAGGGCAGGTCGAGCACGAAGGGGGTATCGCCGGGCCGAGGCTGCGACACCAGCACCGCGCCCACCAGCACCACCACGCCCACCAGCGCGAGCACCAGGCGTGGCCGCGGCCGCAGGGCGCGGCGCAACCACGGCAGGGCGTACGCCACGATCAGCACCCCGATCACGATGCCGAGCAGTTGGATCACCCGCACTGCCGGCGCCGCGAAGGTGGGGCTGGCCGAGAGCATGAACAACAGCAGCGAGGCCGCCACGAAGTTGAGCAAGATGGTGTTGATCACCTCGTTGGCGCCGAAACGCGCCTTGAGGAAGCCCGGCAGGGCGCCCCACAGGCCGCCGCCCAGGGCCGCGGCCGCCACCGCCAGCGGCAGCACGATCCAGCTGGGGCCGGGCAGGTACAGGCCCGCGAACATCGCGAAGATGGCGCCCAGCACCATCTGGCCCGGCGCGCCGATGTTGAACAGGCCCGCGCGGAACCCGAAGCCCACCGCCAAGCCGGTGAAGATCAGCGGCGTGGCGAAGGCGAGGGAATCGGCGAAGCCCCGCACGGTCCCGAGCGAGTCGGAGAAGAGCGTGAAGTAGGCGAACCAGAGCGTGTCGATGCGGCCGACCAGCGTCATGAAGGCGCCCTCGATGACGAGGTCGGCGGCGTGCGGCGTCGGCTGCAGCAGCAGGATCACGACCGCCGCCGCGGCCAGCGCAAGCACGATCGAGACCGCCGGGATCGCCACGCCTGCCAGCGCATGGTCGAGCGGCCGGTTCACCGCGCGCACCACCCGCATGCCCAGCAGCAGCGCGAAGGCACCCGTGAGGATCGTCAGGAAGGCGGCCGGTCCGAGCGACGCGCCGGTGTAGGGCAGCCGCCGGATTATCAACCCGCCCTCGCGCGCACGCACCGTCATCTCCTCGATGGTGAGCTCGGCCGGATCGTCGGCCAGCGCCTGCAGCACGTCGAGGTCGAAGGCCGGTCGCGGCCGCTCGATGGCGCTGCGGACGTCGTCGCGCACCGACAGCACCCGCTGGGTGTCGACGGCCTCGTCGAAGCGGCCCAGGCCCCATGCGCTCGTCGCGATCAGCACGGCGCCGGCACCCAACCACAGCAGCTGCCGCGGGCGGCCGCGCAGCGCGCTGGCGCCGGCCACGGTGGCCAGACCGAGCAGCGACAGCACCAGCACGGTGCCCTGGCCCGGCACCTCCACCGGCGTGGTGCGGGCGGTGAAGTCGACGATCCTGTTCGGGAGCAGCA
>SL_3KL_010_SEDDRAFT_10005406_pt1 | contig 11463 bp, 13 predicted proteins | sample SodLakKL_010_SED_2_FD_10381 | JGI IMG/M metagenome (IMG submission 10381)
CTGTACCCGGCATCCCATCATCTCGAGGATCGCTACGAAACCCCGGTCACCCTGTGGGGACCCCGCCTTCAGGTTTGTCACTGTCACCTCTCCTCCGCAGATGGCTCCGATGCCAAAGAAATACGATGCAGATGAGTAATCACCCTCGACGGAGTATCTCCGGGAAAGATATGCCGAGGTATTGGGGACCTGAAAAAGACCTGGTTTGCTCTCATCTACATTGATACCGAAGTTTTTCATCAGGTCGGTGGTGATGCCAAGGTAACTGGCTGATACAGGGTTCTCCCCGGTCCTCACCTCGATTGGTTCCGCTGCATACGGGGCGGTCATCAGGAGGGAGGTGACAAACTGGCTGCTGACACCTGATGGGAGTTCGACCTGACCACCAAGCAGTCTTCCGGAGACCTCAATCGGCGGGTAGCCTGGACGTCCGAGGTATCGGACCGTCCCACCGATCCGGTTGATTGCTTCGACGAGATCCCCGATCGGACGTTCACACATTCGTGAGCTTCCGGTGAGGATGACCGGATGGTCCGCGAGGAGAGAGACGGATGCAAGGAGACGCATGCTCGTCCCTGAGTTCTTCAGGTCGATAGCGACAGGCCGCCCCGGCCGAAGCTCCCCCTGGGTGCCATGGATATGGATACATCCCTCTTCTTCTTCAATTTCTACTCCAAGCGCCCTGAGTGCCTGAAGCGTGAGGAGAGTATCCTCTGCGATGAGAGGATCTTCGATGAGTGACTCGCCATCTGCAAGTGCTGCGGCGATGAAGGCACGGTGGGTATAGCTCTTGGAGGGGGGAGCCCGTATGGTAAGATCAACCGGATCCTCCCTCTTCTCCAGATGAACTATCATTTCGGCACCTCAAGGCGTGGATAACAGCCAAATTCCCGCACCAAACCCCTGCTCTTCAGAACAGCAAGTGCCTCATCTACTGATGGGATTGCCTCAAAATCGAGGAAGAAACGGTAGCTTCCGATACCCCGGCCGGAAGGGCGGGATTCTATCCGCGAGAGGTTGATCCTCCTCTCTGCAAACGGTGAGAGGAGAGCATGAAGAAGCCCGGGGGTATCTTCCGCAGGATCGATGAGGATACTGCATTTGATCGCATCACCTTTGGTATATGGATCCCGTTCGATCCTGATGAAACGTGTTGTATTGGAGAGGCTGTTCTGGAGATCACGGAGAATTATCGGGATATGATAGTAGGCAGCAGCACCATCCGAGATGACCGCTGCTCCCCCTTCCTTTGCAGTTGCCAATAGTGCACTCTCTGCATTACTGCTTGTATGAATAACCGGAATGTTGAGTCGATCGAGGGCATCACTGCACTGTTCATGCGTCTGTGGATGTGCATATATCACCGTGATCGCATCCAACCTGAAGGATGATGCAAGATGGTGGTGGACCGGGAGGTAACATTCCCCGGTAATACTAACATTATAATGACAGAGGCCATCAAGGGTTGGTCCGACCCCCCCTGCTTCGCTGTTCTCGATCGGAACAAAGCCGATCGCCTCACCTTTCTCTACAATCGCAAATACCCGTGAGATGGTCGGGAGGAGAAGCGGCTCTTCCCTGCAGAGACGTAGGACAAGGTCATGGCTGAAGGTGCCTGCCGGTCCAAGGGCTGCGATCACCATTCACCCACCACCTGATCGAGGATGTGGTCGGTGAGCGGGATCGCGGCATCTGAAAACTCCCTGGCAAATTCGGCATTCATCTTAAACTCTCTGACAAACACATGTAGGTCTCCTGATGCTATCGTCTGCTGCAACTCATTGATGGAGGCAGTATATGTAGCAAGGATCTCCGTAAGTTCCGGATTTCCAAGCAGCATTCCTCCATAGAGCCCGCCATCCTGTGAGAGGGTTCGTGCCATAAAAGCAAGGGATGCATGCGCATTAGGGGTTGCAAACGGAAGGAGGCGGGAAATCGGGAGATCTAATTTCCTAAGGGTCGTTGCAAGCACCATACTCTGGAAATGGATGAGCCCCTGCATCACCGCCATCGCATAATCATGCTCTTGTGCCGTTGCTTCAGAGACTGACATCCCGGTCGCCGCAAAGATCTCCCTGAACCAGCTTATCGTCTCCTGAGAGGAGCGTGCCGGCGTCATGATCATCTTCTGACCTGAGAGGGTTGCCATATTTGGTCCAAAGAGGGGGTGAAGGCCGATCACCTGTGCCTGTGATGCCATCATCGCCGCGACCGGCATCATCTTGAGAGAGGTGAGGTCTGAAATAAGCTGATCTTCCTCAAGAACCGGGGTGATGGAAGAGATGACCTTTTCGGTCACATCGATCGGAACCGAGATCAGGATCACACCGCACCGCCGGGCAATGTCACGGTACTTCCCGGAATCTGCCCGGCCAATCACCTCAACAATACAGCCTGCATCCTCAAATATCCGGGCGAAGAGCTGCCCCATCCGGCCGGTTCCTCCGATGATCCCGACAAGTCGGCCCTCATCTCTCAAGGATGGTCTCATCGATGGCAACCCCAAAATGCCGTCCTCCCTTCATCAGATGGCCTAGTATCCGATCGCCGGGCTTCAGATCAACGACACTTCGTGCAACCCCGTCTTCGCCAACCAGCCGGACCGTCTCTGCATTCTGGATAATGGCACTTGCCGTCTGCCCCTCACCCTCCGCCTCGATGAGGAGGAGTGGCCGACGTTCAATCTTCACCCTTCCAACGGCGACCGTCCGTGTATTCCCCTCACCGGCAACTGCGGTCCCGTCATCTCCGGCCCCGATCTCGGAGAGGTACCTCGTCTTTCCATCAGGTGAGAGGATGTACATGTGGACGGCCCCTGCATTCACCCTGAATGGGCGGGGTGAGACATAGGGGTTGTCAAGTGTCTCAGCGGCAACGAGCAGAAGGGCAGAGGAGGTATTACCAACAAGCATCCCCTCCCCCTCAGCGAAGAGAGAACAGGTATCGATACAGACCCTGTCCCCGACACCGACAGGGGTGATCCCGGTGATGGTCAGGGGGACGAGGGGCACGGTACCGGCATCCCCCTCGATGAGAGCTGCGACACGCCGGATTGTATCCGGGTCATCAGATCTGAGGAGGAGGCCTCCGACCCCTTTCTCAAGAATGCCAAGGGCAAGTCCGGCCTCAGCCTCATCTTCCACACCGGCAATGATATGATCTGAGACAGCCACGAGATTTTCAAGAGGTATCACCGTCCAGTCGGTTGTACTCACGATGACAGGACCCAGACGGGCATACTCTGCCGCCTTCTCCTCGGATGCTTTATCAGTGATCTCCACCCTCTGAAAATCCCTGCCTTCAAGGAGATCACCATCAGGTGCGATGATGGGGATCCTGGCAAGCGATGCAGCATCTTCCTTTCTATCGAGGAGGAGCGCTGTAGCACCCCCTTCTATCGCGGCGAGCGCGGCCTCCTTCTTCCAGGGCCGGATCTCAACCCAGAACTCCTTCATGCAAGCCGCCTCTCAACTGCCGCCGGATTGTCACGGTCATGAACGACACGGCAGATCGCATGGACAAATTTTGTGGTATTCTCACGCTGGAACGCATTTCGCCCCATGCAGACCCCTGATCCCCCGGAGTCGATGGCATCATCGATCATCTCCAGAGCCGCAAGGTCGCTGCCTTTCTCCCCACCGGCGATGAGGATCGGGACTGAACAGGCGGCGACGATCCGCCTGAATGCCTCTTTATCGCGGGGGTAATTGGTCTTGATAAGATCCGCCCCGAGCTCTTCGGCAACCCTGACACAATGGGCGATCGCGACAGGATCATCAGGATCGATATCTTTGCCACGGGGGTAGATCATGATGAGAAGCGGCATCCCCCACCGGTTGCAATCCTGTGATATGATCCCGGCCGCCTCTATCATCTTTGATTCCTGTGGAGCACCAAGGTTGATATGAATCGAGACGGCATCAGCACCAAGGGTGATCGCCTCTTCCACGGTGCAGATCAGCACCTTATCATTCGGATCCGGGTTCATTGACGTGCTTGCAGAAAGATGGACGATAAGTCCGATATCCCTGCCTCTCCGCCTGTGCCCCCCTTTCACCATTCCTTTATGAAGGATGATGGCACTCGCCCCACCGGCACTGACATCATCGACGATCTTTGGCATATCAAGAAGCCCTTCAATCTGGCCAAGTGTGAAGCCATGATCCATCGGTATGATGACTGTGCGCCCTGTATTACGGTCCATTATCCTCTCAAGTCGTATCTGTTTTCCTATCATCTCTCTCCCCCCTCAAGTATCTCAAGTGCTTCTTCAACTGAACGCTGTTCCATCAGGACTGCGCGGGCAGCTGTCAGGAATGCAGCAGGATTCCGGTGCTGGAAGACATTTCTCCCTATTGAAATCCCTGCCGCACCACCGAGCATCGCCCCTTCGACGATCTCAAGCATCTCACGATCATTCATCTTCGACCCGCCAGCGACAACGACAGGGACGCCGCATCCTTCCGTCACTTCACGAAATGAGTCGGGATCACCAGTGTAGATGGTCTTGACAAGATCTGCACCAAGTTCTGCTGCCACCCGTGCAGCAAGCTTGACATGTTCTACATCGCTTTCGCACTCTATTTTTCTGCCCCTTGGGTACATCATCGCAAGGAGTGGCATCCCCCATTCCATACATTCAATCGAGATCCTTCCGAGATCGGAGAGCATCGCGGCCTCGGAGTCTGCCCCGATATTAACATGTACTGAAACGGCATCTGCCCCCATCTTCAGGGCATGGGTGACGCTGTTGACGATCACCTTATTGTTTGGATCCGGGCCAAGAGATGTACTTGCAGAGAGGTGAAGGATGAGACCTATATCCTCACCAGATCGCCTGTGGCCATGAAGGGCGAGACCCACATGGCCAAGAACGGCTGTTGCTCCACCCTCAGCAACGGCATCTACCGTTTTACAGAGGTCAATGAGGCCGTTAATAGGGCCCTGTGAGACCCCATGGTCGAGCGGGACGATGATCATCTTTTTGGATCTACGATCCATGATACGTTCAATACGGATATCTTTTCCATGCATATCTACAAACCTCCAGATACACGCCTATTGAGAACAACCTGCCGGCCGTCTCATCAGGCATATCTAAAATAGCGATAAAAACCAAAAAAGGCCCAAGCTAGTGGCTTTACAGGTTGAATTAAAAACTGATCTGCGGAAGGTTCAGACGCTCTGCTACCGGAGATAAAAACATTCACCGGCGAAAAAGCATCCACCACGCATAAAATATTGTTATTCCTCTGAGTATATAATGGTGTCCCGGATGAATACCGGGGTTCATCCATGATGAGTCCAAAGCGATGGAGTGAGTTGTGAGCAGGATGGAATTACAGGATACCATGTATGAGAGATCGGTTCTTCGTGCCGTTCTGATCGTCTCGACCCTGGGTTCTTTTCTGACACCATTTATCGGTTCGATGGTTAATCTGGCAATTCCGCAAATTGGATCCGAATTTGGTGCAGATGCGATCCTCCTTGGTTGGATACCGACTGTCTACCTCCTGGCAAGTGCGATGCTCCTCATACCTATTGGCAAGATGGCTGATATCTATGGGAGGAAGAAGATATTCACCATTGGAATTGTGATCATCGGAGTGACATCATTTNTCGCCCCATTCTCCCCGACAGTCATGGTGCTGATCGCACTCCGGGCTTTCCAGGGAATCGGAAGTGCCTGTATCTTTGGAACATCTGTTGCAATCCTCTCATCGGCCTATCCGAAGGAAGAGCGCGGCAAAGCCCTCGGGATCAATGTAACAGGTGTCTACGCCGGCCTCTCCCTCGGGCCGGTCATCGGTGGGGTTCTGACCCACTATCTCGGGTGGCGAAGCATCTTCTTTGTACTCGTCCCCCTCTGCATCATCGTTCTGATGATGATCAATCGTTACCTTCATGACGACTGGATAGATCCCAAAGCTCCGCCATTCGATCTCGCAGGGGCTGGTATGTATGGAGGGATGCTCTTCTTTGGGATCTATGGTGTCACATCCATCACATCAATGACAGGGATCATATCGCTTATCCTTGCAATTATTCTCCTACTGATCTTTATCAAATATGAGAGATGTAAGGCATTTCCAGTCTTTGACATTCGAATATTTGTCAGAAACAGAGTCTTTGCCTTCTCTAACATCGCTGCTCTGATCAACTATAGTGCAACCTTTGCGATCGCATTCCTGCTGAGCCTGTATCTCCAGGTGGTCAAGGGGCTCGATCCACAGAGTGCCGGACTGATCCTGGTCAGTCAGCCCCTGATACAGGTACTCTTCTCCTCATGGGCGGGACGGTTATCAGATAGAATCGATCCAAAATATGTTGCATCGGCGGGAATGGGGCTCAATGCACTCGGACTGCTCATCCTTGCAACCATCACCGCTGAAACTGCCATTTCCACAATTATTCTGGCACTTCTATTCCTCGGATTTGGATTTGCCCTCTTCTCATCTCCAAATACAAATGCTGTGATGGGATCAGTGCCAAGCAGGGAGTATGGTGTTGCTTCTGGAACAGTTGCGACGATGCGGCAGCTCGGCATGGTTCTCTCAATGGGGATCACTCTCTTTCTCTTCACCATCTTCATCGGTGCAACGCAGATCGGACCCCAACAGTCTGCAGACCTGATCAGTGTTCAGAGGGTGGCTTTCCTCATCTATATGATACTCTGTTCTTTTGGGGTGATCGTCTCACTGGTGCGGGGAGGAAAGGAATAATATCATCTCCTTCTCATAGCCTGTCTAACCAGACGCGCTATTGAGAAGGAGATGCCCATTGCCCAGACACCCAGATGATCCCATGCAACAAAGAATACTGAGTCGCCCGGATACTGTGTATTGCGGACATTTCTGATGGAGTAATAGGCCAGCAGCAGCCAGACCGTCGCAACAGTCGATTGTCCAATCGTTGCAGTCCAGAGACCGAGTGTTGCAAAGATGAATGTCAGAATGAAGGCAAGGAAACTTGTGAAGAACGCTGTAAAGAAGTTGATCACAGCTCCACGGCGGATGACATCATCGAGCTGGGGGAGGAGCATGACAGCAAGAAGAAATGTAATGATCGATATTGTAATATCCTGCCAGCTCATTTTCTCACCTGGTAAGTCCTCTTATCAGAACGATATCTCGGGTACTATTGACGTACAAACATAAGAGCAGATACGATCATAACTCAGCGCAGGCGATGGTTGAAGCCTGTAAAAGAGAGACTGCTCGCTCGGTAATCTGGAGGTTGTATGGGGGTGATAACAGCACGGAAGCTTGAGAAGCGTTTTCCTGATCTCATAGCTGTCGACCAGATCAGCTTCTCTGTGGAAGAACAGGAGATTTTTGGATTTCTTGGACCAAATGGTGCTGGTAAGACTACAACAATGAGGATGATCCATTGCGTCTCCCCTAAGACCGGAGGATCACTCTCTGTTTTTGGACTGGATGTGGAGAGAGAGCCTCGGAAGATTAAACAGCGCCTTGGAATTGTACCTCAGGAGAACAATCTAGATCCCGACTTTTCTGCTTTCCAGAACCTTATTATTTATGCCCGCTACTTTGGGATCCCCCGCCGTGTTGCTGAGGGTAAGGCAGAAGAGCTCCTTGATTTTATGCAACTCTCAGAGAAGAGAGATGTCTTAATTGAGAAGCTCTCAGGAGGAATGAAGAGGCGACTTATCATCGCACGGGCGCTGATAAATGATCCCGAGCTCCTCATTCTGGATGAGCCCACTATTGGTCTCGATCCCCAGGCCCGCCACCTCATCTGGGAGAAGCTCCGTCATCTCAAAGCTGCAGGATGCACCCAGGTGATGACGACGCATTACCTGGACGAAGCAGAACGACTCTGTGATCGGCTTGTCATCATGGATCATGGGAAGATTCTTGTGGAGGGGAGCCCCGAGTCTCTTGTCAGGGAATATGCCGGGACTGATATCCTCGAGACAAATCCCACTGCTGAGGTTATCGCCTGTCTTGAGGCGGCAGATATTGCCTACGATATCTTCGGTGATCTTCTTCAGGTGCAGACTACAAAACCGCAGGATACTGCTAATACACTGATGGAGTCATGCCGCCACACAAGTGTGACCGTCCGGCGGGCGACCCTTGAGGATGTCTTCCTGAAGCTTACAGGGAGGACACTCCGGGAGTAGCAGTTATGGCATTCCTTGGCATATCTGAGATCTCAAGGGGTTCGCTTGCGGTCTGGAGGAGGAACTTTGATGCATTCATCAGGACGTATCAAGTCAACTTCATCCCGCCGTTCGTCGAGCCGGTCCTCTACCTCCTCGCCCTCGGATACGGTGTCGGGGCACTCATCGAAGACGTGAATGGGATCCCATATCCAGTCTTCATCGCCCCTGCTCTCGTCTCCATATCTGTGATGTACTCAGCCTTCTTTGAGTGCACGTACTCCAGTTATGTCAGGATGTACTATCAGAAGACATTTGATGCGATCATCGCAACACCGCTCTCTATTGAGGATATTGTGACAGGCGAGATCCTCTGGGGAGCAACACGAGCGACAATCTATGCTACCCTGATGATCCCGGTCCTCTTCCTCTTTGGTGTCATCGATCTGCCGATGTCGCTGCTTCTGATCCCATGTGCCATCCCGGCAGGTATCCTCTTTGCCAGTATTGGGATCTGCTTTACCGCAATCACCCCGAGTATTGACTCCCTCAACTACCCGGCATTCCTCTTCATCACCCCGATGTTCCTTTTCTCAGGGACGTTCTTCCCAATAACCATTTTACCACAGTCACTTCAGTACTTTGCATTCGGCCTCCTCCCTCTTGCCAATGTCGTCAGCCTGAACCGGGCCATCACAGGAGCGGAATTTTCACCCCTGATCCTCTATAACATCATCTGGATCATTGGTGTTGCGGCGATCTTCTTTGTGATTGGGCTGAACCTGATGAGGAGGAGACTTATCATTTAAGGTGCCGGGGAGGTGCCGGTCTTCGGGATAAAACGCTCCGCAAATCCTTCGATGAAATCGGCGCCTGCATATCCCGCAATGATAAGCCCAAGCAACATTTCACGGGTGATCTCAGATCCGAGAAGAGCAATTGCTGCCAGCACCCCGGCTATCGATCCGAGAATCAGACTGAACATCAGATAGTTGAGATTAAACCAGTCTTTCATCTCCTGAACCTTCTCCGCAGCCTCATCAGAGGCTTTCTTGATACCTATGATCGCCCGGGTGCCCTGGCCAACTGCTCCGATGACCGCCCCAAGGAGGACATACATGAGTGCAAGTAAGACATCCATGCTGTCAAAATCATGTGGCTACTATAAAAAACCCTATGATTCCCGGCCTCTGGCTGATTATTCATTCCCCTCCGTGTTCGTGGAAGTATCAGCCCCTTCATCGGACTCTTCTTTCAGTCGCAGATAATATCTTCCACCGAGGTCGAGCTTCTCTCCAGGTTTGAGATCCTGCAGAGGTTTATCTGCATGCTCCTGGCAGACATAGGATCCGCAGCAACCAAACACCTGGCATCCTACTGCTTTCTTTCCACAGATAGTACAGACCAATTCCCTCATATGCTTCTCCAGAAGAGTGAGAGGGAGAGGAGGAATATAAGGCTACTCCTGATCGTCACATACTCGCTTCCGTACCCCTTGACGGAAGGAGATAACACTTTCACACCCCGGCCATTGGGGTTATCACGTCTTCCCCCAGATGATCAACTGGAATGTCAGAGCAACTTCAGAAGCTCAGTATCCTCTCACGATCCTGCTTCGATATCACCCTCTCATCCGCAGATTGCCGCTCAGGGGTGGTGAAAGGGGGGTATCTGAAGTGCCTCCTTGATGGCGTCTGTAGTTTTGACTGTGCCTACTGTGGCATCTGTAGAAACGATTCTCCCGTCTCCTTCTCTCCACAGGAGCTCTCCTCCCTCGTCCTGAAACTCTGGAGGGAACAGGTGATAGACGGCCTCTTCCTCTCAACCGGCATCCCATGTGACACCGATGAGAGTATGGAGAAGCTCCTACTTACCGCAGAACTCCTCAAAAAAGGAGGCTTTACCGGATACCTCCATCTGAAGATCGTCCCCGGAGCAGTACGTGGCGATATCGCCGAGGCAGCACGTATTGCGGATCGTATCAGTATCAATCTTGAGGCAACAGGGAGCAGCCGCCTCTCTGAGATCGCATCAGTAAAAACCTATGAATCTGACCTCCTGAGAAGACATGCATGGATTGCAGAAGCAGCACCCACGAGGCATACCACCCAGATCGTTGTTGGAGCAGCTGGAGAGGGCGACGATGAGATCCTTTCCTTCATCGCAGAGGAGTACCGGAAGTTTTCACCTGCCAGTATATATTATTCGGGTCTTATTCCACTCAAAAAGACCCCGCTTGCAGGGGCAGAACCGGCAGATCCGAGGCGTATAAAAGCTCTCTATGCCGTTGATGCGCTGATTCGGTCCTATGGATACAGCGAAGATGAACTGCTTTTCGCCCTTGGGGAGGATGGGATGCTCAAGCCAGGGGATCCAAAGATCCATGCAGCCGGATCGAGCCTCCTGGACCCGGCATTCGGGAGCAGGGAAGAGCTCCTCAGGATCCCGGGAATCGGGCCGAAGGCAGTTGAACGCATTCTGATACTCAGAGAAAGAGGGGAGAAGATATCACCGGCACTCCTGAAGTGTGCAGGGGTTATCCTCAGGCATGCACTCCCGTACCTGATAATTGCCGGAAGCCGGCAGACACGACTCTTCTGATCACTTGTACTCACGCCTGGAGTATTGGTACTTCTCATCATCCCCACCCTTCACGGTGATATACAACCATTCATACAAGGATTTGAAGGTGCCAAACTGGACGTACCTTCTCATCGAAAACCTGACCCGGAGCCTGCTGTCGAGCCTGACCCTGCCAAGCTTTCTCATCCGCCGCGCTATCTCGAGATCGTCCCCGGCATCGATCGTCCGGTACATCCCTGCTTCAAAGAATGGCCCCCTCCGGAATGCAGTATTGCATCCGAGGGTGTAGTAAAGGGTGTGCGTAGAGTACCCCATCCGCGAGAAGGCGTTGGCAAAGGCGAGCGAGAGGATATGCCTGATACCCGGTTCACGGGGATCGACGAGACCGTAGAGCTGTACAACCTCCGGATCTGCAAATCCTGCTGTAACCCGCTCAACCCAGTCTCTCGGGAGGAGGCAGTCGGCATCCGTTGTTGCGATGATATCTCCTTTCGATGCAACAGCACCATCATTGCGTGCCCCGCCGACCTTTGCACTCGTCTGGATGAAGACCAAATCCGCATACTTCTCTGCAATCATCCGGGTCGCATCACGTGAATTTCCATCGACGACGATGATCTCATAGTCCGATCGTGGGATTGTCTGGTCTGAAAGGCTCTGGAGGCAGACCTCGATGTTTTCCTCTTCGTTATAGGTTGGTACAATGACAGATATCATGCCTCATTCACCAGTCTTCTGTATGTCGCAATATGCTC
>SL_3KL_010_SEDDRAFT_10005407_pt1 | contig 11463 bp, 8 predicted proteins | sample SodLakKL_010_SED_2_FD_10381 | JGI IMG/M metagenome (IMG submission 10381)
CGAGTCCTTTCGTGCCGATCCGGATGGTCCTGAGGTTCGGCAGGTCGGCTTCGAGCAGGGGTTCGATGTACGAAGCCAGCACCCGTGATTTCATGATCATGGGGTCGCCTCCGGTGAAAAGCACATCGGTCACTTCGGGATGCTCCTTGAGGTATTCGACCAGGAGCTCCGACTCCTTCATGGCAAATTTGAGCTCATCGATTCCCACAAACTGCGGCCAGCGGAAGCAGAAAGTGCAGTAGGCGTGGCACGTCTGACCCTGACTGGGGAAAAACAATGCTGTTTCCTGGTACTTGTGCTGCATGCCGCTGAGTGTCTCGCATCCTAGCTGCGGTGTGTTTTCATCTTGCTGTCCGGCCGGATGCGGGTTTAGCTGCATGCGTATTTCGTTGGCTGTAGCATTGACTTCCTTTCTGGAGGCCCCTTTCTTCAGAACTGCGGCCATTTTGTCGAAATGATGCGTTTTGAGCATCGTTTTCTGAGGAAAAGTCAGCTGGAAAATGGGATCTTCAGGGATGTTGTCCCAGTCGATCAGTTCCTCAATTACGTAGTTGTTTACCTTGAAAGGCAATACGTTACCGACCACTTGAATGGCAAACCGGATATCTTCAGGAAGCTTTTTTATCTGAGGGATCTTTTCAAAGGTCCTGAGATTGTATGATTTATACTTCGGTGATTTTCCATCGATAAAAAAGGTCTCATTTGGCTTGAAATCGAAGTATGGCAATGCTACCTCCTTGTTTAAAAGTTCACGGTTTGTCCACGCTTTTCTCCTGTGGAATGCTATAATGCGGCAAAAACCGCCCTCGTGCGGACAAAACCACGATAAAGCACTGTTGCTACATGCAATCCAAACAATCAGTTAATGTTCAGACCAGGTTGAAATGACTTGCATTCCAGTCAAGTCAGACAACAAGTGCGGAAAATAAGTGACAAGCAAAGGCGCATATCGTCCTGTTAATTAGTGATATACGATGCTTGTTTGTGTATGTTAAATTTAACAGAAAAACATTCAAGCGCAACCTGAATATTGTAACTCAAGATCGCACCTGATATTGTGAGCTAATAAAACCATGGCATGATCCGATCACGCCATGGCTTATTGTCAGGTCTTAAGTATACAAAAAGAATGCCAATCATTCAATGTGATGCTTCCGGAAGCGGGTGCGGCTGACCAGCTCTCCGTCTGAATATCGCTTCTGGTCATAGGCAATTCGCACCCCGTCATTCAGGGTCCAGTCACTCAGTACCAGCTTGACATCCACTTCACGTCCCTGGTTGGGATCAAAATGGGAATAGGTGATTTCAACGGGAAGATTGTCATCTGCAGAGACATGCAGTGTCACATCATAAGCACCGCCAATGTGAATTTTCTTGATGTCATCATCGGAGTCGATAAGCGTGGCCTGGAGCACGTCGCCCTGCATGGCCAGGTAGACCGGATCTCTTTTCAGCTCATCGAGCATGGATTCCACAAAGGCGGCGGGAAGCGGCTGCTCCTGTCCGCCCATTCGGATCACACCGCTGCCGTCAGCGATTTCGATCACCTGGCTGCCCATCGGAGTGGAAATCTCCATGGTCACAGTATCGGGGAAACGCATGCGGGAGGTGACCTGAAGCGACATCTCGCCTTGCGGGGTCTGCACGTGCTGAACCCCTTCCAGCACCAGCGTACCCGTATCACCGTTCTCCAATATGGAAGCGGCTACTTTTCGGAGCCATTCAGCGCCTGCCTGAACATCCCCCTCCACTGCTGCGCGCTCTGCGCCGGGACGTGGGATGGATATATCGATTTCCTGGTACTCACCCATTTCTGCCAGCTGATCTTCGATAAGGTCGCGGTTGCCGACGATCAGCACCTTCATTTTGTCCGGTTGCAGATATTCATTGGCAACTCGGTGGATGTCATCCACGGTAACCTGCCGGACCTGCTCAATGTACTGCTCGAAGGCATCTTCCGGCAGGCCGAGATTGTAATTGCCCATCTGTTCGGCAAGGATCCGGGCATAGCTGTCATAGCGGAATATGATACGGTTGAACATGCGCTCACGGGTCTCGTCCAGCTCCTGTTGCGGCACCCGCTCGTCCTGAAGGCGCCTGATCTGATGCATGGTGGCTTCGTAGGCCTCTAAGGTGTTTTCGGATGCCGTACTCAGGCCGGTAAAGAACATGCCGGGATAGCGAACATTGCTGGTATAAGATCCGTAGACCCCGTAAGCGAGTCCCTGTTCGGTCCGGACTTCACGGAACAGCCTGCCGGAGAAACCGCCGCTCAGGATCTGATTCATGATCTGAAGGGCAGCATAGTCCGGATTGTCGCGAAAACCACCGATATGGCCCATGCGGATCTGGCTCTGGTTCATGTCACCCTTGTGCGCAAAGAAGATGCCGTCCTCGAATTCGTAATCCACTTCCGGCAACTCTATGTCCACCGGCTCCCCTTCTTCGAAGATGCCGAAGGCTTCTTCGAGCTGGGTACGGAGGTCGTCCGGGTCAAAGTCACCTATCACCCCGACCAGCAGGTTGCTTCCCTTAACGATTTCCTCATGGAAGCGGATGATGTCTTCCCGCGTGATGTTTTCAAGGGTTGCATATTCTATGTTCCTGGCGTACACCGATTCGGGACCGTAGATGAGTTTCCGGAACTCACGTCCGGCCACGGAAGATGCTTCCTCATTGCGGCGTGATATGGCGGTCCTTTGCTGTGTCTTTGCCAGGTCGATCCGCTCCTGCGGAAAGAGGGGATTCTGCAGAAGGTCGGTGAAGACCGGCAGAAGTTCACTGAAATCCTCTTTCAGTACGTTCATCCGTGCCGATCCGTTGGTAAGTCCGATTGATGTTTCCATACTGGCGGCACGCACTTCCAGAAGCTCGTTCAACTCCTCTTCGGGGTACTGGTGCGATCCACCCGAACGCAGCACGTTGCCGGTGATCCATGCCAGGCCGGTTTTCTCGGTCGGTTCCAGCCAGGAGCCGCCGTTGATGATCACATTCACGGCGACCAGGGGAAGTTCCTTGTCCTGCAGCAGGAAGAATTCAATCCCGTTGTATGAGAAACGCTCTACATCAGGGGTTGTGAAGGATTTTGGTTCGGGGAACTCCAATCCCTCAACCGGACTCTGCAGCGTCGGTACGGAAGAGCCGCATCCACCGAGCCATACAAGTAAAAGCAGTAAAACGGATAGTTGTCTCATCGTGATTCTCATGTTTGGATATTAGTTGGATGCAGTGGTTTCTTCGAGGGTGCGGATGGCGCCGACGGTACGGTTCTGTTTGCGGAAATAGGTTTCGGCCACACGCTGAAGGTCCTCCGCCGTAATCGTATCCATTACATCGAGATCGGTGAATATGGCTCGCCAGTCACCTCTTTTGGCATGTGCCTGGGCAAAATTGAGGGCCATGCCCTGGTTGGAGGAAAGACCGCGGATGGCCGATGCACGCGCATTGGTACGTACCCGCTCTATTTCGCTCTCGTCGATGTCACCCTCGCGGATGCGATCCAGCTCTTCATAGACGGCTTCCTCGATATCCGCCAGATCCACTCCCTGGTTTGGTATGGCAAAAATGATGAACAGGCCGGGGTACTTGTTGCCCGGAAACCCGTTTTGCCCGCCGATTTGCAGCGCTTTCTGCTCTTCCGTCACCATTCTGCGATACAGCCGTGAGGTCCGTCCCTGGAACAGGACACCGCTGAGGATATCAAGGGCAACGGCATCGGAATGGTTCAGGTCCACAGTATGGTAGCCGATCATGAGAATGGGCTGGCTGTCCTCTTCGATCACGAACCGGCGCTCGCCTCTCTGTTCCGGCTCGACCGTCAACACCCGGGGTGGCGGCGGGCTGGCGGGCATCGGCCCGAAATACTTTTCTGCGAGAGCACGCATGTGAGCCGGATCCACGTCGCCGGCAACGGAGATGGTCATGTTGGTCGGGACATAATGGCGCTCATAGAATGACAGCGCGTCCTGGATGGTGACGGCCTCGATGTCGGATGGCCATCCGATGGGCAGGTGTTTGTAGGGAAACGCGGAGAACGCCGTGGAGACAAACTCTTCCATGAGGCGGCCGAAGGGCGAGTTGTCGATGCGGTCACGACGCTCCTCCATGATCACATCTTTTTCCACGTAGAATTCACGCATCACCGGATTGATGAACCGGTCTGCTTCAAGGGCGAACCAAAGTTCCGCTTTGTGCTGCGGCAGGCTGTAGAAAAATGCCGTTTCGTCGGCTGAAACGAAGGCATTCAGACCGACGGCACCTTCAAGTTCCACGATCTGGCTGAATTCGTTGTTGACCACGTACTGTCCGGCCTCTTCCTGAAGCTCCTGGAAATCGGACCACAGCCGTTCCAGTTTCTCCTTGTCGGGATCGGCCTTGCGCGACTCCAGAAGCCAGGCCTGATAGAGATCGTCCATCCTGGCGATGACCTTTTTTTCCTCTTCCCAGTCGGTCGTGCCGATGGTGGTGGAGCCCTTGAACGCCATGTGCTCGAAAACATGGGTCAGGCCGGTCTGGCCGATCTGTTCGTTCACGGAGCCGACATTGACATGGGTCACAAAACTGGCGACGGGGGCCACGTCCCGTTGGATGATGATGAAATGAAGGCCGTTATCGAGGGTGAATTCGGTGACCCGCTGCTCGATGGTTTCAAGTGTCTGCGCCTGCAGCGCATTGCTGGTGCCTGTGGTCAGGACAAAGACCATGAGCAGGCTGAGAAGCAGCCGGACTGGCAGGAGGAGAGGTGCAATTGGACGCGGGACTGCTGCACTCTTCTTCCGAACCGGTGACAGGATCGTTTTTGGTATCATACGTTCGTTTCGGTTTGATGTTAATAGGGGAATCCTATGCTATACGAAAAAAAGTCTCTCTGGGTTCAAAAAAAATCGTTGCCTTGGTTTTTTGATCGCCCATGATTTGCATTCAGGGAAATAACGGCATTCGGCGCAAAGATGAAAGCGATGTTTTCTTAACAATTACCCGATTTGTGCTCCCATCGCAGCCGGCCCGCTCCCGGCAAGCAGAACCCCATCCCCAAGTGAAAATAAAAACGGGGTAACCTTTTGCCGCCTGAGAGCGTATAGCGGTGCAGAATGAACAGTTGATAACGAAAAAAGGCAGACAGCCGAAGACATATCAATTCTATTTCATGGATGTCTGATCCGACCCCGAACAACAAAATTGATTAAACACATTCTATCTGACCATATGAATCCAAAGATTTTAAACACATGAAACGCATACTCTTGACAGTCGGAATCATCATCGTGGCAGGCGCTGCCGCAGCCTGGGTTTTCACCTCTGGCAACGGCGATGACAAATCAGCAAAAAACGATCAGGTTACCGTTGAACGGGGCAACCTGGTGGAATATGCCCTGGCCGTCGGGCAGATCGAGCCCAGGAACGAAATCGAAGTCAAATCAAAGATATCGGGGGTGGTCAATAAGGTATTCGCCGAACCGGGCGATTTTGTGAAGGAGGGTGAGCCGCTTCTGGAAATCCGTCCGGATCCGACACCCCTGGAACTTGCCGAAGCCAAACGCAATGCCGAGCGTACGGAAATAGCCCTGGAGACCCTTCAGCGCGAGATGTTCCGCATGGAGCAGTTGCGTGAACGCGACATGGTATCGGACCACGATTACCAGCAACTCCAGCGAAACTTGAGGGATGCCGAGATCAATGTCCAGCTGAACCACGAGCGCCTGGAATTACTGGAATCGGGACGCATCCTGATCGGCGAAACGCTCATTGAAAGTGTTATCAAGGCGCCGACCGACGGCTTTATCCTCGAAAAAATGGTGGACATCGGTGACCCGATCGTCCCGCTGACGTCATATCAGGCCGGCACGCCGATCATGACCCTGGCACGCATGGACGATCTGCTCTTCAAGGGGACTGTGGACGAGATCGATGTCGGCAAGCTCTATGAGGGAATGACGGCCGAAATCCGTGTCGGCGCGCTTCCCGGAGCCCAGGTAAAGGGAGAACTCACCCGCATCTCCCTGAAAGCCACCACACGTGAAAACAGCACCGTTTTTCCTGTGGAGATCCGCATCACCGACAATGACGGCCGCGTGCTCCGGGCCGGATACTCGGCCAACGCCAATGTAGTGGTCGATCGCCGCGAGGATGTGCTGATCATACCGGAGCGCCTGGTGACCTACATGGAGGACCGGAGTGTCGTGGATGTACCGTCCCGCAGCGACAATGGCCGGTTGGAGACCGAGGTGAAGCTCGGACTGAGTGACGCCATCAACGTCGAGGTGATCGAGGGGCTGGAGGAAGGCGATGTGGTACTCGAGAAGCCGCTCCGTTCCCTGGCCGCCAATTGAGTCCCAATTGATGTAACCGTTGCATTTTTGGATGCGCGGCAACCAGGATCGACCGCCACTTCCTGAACCCCCGTCCATCCAACCGAAACGAAACCGACATTGAAACCAGAACCAGTGCGATTTTTGAGATGAATTTCCTGAAAGATTTCTTCCAATCCATCAACAAGCAGCGTCTGCGTACCTTCCTTACCCTCTTCGGGATCGTTTGGGGCACGGCCACGCTCATCATCCTGCTTGCCTTCGGAATGGGTCTGGGCGACCAGCTCAAACTCAATTTCCGGGGAATGGGCGAGGAGATCGTGCTGGTATTCGGTTCCCGGACCACCATGCCCTATGAGGGATACGGCATCGGGCGGCAGGTGCGGTTCCGCGAAAGCGACGCCTGGGCGCTGAAGCAGAACATCCCGCAGATGAGCCAGGTGGCCCCGGAATACACGACCTGGAACGCCGAACTCCGGTACAAGGACCGGCGCAACACCCCGCAGCTTACCGGTGTGCCGGTGATCTACTCGGACATGCGGAACATTTTTGAACAGGAAGGCGGACGCTGGCTGAATGACCGCGACATTGCCGAGCAACGGCGGGTCATCTTCATCGGCGACGAGCTCAAGGAGCTTCTCTTCGGGGAGGAGGAGGCTGTCGGGAAGCAGATATTCGTGAACCAGACCCCGTTCACGGTCATCGGGGTGATGCAGTCCAAGACCCAGGACTCCTCCTACGGCCAGCGCGACAAGGACCGGGCATTCATTCCATTGACCACCTATTCCACCCTTTTCGGGACCGATATCGTCAGCAACATCCTCTATCAGGTGGACGATCCGCGCATGGGTGCGTACGTCAAGGACCAGGTGCAGCTGATCATCTCGCAGCGGCACCGTTTCCACCCGGAAGATACCGACGCGCTCCTCATCTGGGATACGAGTGATTTCTGGGCGTTCGTCCGCTGGTTCCAGATCGGGTTCAACTCATTCATGGGCATCATCGGTTTTGTGACGCTTGCCGTGGGCGGCATCGGGGTGGCCAACATCATGTTCGTCGTGGTGCAGGAGCGGATGAAGGAGATCGGGATCCGGCGATCTGTCGGCGCCCGTCGCAGCACCATCCTGGCCCATTTCTTCGGTGAGACGTTCCTGCTGGTCGGGATCGGTGCAGCCATCGGATATCTGATCGGCTGGGGGATCGTCGGCGCCATGCAATACATCCCGATAAAGGAATACGTGGGGACGCCCCAGTTCACTCCCGGAGTCGGCCTCATTGCATTCTTCGTCCTGGCCCTGATCGGCCTGGCTTCCGGATGGATGCCGGCTTACCGGGCTTCCCGGCTCAACGTGGTCGAGTGCCTGAAATAGGTCGACTGCGAAGATGGACCGCAACTCCCGAACGGACGGAACGTAAACGGGGAAAGGCAATCAACACCAGCATCGATGTTACAGAAAACGACTTACTCACACAGATAAACCGTAAAACCCGCCATGTGGATCAACCTGATCAAAGAGTTTATGCAGGACCTGCGCAAGCAGAAGCTCCGCACCAGCCTGACCATCATCGCCATTTGCTGGGGGACCATTGCCGTCATCGCACTGCTCGCGTTTGGTGAGGGACTCAGCACGCAGCTGCAGGCGGGCTTGCGTGGCGGGGGTAACCAGATCATGGTGTTCTACGGTGGACAGACGAGCAGATCCTTTGATGGCCTGGATGCCGGCCGGCGCATCCGGTTTATGGAGGATGATGTGGACCTGTTTCGCCGGTCCATACCCCAGATCGAAAAAATATCGACGCAATACGGACGCAGCGTAAGTCTCAAATCGGATTATGCCACCACCAACACCTACATGGAAGGGGTGGATGTGACCTTTGAGGAGATGCGTTCCATGTACCCGGTGGCGGGCGGGCGCTTTATCAATGCCCGTGACGTCGTGGAGCAGCGGCGGGTGGTCTTCCTGGGGCCGGAAGTCGCAAACCAGCTCTTCCCCGAAGGAAATGCGGTCGGCAACCGGCTCATGATCGACAATAACCCCTACACCGTGGTGGGAGTGATGCAGGAAAAGATGCAGATGGCCATGAGCCATGGTCCGGATGCACGGCGGGCCATCATCCCGCACACCACATTCCGGCAGACCTACAACCATGCATTCCTTGGATCGGTACTGATCCGTCCCACCAATCCCGAATATCAGAAACGGATCGAGAACCAGGTCCGCGAGATCATGGCCCGGAAATACCGGTTCCATGCCGATGACATGCAGGCCATCGGGGTCTGGGATTTCATCGAAGCGGAGCGGATCCAGGCTCAGATCGGCATGGGCATCAAGATATTCCTCTTTTCCGTGGGCTTTTTCACACTTCTGATTGCCGGTGTCGGCGTGGCCAACATCATGTATGTCGTGGTCAAGGAACGCACCCGCGAGATCGGTGTGAAGAAGGCCATTGGCGCGCAGAACCGGCACATCATATCGCAGTTCATCTTTGAAGCCCTCTTTATCTGCATGATAGGGGGATCGGTCGGCGTGCTGATATCATCGGGAATTGTCTACGGCGTGCGCGGACTGGAGCTGCAGGGCGGTGTTGCCGAGTTCCTGGGCAATCCGGTACTTTCGTCCGATGCCATGCTGATGACCTGCGGCGTGCTGACCGTGATCGGCCTGGCTGCCGGGGTGTTTCCGGCGCGAAGAGCGTCACTGGTCAATCCCGTGGAATCCCTCCGTTACGAATAACTCCGGGTTTGTCATATGCACCGAGCGGCGCGTCCCGATAGTCCGCCCTGTTGCCCCTTTGTATTGAACCGGGTCCGCGATATATTTGGTTATCGTGCAAGCATCGCTTTGCAGGCGCACCCTTTGATCGTTCACACGATGCCGTGCGGCGAGGTTGGTATTCCCGGAGGCACGTGGACAGCCGGCTTTTGCACATAACCAGGACCATGGACAGCAATACAAATCGAATGGACGCAGACATCCTGACCAAACCGGTTCTCTCCATCGAAACGGCGACGCCGGTCTGTTCCGTGGCGCTGCGTCTTGCAGATGGCAGCATCCAGGAGCTGAGGGCGGAAGGCAAGGGGGTACACTCCGAGCAGACATTTGTGTTCATCGAACGCCTGCTGGCACGTGAAAAACTCGCTGTCGCAGATCTTGGCGGCGTCATTGTCAGTGCCGGACCGGGCTCGTACACCGGTCTGAGAGTGGCCAGCAGTGCCGTTAAGGGGCTGCTTTTCCAGACGCATGTCCCGCTCTATGCCTGTCAGACGCTCGGGGCCATCGCCCTTGGTGTATGGCAGGAAGCCGGCCTTCCCGGATCTTTTCCCGGCTGCGACACCGTCATCGATGCACGGAGGAATCACCTGTATCACCAGTCCTGGAGGTTCCGGGAGGATGGGGTGGAGCCGGAATCGGATGTGACCGTCCGTGAGCTGGAGGAGGTTATGGAACGATGGGAATCGGGGCGCATCGTGGCCGGAACCGGTATGGAACGTCTGAAGAAGACGGAGGCCGGTGTTGCGGGAAAGGTGGAAAAACCGCGTGAATTGCCGGTTTCGAAAGTGGTGGGCGCGGCACACATCCTTTCCGCACTGGGTCGCTCATCGGGTGAACCGGCGCAGAAACTGATAAAAAAAGTCGCACCGGAACATTTTGAGCCTTATTATTACACCGGTCTGTAAAAACGGCATCATCGTTCCGGTTACACAGGAAAAACATACTTTTATGAGTTGGTTTGAACGCAAGGATCTGAACATCGTCACCAAGTCGCCCAAGGAAATGCCCGAGGGAATCTGGGTGAAAGTGCCGGCTACGGGTGAGACCATCCATCGCCGTGAACTTGAGGATAACTGCTGGGTGGATCCCGTCAGCGGATACCACTTCCCGATCGGCAGCGACGACTATTTTCAGCTGCTTTTTGACGAGGGGAAGTACCGTGAGATGGGGGGGCACATCCGCCCCGTGGACCCGCTCTCTTTCAGCGACCGAAAGACCTACAAATCCCGCCTGGTTGAATCCCAGAAAAAAACCGGGTTGACGGATGCCGTCAAGGTTGCCGCCGGCCAGATGCGGGGTCTGGAAATCGTATTGGCATGCATGGACTTCCGGTTTATCGGTGGGAGCATGGGTTCGGTCGTGGGCGAGCGGATCGGGCTGGCGATCGACCATGCCAGGGAGAATGGGATCCCGCTGATCGTCATTTCACAGTCCGGCGGTGCGCGCATGATGGAGAGCGTGCTGAGTCTGATGCAGATGGCAAAGACCTCCGCCAAACTGGCACTTCTGCACGAGGCGAAAATCCCGTACATCTCGGTGATGACCAATCCCACGACCGGAGGCGTAACGGCCAGTTTTGCCATGCTCGGTGATTTCAATGTGGCCGAGCCGGGCGCACTGATCGGTTTTGCCGGTCCGCGGATCATACGCCAGACGATCGGGCGTGACCTCCCGGAGGGATTCCAGACCTCGGAATACCTGCTTGAACACGGATTCCTGGATTTCATCGTTTCCAGGAACAAAATGAAAAAACGCCTCTCACGGCTTTTGAAGATCCTGCTGCACAAATACAAGGATTAAGACTTTTCAGTCCAGCAGCATGGAGCACAGAAAAGGGGGCCGGATGCTTGTCCGGAAGCGTCTTCATGTGCGAAAGAGCAAAAATGGGCTGATTATCGCACAAAAAAGTGACACTTTCAGGCTGATTGGCACCCTGCTTTTGACTATTATTCCTGACCGATAACAGCAACCCGCAGGAAGATCACATGAGATTTGCCGATTACGCTAAATTGTATCTGAAAGCCGGAGACGGCGGAGCAGGAATGGCCCATTTCCGCAGGGAAAAATTTGTCCCGAGAGGTGGTCCGGACGGTGGCGACGGCGGCGACGGCGGCAGCATCATCCTGGAAGGCTACAGCCATATGAACACCTTGCTGGACCTGCGCTACAAGAAATTCCTGAAGGCACCGAAAGGGCGTCCGGGCGGTTCCTCGCAAAAGACGGGCAAGAAGGGAGACGATATCGTACTGCGCGTCCCGCTTGGTACCGTTGCCTACGAGAACGAAACACGCCGTGTCATCGGAGAGGTGGTGCAGCATGGCGAGCAGCTGGTGCTTGCACAGGGAGGAAGGGGCGGACTCGGCAATACCCACTTCAAAACG
>SL_3KL_010_SEDDRAFT_10005408_pt1 | contig 11463 bp, 11 predicted proteins | sample SodLakKL_010_SED_2_FD_10381 | JGI IMG/M metagenome (IMG submission 10381)
AGCCTGGACCTGAACAGCAGCACCTGGGAAAGTGATGAAGAGATCTTTGAAGGACTATTTTACGGATTAGGTGCTGACGGAACCGTGAGTGCCAACAAAAACTCGATCAAAATAATCGGGGACAATACCGACTTTTTTGCCCAGGGATATTTTGTGTACGATTCAAAAAAATCGGGAGCAACCACCGTATCGCACCTGCGTTTCGGACCTAAACCGATCCGTTCTGCCTATTTGATTGATAAGGCTAATTTTGTGGCTTGCCATCAGTTTACATTCCTCGATAAGATTGATATGCTGAAACACGCCCGCCCCGGCGCTACTTTCCTGCTCAACGCACCTTATCCGCCCGATGAAGTATGGAACCGGATACCAAGAGAGGTACAGCAACAGATCATCGACAAAAACCTAAAGCTGTACAGTATCGATGCGTATAAAGTTGCCCGCGAAACCGGAATGGGCAATCGAATCAACACAGTTATGCAGACATGCTTCTTTGCCATTTCCGAAATACTGGATAAAGAAGAAGCTATTCTGCTCATCAAAGATGCCATTAAGAAAGCGTATGGAAGCAAAGGAGAGAAAATCTTGCAGAGCAATTACGCTGCTGTAGATAACTCCATCGAAAATCTGCATCAGATCGAAGTACCGGATAAGGTCGACTCCGAACAGGAAATGCGGCCTCCTGTACCCGAAGAGGCGCCGGAATTTGTACAGAAAGTGATTGCAGAAATAATTTCCGGCCACGGAGATGACCTCCCGGTCAGCGCTTTCGAAGCAGACGGCACATTCCCCACCGGCACCACAAAATGGGAGAAGCGAAACATTGCGCAGGAGATTCCGGTTCTTGAACCCGATATCTGTATTCAGTGCGGAAAGTGTATGCTGGTATGCCCGCATGCCGTCATCCGCATGAAAGCTTTCGACGGCGAACTGCTGGAGGCCGCCCCTGAAACATTCAAGTATATGGACGCCAGGGGAAGAGAGTGGCCGGACAATACCAAAATCAGCATTCAGGTGTCGCCCGAAGATTGCACGGGCTGTGAGCTTTGTGTTGAAGTTTGCCCGGCTAAAGACCGCAAGCAGGTTGGCCGCAAGGCACTCAACATGGCTCCGATTGAACCACTGCTTGAACAGGAAAAAGAAAACTGGGAATTCTTCCTTACCATCCCGGAATACGACCGTTCAAAACTGAAAACCGAAACGGTAAAAGGTTCGCAGTTCCTGCAGCCGCTGTTTGAATTTTCCGGCGCCTGCACAGGCTGCGGTGAAACGCCCTACATAAAGCTGATTACGCAGTTGTATGGCGACCGAATGGTGATTGCAAATGCTACCGGCTGTTCTTCTATCTACGGAGGTAACCTGCCAACCACGCCATACACCACCAATAAGGATGGATACGGGCCTACCTGGTCAAATTCGCTGTTCGAAGATAATGCGGAATTCGGGCTTGGCTTCAGGCTCACCATAGACAAACAGCAGGAACAGGCTGCCAACCTGCTCAGGCAGATGAATGGAGCGATTGATTCTGAACTAAAAAAACAGATACTAAATGCCGATCAGAGCTCAGAACCCGGCATCTTCGAGCAGCGGGAACGTGTTGCAAAGCTGAAAGAAAAGCTGGCTGAAATGGACAGCAAAGAAGCGAAATTGCTCTACAGCCTTGCCGATTACCTGGTGCGAAAGAGCGTCTGGATTTTCGGAGGAGACGGCTGGGCTTATGACATTGGTTACGGCGGCCTCGACCATGTGCTTGCAAGCGGCCGCGATGTAAATATTCTGGTGATGGATACCGAGGTGTACTCCAACACTGGCGGCCAGTGCTCTAAAGCAACTCCGCTGGGCGCTGTCGCAAAATTTGCTGCTGCCGGTAAACAAACGCAAAAGAAAGACCTGGGAATGATGGCTGTATCAGGCGGCGGAGCGTATGTTGCCCGAATTGCAATGGGCGCCAGCGATATGCAAACAATGAAAGCGATCATAGAAGCGGAAAGGTATCCCGGGCCGTCTATTATCATTGCCTACAGCCACTGTATTGCTCACGGCTATAATATGAAACATGGCCTCGATCAGCAGAAACTTGCTGTAGATTCAGGCTACTGGCCGCTCTTCAGGTTCGACCCGTCTAAAATTGATGAGAACGCCAACCCCTTCATGCTCGATTCAAAAGCGCCAAAGGTTGCGTTTAAAGATTACGCATATAACGAAATGCGGTATCTGATGCTTGCAAAATCTCAACCAAAAGTTGCAAAACAACTGATGGATAAAGCACAAAGACAGGTTGAGGAACAATACCGCGTTTACGAGCACATGCAAAATGTTTACGAACCGAAAGCAGAATCAGACGAATAAAATAAGAAATGAGGAATGCCGGTATGTTTGAGGCCGGCATTCTATTTCTTAAATGCTGCAAATCAGCATTAACCAGATTTTCAATAAAATATAAAAGACCGCATAACATACAGGATTGAATTATGAACTTAGAGACCACCTATCTTGGATTATCACTTAAAAACCCATTGGTTCCATCTGCTTCGCCCCTGTCAAGCGATGTAGATACCGTTAAAAAAATGGAAGATGCCGGAGCTTCTGCAGTAGTGATGTACTCTCTGTTTGAAGAACAGATAGCTCAGGAAAACCAGGCGCTGGATCATTTTTTGCATTCGCCCAGCGATAGTTATGCTGAGGCCCTCAGCTATTTTCCGCAGCCGGACGAATATCACAATTTGCATGCTGAAGAGTACCTGGAGCATATCCGTGAATTAAAAGATGCAGTTGATATTCCCGTAATTGCCAGTTTAAACGGTGTTTCGGAAGGCGGGTGGATGGCTTACGCAAAAAACATGCAGGAAGCAGGCGCCGACGCTCTCGAGCTGAACATTTACTATATTGCCGGAGATCCCTCCATGACGAGTACCGATGTTGAAAACATGTACATCAAAGACCTGAAAGCTGTAAAAGAAACGGTTGATATACCGGTTTCTGTAAAGTTAGGGCCTTATTTCAGCTCGTTTGGAAATATGGCAGCACGCCTTGAGGAGGCCGGTGCAGAAGGCCTGGTGCTGTTCAACAGATTTTATCAGCCAGACATCGATCTTGAAGAACTTGAAGTTCAGCCCAGTTTAGAGTTAAGCAGTTCTTTTGAAAAGCGGCTGCCCCTGCGCTGGATTGCTATGCTGCGGCCTCACCTGAAATGCAGCCTCGCCGCAACTACGGGAATTCACACCGCAGAAGATGTCATAAAAATGACTCTCGCCGGTGCAGATGTATCGATGATGGCATCCGTACTTTTGTTCCAGGGGCCTTCTGTGCTAAAAAATATCCTGAATGATATGGCCGTCTGGATGGAAGAAAAAGAGTATGAATCGCTTGAAGAAATGAAGGGTGCCATGAGTTCTGCTTCTGTGGCCGATCCAAGCGCCTTTGAAAGAGCAAATTACATCAAAATCTTGCAGGGTTTCCGGTTAGAAGATATTAAATAGATTTCTAATCTATACAGATTCTAAATATCGCAAGAAACCATCAGAATGTTGTGAGTAAAAGCGCTTTTCATTACATTATTGTAGAGTTTATTGTCCAAATATCTAAATTCGGACAAATCAATGATTATTAAAACAACAAACATCAAAAAAAATAACCCATTATGGCTGTTTTTATCACCGACACTTGCATAAACTGCGGCGCCTGCGAGCCCGAATGTCCAAACCAGGCAATTTACGAACCGGGCGCTGAATGGTCTATGGCCGAAGGCACCAGTCTTTCTGGCACCGTTCAAATGCTAAACGGACAGGAAGTGGATGCCGATGAAATGCAGGAACCCATCTCGGATGAATTTTACTTTATCGTACCCGACAAGTGCACTGAATGTAAAGGATTCCACGATGAAGAGCAGTGTATCGCATTTTGCCCGGTACCCGACTGTATCATTCCAGATGAGAATCATCCCGATACTGAAGAGGAGCTTTTTGCAAGGCAAGAGTTCCTGCATGCATAAAACCCTTAATTCTGTCCGGTAACATTCAGCATAAATGTATTTGCAGTGCTTTTCCGAATTAGACTTTTTCTGCTGCAAATATTTGCCGGTAAATTTATGAAGTGATTGCGGCTGAAAATTTTGAATTTTGCCTGAATTCCGGACAGAATTTTCTTTTCTTAATTTCTACCAGGTTCACTTCTAAGTTTTTTCATTATGGCTAAAAATGTTCTCACTTCCCAAATGAGAAAAGTCGTAGTCCGATTTTCGGGAGACTCAGGAGACGGTATGCAGCTTACCGGCGATATGTTTTCGCAGTCATCCGGCATTGCCGGACACGATCTTACCACCATTCCTGACTTTCCGGCTGAAATCAGGGCTCCACAGGGTACTATCAGTGGAGTTTCAAGTTTTCAGATTCAAATTGGCGGTACGGAAATTTATACCCCGGGCGATACTGTTGATGTGCTTGTTATCATGAATCCGGCAGCTCTTAAAGCCAATATATCTCTTCTGAAGCCCGGAGGAACTATTATTGCGGATAAGGATGGTTTTACATCAAAAAATTTAAAAAAAGCCGGATATGAAGATAATCCGCTTGAAGACAATACGCTTGAAGATTTCCATGTAATCCAGGCACCTGCCACATCGCTTACCAAAGAAGCTCTGAAGGATCTTGGGCTGGATGTTACAGCGATGGTTCGAAGTAAAAATATGTTTGCACTGGGTGTGATTCTCTACCTGTTCAACAGGCCGCTGAAGAAAACCATGGAGTTTATTGAAAAGAAGTTTTACAAAAAACCAAAACTGGTTGAAGCCAACAAAATTGCGATACAGGCCGGATTTAATTTTGCCGTAACTACAGAGGTTTTCAGCACTTCGGTTGTTATACCACCGGCCAAATTGCCCAAGGGCACTTACCGAAATATTGATGGAAATACGGCTGTAACCTGGGGCTTGCTGGCAGCCGCCGAAAAAAGCGGAAAACGTTTGTCGTTATGCTCCTACCCCATTACACCGGCATCTGAAATTCTGCAGGAGATGTCGGCCCGAAAGGATATGGGAGCAATTGTATTCCAGGCCGAAGATGAGATAGCCGCTGTTTGTGCTTCAATCGGGGCGGCATTTAGCGGCAATTTATCCGTTACATCAACATCCGGGCCGGGACTTTCTCTAAAATCAGAAGCATTGGGCCTGGCCGCAATTGCCGAACTTCCACTGGTGGTTGTAAATGTTCAGAGGGCGGGGCCTTCTACCGGGCTGCCCACCAAAACCGAGCAGAGCGACCTGAACCAGGCACTATACGGCCGCCACGGCGATGCCCCGATGGTTGTGATGGCAGCAAGTTCTCCCGACGACTGTTTCTACTTTAGCTACCAGGCGGCAAGAATTGCCATGGAGCATGTTACACCGGTGATTTTACTGTCTGATACATACCTGGCAAGCGGAACCAGCCCCTGGCGAATTCCCGAAAAAGGCGACCTGGACGAGATTAACATCCCGAAATTCAAGGGTGACCCGGAAAATTGGGAACCGTTTCTGCGACAGCCGGAATTTCTGAACCGGTACTGGATGACCCCCGGAGATAAAGGATTTGAACACAGAAACGGCGGGCTTGAAAAAAAAGAGATAACCGGCAATCTAACCTACGAACCATTAAATCACGAAAAAATGACTAAGGTTCGTGCGGAGAAAATTGAACGGATTGCCAATCGCCTGCCCCATCTTTCTGTGAGCGGTGCACAAGCCGGACGTGTTTTGGTTGTTGGCTGGGGAAGTACCCACGGAGCCATCAATACGGCCGTAACCGAGATGATCGAAGACGGAGAAGAAAACATCGGGTTTGCACATTTTAATTACATAAATCCCCTTCCCGTTAATACCGAACAGGTGCTTTCAAAATTCGATCAGATCCTGGTTTGTGAATTAAATAACGGACAGTTTGTGAATTACCTGAAGAGCAAATTTCCACAATTCCGATATCGCCAGTTCAATAAAATACAGGGGCAGCCATTCTTTACATCGGAAATTAAAGCTGAAATTATTAAAACCTTATCGAAATAGTTATGAAGGCGGATGTAAAAGAAAACCATACCGAATTAAAGAAAAAAGATTTTGAAACCGATCAGACGGTTCGGTGGTGTCCCGGATGTGGTGATTATATGATTTTGGCCATGATGCAAAAAGCTTTTTCAAAAATGGGCCGCAAAAAGGAAGAGTTTCTCAGCGTATCCGGTATAGGCTGTTCTTCAAGGATTACATACTACCTGGATACTTACGGCTTTCCATTCCATTCACGGAAGAGCCATTGCCGTAGCTACCGGCGCAAAACTCTCCAATCCCGACCTTAATGTTTGGGTGTTTACCGGGGATGGTGACTGTATGGCCATCGGAGGCAATCATTTTATACAGGCCTGCCGCCGAAATGCCGACCTGAACATCGTGATTTTTAACAACAAAATTTATGGAATGACCAAAGGCCAGTCATCCCCCACTACCCCGGTTGGCCTGAGAACCAAAACAGCTCCCGAAGGCAGTTACGAAAATCCGTTCAACATTGGTGAGGTTGCCATCGGTTCCGGTGCAACTTTCTTTGCACGGGTGCCAGATAACAACCCAAAACTGATGGAAGATGTAATGATGCAGGCCTACCAACATCAGGGCACATCGGTCATAGAAGTGCTTCAAAATTGTGTAATTTTTACTGATGGAATTCACGAGCAGATTACCGGGCGCGATACCAAAGACGACAACCAGTTGCTGCTTCAGCATGGTGAACCGATGATTTTCGGTAAAGAGAAAAATTTCGGGCTTGAAGCTGATGGTATGCGTCTCAAAAAGTCTGCCATTAAAAATAAAGGAAAAAAACCGTTGGTTCACGACGAGGCGAATCCCGATACGGCAATGCATTTGGCACTAACCCGAATGCAGATTCCAGATTATCCGGTGGCAATGGGAGTTATCCGAAAAGTGGAAACCGAGAATTATTCCAAAAACGTTCACGAAACCATAGCATATGCTAAAGAAAAAAGCAGCTTTAAATCTGTGGATGAACTCTTTAGGAGCGGCAATACCTGGGAGATCGAATAGGCCGCTGCCCCTGACTTACCCCTCTCAGGTTCGGGGACAGGTTCAATAACAGTTTTACAACAAAATATGTAAATAACTCCGGCACAAACTCTAAATTTTTTTGTGTTGTTGCAGATGTTGTATACCTTTTTTCAAAAAACAATTAACAAACCAAATAAATCTATGACTAAAGCAACACTTAAAATTGAAAATCAGGTATATGAACTCCCGGTTGTTGAAGGAACCGAGGGTGAAAAAGCCATCGACATTACCAAGCTGAGAAGCGAAACGGGTTATATTACCCTGGACAGCGGCTACAAAAGCACGGGTTCAACCAGAAGCGCCATTACCTTTTTAAACGGCGAAGAAGGCATGCTGAGATACCGGGGCTACCCGATTGAACAACTCGCAAAAAAATCGACCTTTCTTGAAGTTGCCTATCTGCTGATTTACGGAGAGTTGCCTACAGAGCCGGAACTGGAAGAGTTTGTAACTAAAATTACGAGGCACACGCTGATTCATGAAGACATGAAAAAGTTCTATGAAGGATATCCCGCCAAAGCCCATCCGATGGGAATACTTGCTTCATTGATCGGTGCATTATCAACATTTTATCCTGAATCACAAAAGTCAGAAATGACTCCCGATGAAATAGACCTTACCATTCGCCGGCTGCTTGCGAAAGTTTCTACCATAGCTGCTTGGTCATATAAAAAATCCCTGGGCTTTCCCATCATGTACCCGCAAAACCGCCTGAGTTTTTGCGACAATTTTCTTTACATGTTATTTGCCCAGCCCACCGAAACCTACGAAGTAAATCCGGTGGTATCGGATGCACTCAATAAAATTTTGATACTCCATGCCGATCATGAGCAGAACTGTTCCTCATCAACAGTACGAATGGCCGGATCATCACAAGCCAGTCTTTACGCAGCTATCTCCGCCGGGGTTTGTGCATTATGGGGGCCGCTACACGGAGGTGCTAATCAGAAGGTTATTGAAATGCTTCAACAAATTAAAGATGAGGGAGGCGACGTGGATAAGATGGTTAAAAAGGCAAAAGATAAGTCAGATGAATTCAGGATGATGGGTTTTGGACATCGGGTTTATAAAAACTTTGATCCCCGGGCAGAAATCATCAAAAAAAGTACGGATAGCGTGCTAAAAGAGCTTGGATCAAACGACCCTCTTCTTGACATCGCCAAGCAGCTTGAAGAGGTTGCCCTTTCTGATGAATATTTCATTGAACGCAACCTCTATCCGAATGTAGATTTTTACTCCGGGATATTGTACCGGGCCATCGGAATCCCAACTGAAATGTTTACCGTGATGTTTGCCCTTGGGCGGCTGCCAGGCTGGATTGCCCAGTGGAAAGAGATGCGGGATGACAATCAGCCAATCTCCCGTCCGAGGCAGGTCTATATCGGAGAAACCACACGGGATTATGTGAGTATTGAAGATCGATAGTTAGTATAAATCCAAACAACCTGGCAGAGTTCCCGACAGGCTTGTCGGGGTCCTGCCAGTTGTTTGATTTACAAAATTATTTTGTCTGACCCTCCCCCGCCATTAATACCAATATGTTGTCGATATAGAGTAGACAATTGACAACTTGTCAACTGCCTTTTGTCAACTTCTCCCAAAGGGCTTTTTTCCCCCAGGAAATACATAGACGCTTTGCCCAAATTATTATCATAAACTATCGTTAATCAAGTTATTACCGATTCGTTTTCAAATTATGGCAAATGGCAGGATTCAAAATATTCATGTTTCACTTCGTTTTTACGGAAATTTAAAAGCTCTGCTCTATCAAAATCACAATCAGGGAAAGCTGAAACACATTCTGCCCGAACCAACCTCCGTTAAAGATTTAATTGAAAGCTGCGGTGTACCGCACACCGAACCAGACCTGATCCTCGTGAACAGCAAACCGGTGGGTTTTGATCACCTGATTGAAGGCGGAGAACGTGTCAGCGTATATCCTTTTTTTCACAGCTTTCAGCATCATTCGGATGGTTTTCTTCAGCCCAGGGGACTGAACCACCCACTTTTTTTAGTTGACGTGAACCTCGGCAAACTTGCACGCTATCTGCGGCTGGCCGGTTTTGATACCTCCTACAGCAACGATGCAGACGACACCGGCCTGATTGAGCAAATGATTCAGGAAAAACGGGTGCTCGTAACCCGCGACCGCAAACTTCTGATGCACAAAGTAGTGACTCTGGGATACCTGCCTCGCTCCGATAACGCACAGATTCAACTGAAAGAAGTACTAAGCCGATTTGATCTGTTTGACAAAATTAAGCCCTACTCCCGATGCATTAACTGCAACGGGTTGCTTCGGAACGTGCAAAAAGAGGAGGTTTTGGATCAACTGGAGCCGCTTACCAAAAAGCATTACGAACACTTTTCAAAATGCGGCGGGTGTGGCCAGGTCTACTGGGCGGGCTCGCATCGCTTCCGGCTGCCCGGTTCGCTGAAAAAGATTTTGAATATTTAGACCGGTGGGTGATTACGAACTTTTCTCAATATATGGAGCACTGTAATTACAATTCACCGATTTTGGATTCAGATGGACTTAAAACCCATGCTTCAAGCAAATAACACTGGGCTTTCATCCTTTCGGGGCTTTGAAACAGGTTCTTCAATTTCAGCCTTAAACCTTACGTTAAAATTTTCAAGAATTCGCTGTGCCTTCTCCATAGTAATTCCGTGATATTCGTTATTCTCATCACGAGATATCTGTGCTTCCGAAACACCCAGTTTATCGGCGAATTCTTTTTGAGTTAACCCCAAAGCGATGCGTACACCAATAAGCCACCGGCCGATATTGTTAAACTCATACAGCGTTCCCAGATTCCCACGCTTCATTTCTTCATAAGCCTCTACTTCTTCTTTAAGCTGATTGTGAAATGAAACCAGTGGCTGCATCAGGCGTTCCAGTTCCTCGCCGGTATGACCGAGTTCTTCAAAATGGACCCGCTGATGAGACATAATTTTCCTTTCTTCTTCGAGTCTTTCAACAGCTTTTTGGTATTCCTTTTCAGATCTGATCATGACAGTATTCTTTTATTTTACAATTTTGATAATACCTTTTTCCCTGTTTGATGTCCGGCATCTTCGAAAAGCAGCCGGAAACATTTCGGGGTTTCCATGCTTATCAATTATTCCACTATGTTGTCCGTAGTGCGGGTAAAGTTCAACCCGGTATTTATGCCACATCGGAAGTTGCTTTTTCACATAACCACGGTAGCTTCTGCGGGATGATGAATCCCACGTCCATATTTTATACGGATCTCTTTTGTTGAGTTCCCTCTCGATATAACCACTTGCAAATTCAGACAGATCACATTCAAAATATCCATCAATATCATTCGGGTGCGGCTTTGCTTCTGCAAATGAACCATCCAGCCAGATTTCAGTAATGCCGATATCCCACAACTGATTGACAAGAATTTCAGCCTGATTTACCAGGTATGCCCTCCAATCTTTGTCCCAGCCTGGGATCGATGGTTTTTTCGATCCTTTTACAAACACAGTTGCACGAAGCTCGCTAAACGTGTATTCGTAATCAGCTTTCGGCAACAATCCATATTTGTTAAATGCAATGCGGTTCTGTGCCATATATACAACATAACACATTTGTTAATAATATTCATTATTAACATTTGTGTTAATTATTTTGCTTATTGTAATAATCTCTGCTTGATTTATGTATAAAGGGCTCCAATCTCACATTTTAAAGAAAAAGCCGGTTTTATCTTATAACCAACTGATCTTCAGGATGATCTATTGGAACTCCTCTTCCTGAATAGCCCAATGCCTGCCGGTGGCATGCTTCTTTGCAGTCATGTTTGAGGCTCCACCCTTCCTGGTTTTTGACTTTGAGCTCGTAATCGTTTTCGTGTAGATGAAGAGGTTTGGATAGATTTCGGGCATCAGCATTAAAAAAACAGTAGTTTATATCATAACAAAAATGTTCAAATCTATTTGACTATTTGTCCGGCTCATTCACCTGAAATGGCTCTATTTCCAAATCTTCTTCATTTCTGTAATCAACAGAAGCACCAGAACGATTCTCCACGCCCTTCGGTGCTGTAGCATTCACCTCAAATTCAATACCCAGTGCTGCTTCAATCTTAGCCACGGTTTTTAAATTCAACAACCGATCACCCCGAAAGAGTTGAGTCAGATAGCTGGCAGATGTACCGATCTCATCCGCAAGCTGCTTACGGGTCCAGCCTTTTCGATCCATCGTTTTTTGGGCTTCGCTCAGAAAGATATAGGAGAGCATCTGCGCCCGGTGTTCCACCTGTTCTTCAGGTGATTTTTCAAACAGTTTTTGAAATTCGTTACGGATCTCTTCAGTACTATTTGATGGTTTCGTACTCATAGCTTGCTACCCGGTGTATAATGTTGATTTC
>SL_3KL_010_SEDDRAFT_10005409_pt1 | contig 11460 bp, 5 predicted proteins | sample SodLakKL_010_SED_2_FD_10381 | JGI IMG/M metagenome (IMG submission 10381)
CAATTCATGTTGCTTGGCACCTGGGACCCTGGCGACGGCGAGGTGCGCATGGGCCTCCTGGACCGCATCGGCCTGATCGTGCCGCTGGCGGTTCAGACCCGCTGGCAGGCGCGGCGCGAAATCGTTGAGACCGTTCTGGCAGAAGCGCGACGCAATGCTTCACCGGCAACAACCCGACAGGAGGGCATGGAGGCTGCCCTCACCCTGCTGCGCGAACAGCTGGCCGAGGCACGCAAGCGGCTGGCCGAAGTTGAGCTGAGCGAAGAGCAGTTGCGCAGCCTGGCGGCGACGGCGCTGGCTCTGGGCGTGGAAGGAAACCGGGCCGACGTGTTTGCCGCGCGGGCCGCCCGAGCCGCTGCCGCCCTGGCCGGACGGGCGGAGATCGGTCAGCAGGACCTGGAAACCGCGATCAAGCTGGTGCTGATGCCGCGCGCCACCCGTATCCCCGAACGCGAGGAAGCCGAGCCACCGGCAGCGCAGGAGAGTGCCGAGGCGGCTGACGAGCAGGCTTCTGACGAGCCTGCAACGGAAGAGTCCGCGGCAAACCAGGACAATCCGGCCGAACAGGCGCCTGAACCTGATCTGGAGGACGTGCCGGAGGATTTATCTGAAGTCCCGGAGAATCTCGGTCCTCCGGATTTGCTGCAGGACCTTTTGCTGGAAGCCGAAGCTTTCGAGATGCCGGACGGCATACTCTCTGTCTCGCTGGTCCGGCCCGCCCGCAGCCGCGCCGGCAGCCGCGGCGAGGCCCTGAACCACCGCCGCGGCCGCTTCGTTCGCGCCCGGCCCGGGGCGCCGCGCGAGGGTCGCATCGCCCTGATCCCGACCCTGCTGGCCGCCGCACCCTGGCAGGACAGCCGCAGGACCGAAGCCACTGCTCGCGGCCGGTTGCTGCGCGACGGCCTGATGATCCGCAGCGAGGACCTGCGCATCCGTCAGTACCGCGACAAGTCCGGTACCTTGTTCGTGTTCCTGGTCGACGCCTCCGGCTCCATGGCCCTGAACCGCATGCGCCAGGCCAAGGGCGCAGTGGCCAGCCTGCTGCAGAACGCCTACGTCCACCGTGACCAGGTCGCGCTGATCGCGTTCCGCGGCCAGCGTGCGGAGGTGCTGCTGCCGCCCTCGCAAAGCGTGGACCGGGCCAAGCGCGAACTCGACGTGCTGCCCACCGGCGGCGGTACGCCGCTGGCCTCGGCCCTGCATCAAGGGCTGGAAGTGGCGCGCCAGGCGCGCAGTCGCGGTATTTCGCAGGTGACCTTCATCCTGATCACCGACGGTCGCGTCAACGTTGCTTTGGTGCAGTCCCGCGACCCATCGGCGGCACGGCCGGAGAAATCGGTGATGGAAGGCGAGGTGGCAGCACTGGCTGCCGCAACCGCTGCGGCCGGCATCGCTGCTGTTGTGGTCGATACCCAGGCCAAATACCTCGGACGCGGCGAGGCCGAGCGCCTGGCGGCACAGCTGCAGGGACGGTACTTCTATCTGCCGAATGCTCGGGCCGAGCAGATTGTGGAGGCTGCTCTTGCTTGACTGCCTGTGATCATGGCGCAAACTCAGCAAACGGCCTGGGGCGCAAGACCCTCTGACCGATCTCTCCGTCCCCTGAGTTGTTGTTGCCGGACGGAAGATCTGTTTTGATCCATCCTTACTCGTAGCGCCTGCTTGCCCGTCCAGCTGTGGCAAGTTACCCTGCAACAAGCTCAAACAACAGGCGGCTGCGCTGGCCGTCACCCTGGGGAATCAGTACCAAGCATGCCGCAAAACCGCCCGCGCTTCTGCGCCATCGTTGGTCTTGAGCAATACAGTTCCCGGCTCTGGCGCGATGTCTGCGCGACCCTCGCCGATGAAATCGATCTGACCCAGTGGAGCGATGAAGATCTTGCGGGGCAGAACCCGGCCGCTGCCGCTGCCATCCGCGACGCCGACTGCCTTTTCATCAGCCGTATTCAGTTCACCGAGCAGGTCGAGTGGTTGAGCGAGCGGCTCGGGCCTGAAGGTCGCGAGTCCAAGACCATCTTCGTCTACGAGTCCATGCCCGAGGCCACCCAGCTGACGCGGGTGGGGCGCTACGAGGTCAAGGCCGGCGGTGGCGGCGGCATGCCGAACATGGTGAAAAAAGTCGCCAGGCTCCTCGTGCGCGGGCGCGACGAGGATGCCTTGTACGGCTACACCAAGCTGATGCGCATCATGCGCAGCGTGCTGCCGCTGGTGCCGAACCGGGCGCGCGATTTCAAGAACTGGCTGCAGGTCTTTTCCTACTGGTCGCAGCCGACCGGAGAAAACATCTGCAACATGTTCCGCCTGATCCAGCGCGAGTATTTCGGCGGCAGTGCAAAGGTTGCAAAGGTGGTCGATGTTCCGGGCATGGGTCTTTATCACCCGGACGCGCCGGACTACTTCACCAGCCTGAAAAGCTACAAGCGCTGGGACAGGAAGCGCGGGATCGATCTGGACAAGGGGCAGAAAGTCGCGCTGCTGTTTTTCCGCAAGCACCTGCTGCAGGAGCGCGGCTACATCGACGCCACCATCCGCCGGCTGGAGGCGGCCGGCATCGCGCTCTTGCCCGGCTTCGTCATGGGCATCGAGGGCCACGTGATGGTGCGCGACTGGTTCGTGGCTGAAAAGCCCGACCTGCTGATCAACATGATGGGGTTCGGCCTGGTCGGCGGCCCTGCGGCTTCGACCAAGCCGGGCGCGGCCGCCGAAGCGCGCAATGCCATCATGGCCGATCTCGACGCGCCCTACATGGTTGCCCAGCCACTGCTGATCCAGGATTTCGCGGCCTGGGATCAGACCGGCATGTCGCCGGTGCAGGCTTCGTTTACCTATTCGATCCCGGAAATGGATGGGTCCATCGCGCCGGTGACGCTCGGAGCCCTGGACGAAGGCGGAATCCGTACCGTGCCGGACCGGCTCGACCGCCTGGTGGAAGTCGTGCAGTCCCAACTGCGCCTGCGCGCCACGCCAAGGTCGGAGCGCAAGCTGGCCTTCATCGTGTACGACTACCCGCCCGGACTGGGGCGCAAGGCGACCGCCGCGCTGCTGGACGTGCCGGCCAGTTTGCTGGCGATCCTGCAGCGCCTGCAGGCCGAGGGCTATGACACGGGGGATTTGCCGGACAGCGCCGAAGCGCTGTACCGGCAGCTCGACGAGGCCACGGACCCGGCACGCCAGCAGGGACGGCGCGAGGCGCTGGCCCTCAGCCGCGAGCCATTCAAGCTGTTGACCACCGGGGAGGAACGCGAGCGCATCGAGGCGCGCTGGGGCGGCTTCCCGGGCGACATCGCGCCAGTTGGCGGCGAGGCGGTATTTCTCGGCGGCCTGCGCTTCGGCAAGGTCTTCATCGGCGTTCAGCCGCGCATCGGCGTGCAGGGCGACCCGATGCGGCTGATCTTCGACCGCGAGGAGACCCCGCATCATCAGTACCTGGGCTTCTACCGCTGGATCGCGCGCGAGTTTGGCGCCAACGCCATGATCCATGTCGGCATGCATGGTTCGGCGGAGTGGATGCCGGGACTGCAGACGGCGCTCAAGTCCGGCTGCTGGCCCGACCGCATGATTGGCGAGACGCCGCAGTTCTATCTCTACCCCAGCAACAATCCGAGCGAGGCGGCGATCGCGCGACGGCGGGGACTGGCCACCATCGTCTCCCACCTGGTGCCGCCGCTGTCGCGTGCCGGTCTGTACAAGGAGCTGCCGGCGCTGAAGGACTTGTTGGCCGACTGGCGCGAGCGGGGAGCAGGAGATGAGGATGCCGCCGCGGTCGAGGCGGCGGTCATGCAGAAGGCCGAGCTGCTGAATCTCACCGACGACTGCCCGCGCCATGAAGACGAGGCTTTCGCCGCTTATGCCGGGCGTTTGTACGGCTATCTGCAGGAACTGGAAAGCCGCCTGATCTCGAACACGCTGCATGTTTTCGGCAACACCTCACCCGTAGAAGCGCAGCGGGTGACCCTGAACGAGACGCTGAAAAACCGCCAGGTGGGGGATGAGACGCTGGCTACCCTGCTGCTGCGCCTCGGCGGCCAGCTGGCCGATTTCGGCGACTACCAGGGCCTGATGCGGCGCGCCCGCCAGGGCGAGGCTCGCGCACTGGCCGCGCGCGAATGGCTGGAGCCGGCCTGCGAGCAGTTCATCGGTGACTGCGTGCTCGGTCAGACGGCGGCGGACGCCTGTATAGAGTCCCTCACCGGCAGCCCTCCGCCAGCGCAAACCATGGAGGCGCTGGAGGGACTGGTTGCCGAAGGGCGCAGCCTGCTGGCCGCCCTGCGCGACAATACCGGTGAGCTGGACGCGCTGGTTCATGCGCTGGATGGCGGTCACCTGCCGTCCGGGCCCGGCGGCGACCTGGTCCGCGACGGGGCCGCGATCCTGCCTACCGGGCGCAACCTGCATTCGATTGACACCTGGCGGATTCCGTCTGAGCTGGCGTTTCGCCGCGGCGCTGCCATTGCCGATCAGCTCATCGAACGACACCGGGAAGAGCATGCCGGCGCCTGGCCGGAAACCATCGCCCAGGTGCTCTGGGGACTGGACACGATCAAGACCAAGGGCGAGGCCATTGCCGTGATCATCCGCCTGGTCGGCGGCGAGCCCGTTTACGACGGCACCGGCAAGATTTCGCGCTATGCCCTGATCCCTCTGGAAAAGCTGGGCCGCCCGCGCATCGACGTGCTCATCAAGCTGAGCTCGATCTTCCGGGACTCCTTCGGCATCCTGATGGACCAGCTCGACAAGCTGATCCGCGATGCGGCGCTGGCCGACGAGCCGCACGAGATGAACTTCGTCAAGAAGCATGTCGATGCCATGCTGGCCGGGGGCGAGAGCTTCGAAAACGCCACCGCGCGCCAGTTCACCCAGGCGCCTGGCACCTACGGCAACTACGTCGACGACATGGTTTCCGATTCAGCCTGGGAGTCGGAGGACGATCTCGATGCCCTGTTCATTCGCCGCAACGCCTCGGCCTACGGCGGCAAGCGGCGCGGCGAGAAACTGACCGGCGTACTGGAGAACCTGCTCGGCTCGGTCGACCGCGTGGTCCACCAGGTCGATTCCACCGAGTTCGGCGTCTCCGACATCGAGAACTATTTCTCCTCGTCAGGCTCGCTGCAGCTGGCAGCCCGCCGGCGCAACACGCGCAATGTCGATATCCGGCTGAACTACGTCGAGACCCTGACCGCGGACGTGCGCATCGACGACGCCCAGCAGACCCTGCGCATGGAATACCGCAGCAAGTTGCTCAACCCGAAGTGGTACGAAGGCATGCTGGCCTCGGGGCAGGGTGGGGCAACCGAGATCAGCAACCGCGTCACCTACATGCTGGGCTGGAGCGCCATGACCCAGGGCGTGGATGACTGGGTGTACGCGAAAACGGCCGAAACCTACGCGCTGGATGATGCCATGCGCGAACGCCTGACCGCGCTGAATCCGAAGGCCATGCGCAACATCGTCGGGCGCATGCTCGAAGCCAACGGCCGCGGCCTGTGGAACGGCGATCCGGAAATGATTGAAAAGCTGCAGGACATCTATGCCGATCTGGAAGACCGGATCGAGGTGGGCGAGGCGGCCTGACCGCGTCTTCTCGAAGGGTCCGTGACCTGAGTGATTGCTACCGGCAAATGGTCTTTCAACGAGTGCTATCATCAGACCTGTTTTCTGCATAAGAGGTGTTTGCGTTGGGCGTCAAATTCTCTGAAGATGTTATTCCGCTGACCGACCTGAAGGTGAACCCCGGTCGTGTCGTTAAACATGCAACTGCGGTTCGCCGTCCCGTGTTGCTGACCAGCCGGGGCCGTGGCGTAGCGGTAGTTCAGGCGGTGCACGATTACGAGGCGGCCGAGGAGGAACGGTTGTTCATGCGGGCGGTCGTGGCCGGTCTGGCTGATCTGGAAGCCGGGCGCGAGCTGTCGCTTGCACAGGCCAAGGCGCAGCTCGGCGTGAAGTAAGTCATGCCAAAGTTCGGCATCAGTTTCGCTGAATCTGCACTCAGCGATCTTGGGGAGATGCGAGCCTGGTACGAAGAACAAGGCGTTCCCGAGGTAGGCGAGCGGCTACTCTCTGAGATCATCGCGGCCATCGAAGTGCTCGCTGACCACCCGGATCTCGGGCGTATCGTGCCCGAGTTCGGACAAGCATTCCTGCGCGAACTGGTCCGGTCACCGTTTAGGATTGTTTATCGCCGCGATAGCAGAAGTGTGCGAATCGTTCGGGTTTGGCGCAGCGAGCGCCTGATGAGTCCGCCAGGCGAGTAGGGCAGGCCGGAAGTTTTCCGGCCTGCCGCAGGTTTGCTTTACACGCGCTCGAAAATGCCGGCCGCGCCCATGCCGGTGCCGATGCACATGGTGACCATGCCGTAGCGCTGCTGGCGGCGCTGCAGGCCGTGGATCAGCTTGGCGGCAAGGATGGCGCCGGTGGCGCCCAGAGGGTGGCCCAGGGCGATGGCGCCGCCAAGCGGGTTGACCTTGTCCGGGTCCAGCTCGACGGTGCGCATGACGGCCAGGGCTTGGGCAGCGAAAGCTTCGTTGAGCTCGATCCAGTCCAGGTCGTCCTTGGCGATGCCGGTCTGCTTGAGCACCTTTGGAATGGCCTCGATCGGGCCGATGCCCATAACCTCGGCCGGGACACCAGCGACGGAGAAGCCGCGGAACACGGCCAGCGGCTCCAGGTTCAGTTCCTTGAGCACCCGCTCGGAGACCATGATCACGGCGCCGGCGCCGTCCGACATCTGTGAACTGGTCGCCGCCGTCACGCTGCCCTTGGCGTCGAACACGGTTCTGAGCTTGGCCAGGGTCTCCGGGTTGGTGTCGCGGCGCGGGCCTTCGTCGGTGTCGACCACCTGCTGGACCTCGCGAATCTGGCCGCTGCGGGGGTCGGGCATGCGGTGGGTGACGGTGACCGGACGGATCTCGGTGAACTCACCGCCGTCGATGGCGGCAATCGCTTTCTGGTGCGAGCGGTAGGCGAACTGGTCCTGATCCTCGCGGCTGACGCCCCACTTGGTCGCCACTTTCTCGGCCGTGATGCCCATGCCGTAGGCGATGGCGACATTGTCGTCGCTGAACACCTTGGGGTTCATGGCGACCTTGTGGCCCATCATCGGCACCATGGTCATGGTCTCGGTGCCGGCGGCGATCATGACATCAGCCTCGCCCAGGCGAATGCGGTCGGCGGCCATGGCGATGGTCTGCAGGCCCGAAGAGCAGAAGCGGTTGACGGTCACGCCGGGCACGTTGTCCGGCAGGCCGGCGAGTAGGGCGCCGATGCGGGCCACGTTCATGCCCTGTTCGGCCTCGGGCATGGCGCAGCCGACGATCACGTCCTCGACCCGGGCCGGGTCCAGCGACGGTACCTCGGCCAGCGCAGCTTTCAGCGCGTCGGCCAGCAGGTCGTCGGGCCGGTAGTTGCGAAACGCGCCCTTGAAAGCCCGGGCAACCGGGGTGCGGACGGCGGAAACGATGTAGGCGTCACTCATTTTTGGCTTCCTTTCGAGAAATCGTGATGTTCGGGTTTGAGGGGTCAGGGGCTAGGGGCTAAGGGTCAGGGAGCATCGAGAAGTCTCCGCTTTTTCGTCCGCAATCTCAGATCGATGTTTCGCTGCTCGAGTTGCATATTCACTCGCTCGCTCCTCAATCTCAAAGTTGCTGATCAGGGTCAGGGATAGGGGCATGTCGTGATGCTCCCTGACCCCTAGCCCCTGATCCCTTCCTTCCCAAAATCCTAGTTACGCAAAGGCTTACCGGTCTTGAGCATATGCCCGATCCGCTCCTGCGTCTTCGGCATGGCGCACAGCTCCAGGAAGTGTTCGCGCTCCAGGTTGTGCAGCCACTCCTCGTTGACCGGAATGCCGCGGTCGATGTCGCCGCCGGAAATGACGGTGGCGATGCGGCTGCCGATCTCGAAGTCGTGCTCGGAGATGAAATGGCCCTCGAGCATGTTGACCAGCAGCATCTTGAGCGTGGCCACACCGACGTCGCCGGCGGCCGGGAAGGTCCTGCCCGCCAGCGGCGGACGGTAGCCGGCCGCGGCCAGCGAGCGGACCAGGCCGTGGGCCGCGTGCAGCAGCTCGTGTTCGTGCAGGACGATCAGGTCTTCCGGGCGCAGGTAGCCCATCTCGCGCGCTTCCATGGCCGAGCCGGACACCTGGCCCATGGCGATCTGCTTGTAGCGCTTTTCCAGCAGCGGCCAGGTGTCGCCGGCCGCCACGTCGGCGTTGATCTGCAGGGCCAGAGTGGCCAGCCCGCCACCGGCAGGCAGCAGGCCGACGCCGGCCTCGACCAGGCCCATGTAGCTCTCCAGGTGGGCGACGCGACGGCTGGCGTGCATGGCCAGCTCAAGGCCACCGCCAAGGGCGAGGCCGCGCACGGCGGCCACGGACGGAATGCCGGAGTAGCGCATGCGCAGGTTGACCGCCTGGAAGCCCTCGACCAGCCGGCGCACGCTGTCGTAGTCGCCGCGCTGGATGGCCTCGGCCGCGGCCTTCAGGTTGGCGCCGGCCGAGAAGGGTCCCTTGGGCTGCCAGATCACCAGGCCCTCGAAGCCGGCCTCGGCATGATCCAGGGCCGCGTTCAGGCCGTCCACGGCGCCGTCGTCGATCACGCCCATCTTGGTCTTCAGGCTGGCGATCAGGACATCGTCATGGAGCGTCCAAAGGCGGATGCCGTCGGTCTCATGCACGGTCTGACCCGTGTGCGAGGCTTCCCCGACCAGGCGCACCGGCTGATACTGGCGCTTGTAGACCGGCAGGTCCGGACGCGGGCTGACCGCGCCGTCGGCCGCCGACCACGAACCGCCGGGGCCGTGCGCGCCTTCGACCTCGTGTACCCACTTCGGCAGATGCGCCTCGACCCCGGTCTTGCCGGCGTCGATATCGGCCTGGATCAGTGCCGCCACGTGCTTCCAGCCGGCGGCCTGCCACTGCTCGAACGGCCCATGGTTCCAGCCGTAGCCCCAGCGCATGGCGAGATCGATCTCGCGCGCCGACTCGGCGATTTCGCCCAGGTGATAGGCGCAGTAGTGGAACAGGTCGCGGTGGATGGCCCACAGGAACTCGGTTTCCGGATGCTCGGCCTTGGCCAGTTCGGCCAGCTTTTCGCCCGGGTTACGGATGGCGAGGATCTTCTTGACCTCGTCGCGCACGCTGTAATCGGTGCTGCGGTACTCGCCCGTGTCGGGGTCGAACACCTTGATCTCCTTGCCTTCCTTGCGGAATACGCCGGCGCCGGCCTTCTGGCCCAGTGCCCCGGCCTCGACCAGCTTGGCGAGCCATTCGGGCGCCTTGAACAGGTCGTGCCAGGGGTCGTCGCCGAGCTTGGCGTCCATGGTCTTGATCACATTGGCCATGGTGTCCAGGCCGACCACGTCGGCCAGGCGGAAGGTCGCGCTCTTCGGGCGGCCGATGGCCGGTCCGGTCAGCGCGTCCACGGTGTCGAAACCGAGCCCCAGGCGCTGGGCGTGATGCATGGTCGACCACATGGTGAACACGCCCACGCGGTTGGCGATGAAGTTGGCCGTGTCGCGGCAGCGCACCACGCCCTTGCCCAGGTTGCGGGTGAGAAAGTCTTCAAGCAGGTCGAGGATCTGGCCGTCGGTGCCCTCGTGCGGGATCAGTTCGACCAGGTGCATGTAGCGTGGCGGGTTGAAGAAGTGCACGCCGCAGAAGCGGCTCTTGAGCGCCTCGGGCACCACGCCGGCCAGCTCGTTGATCGACAGGCCCGAGGTGTTGGTGACGAAGAAGGCGTCGGCGTGGATGTGCGGGCCGATCTTCTCGTACAGCGACTTCTTGATGTCCATGCGCTCGACGATGGCTTCGATGATGAAGTCGCATTGCCCGAGCTGTTCCAGATCGTCGTCGAAGTTGCGCGGCGTGATGAACTGGGCCAGGTCCTTGGCGGCCAGCGGCGCCGGCTTGAGCTTGGCCAGGTTCTGGATCGCGCCGGCCGCGACCTTCGAGCGCTGCTTGTCGTCGGAGGGCAGGTCGTAGAGGTCGACCGGAATGCCGGCGGCGGTCAGATGGGCGGCGATCTGGGCACCCATCACGCCGGAACCCAGAACCGCGGCGCGGCGGACGCTAAGCTTGTGATCAGTCATGTGTTGTCCTTGAATGTTGTTCGGTTGTTGACTCGGTAAGCTGCTCAGGCGGTAGCCGCCAGGCGCGGCTCTTCGGCCGGGGCGGTGCCCAGCTCCTGCGGGCTGAATTCGTCGACGGCGATGACCCGTGCGCTCAGCTCCTGCGCCGTGATCAGGTCGCTCGCCTGTTCCGCCGTGATGACTCCGGCCTCGACGGCGCGGGCCGCCAGTTCACGCACGTTGTTCGGATTCGGAACGGCCTTGAGCGCGTTGCGAATCGCGTGTTCGGCCGGCTCGGCCTTGAGAACGGCGTCGAAGGCCTTGAGCACGATCCCGACCCCGTCGTCCTGGTCGGACATGAAGGCGCCCTGGATCAGGCGTTCGCGGGTTGCGCTCTTGCTCAGCAATTGCCGGGCAATGGTTTGTCCCGTGCGGTCATCGGCAGGCTGGTTGCGACGGCCCAGCGGGAAACACAGGAAGCGCACCACCGGCCCCAGGGCCGGAACGGGGAAGTTGCGATAGACGCCGTAAAGCGCCTGTTCCACGTTGTACAGGCTGTCCTGAACGGCGAAGCGCAGCACGGCCAGATCCTCCTGCGGCCGGCCGTCGTCTTCGAAGCGGCGCAGCGTGGCCGAGGCCAGGTAGAGATGGGCCAGGGCGTCGGCGAAGCGGCCGGACAGCTTTTCCTTGAACTTGAACTTGCCGCCCAGGATCAGCAGGCAGAGATCGGCGGTCAGGGTAAAGGCGGCGCTCAGGCGATCGATCTGGCGGTAGTAGGGTGCGGTCGGCCCGCTGACCGGGCTGCGCGCGAGCAGGCGTCCGGCCAGAGCCAGAACCGGGGCGCGCACGGCGTTGGAAATCAAAAAGCCCACGTGCGCCCACAGCGCACGGTCGAAGCCGGCGAGGTCGTTGTCCGTTGCCGCCAGCATCTCCTTGAGCAGGTAGGGGTGACAGCGGATGGCGCCCTGGCCGAACACGATCATCGAGCGGGTCAGGATGTTGGCGCCCTCGACGGTGATCGCCACCGGCACTGCCTGATAGGGCATGGACAGGTAGTTGCCGGGGCCTTCGACCACGGCCTTGCCACCGTGCACGTCCATGGCATCGTTGATGACCCGGCGGTTCGATTCGGTGTGGTAAGCCTTGAGGATGGCCGACAGGACGACCGGCTTGTCGCCGCGATCGAGCGCGCTCATGGTCAGCTTGTGCGCGGCCTCCATGCGGTAGGCTTCGGCGCCGATCCGCGCCAGCGGCTCTTCGATGCCTTCGAAGTGGCCGATCGGCTGCTTGAACTGGTAGCGGATGCGGGCGTAGGCGCCGGTCAGCATGCTGGCCGCCTTGCCGCCGGCCACGCCCTGCGAGGGCAGGGAAATGGCGCGTCCGGCCGCCAGGCAG
>SL_3KL_010_SEDDRAFT_10005410_pt1 | contig 11457 bp, 8 predicted proteins | sample SodLakKL_010_SED_2_FD_10381 | JGI IMG/M metagenome (IMG submission 10381)
CCGGTACGCTTTCTACCGATCTGATTCACTGGACCCATGAACGAAGTTCCGATTTACTTGCTGTTCCCGCCTGGAATGATGAGAAAAATGAATTTGGATGGAGGGGAACCACAACCCGCAGTGGCACTGCCACTCACGGTTCCGACAGTCCGTTTGATATCCACATACCTATGATCGCCTATGGCCCGGATATAAAAAAAGGCATTCGCAGCTCTGTTCCTACCGGCAACGTCGATTTTGCTCCGACCATTCTGCACCTTCGGGGTATTACACCACCGGAAAGTATGGATGGCAGGGTCATGCATGAATTGCTCATCGGAGGTCCGGATCCACAAAGCATTGTGGTAGGTGAATACAACCACCGAACGGCCATCACGTATCCGGATGGCTTCCGCTATCAGAGTGAAGTGGAGATCATGCGTGTAGGAAATACCACGTATCTGGTCGGATCCAAAACAGTCAGGAATAAAAAGAAAGAATAACCTGTGGAATAATTTTATATAGGAGAATTATGGGATCCAGAAAAGAATTTTTATCGATTTGTGCACTTGGAGGATTGGCGTACCCGTTTGCAAAAACCGGAAACAGGAACGAATCGGGAGTCAATGACCGGCAATCTTCCAGCATATTTAATGTTACAGATTTTGGAGCGAAAGGGGATGGAGAGTCATTTAGCAGCGATGCTTTTCAGCTTGCCATTGATGCGGCTGAATCGGCCGGAGGCGGGAAAGTCCTTGTCCCCTCAGGTACTTTTATTCTGGAAAAAACTCCTCTGATAGCGACTGGAGTCCATCTGCAGGGCATGGGACCTTCCACAGTATTGCGGGGGCATCGTCCCGGGAATGAGCGAGGAGCAGCATTGATCAGCAACAAGGGTCAGCATGCCCCGGGGTATGACGGTGCCCACAGCTGGTCCATCACCGATCTTGCCATCGACAGTCCCCACACAAACGGTATCGTTGTAACCCATGCAAAAGATGTGTTTATCAGCGGAATCTATGGTATTGATGCCTGGCATCACTTCATCGACACAGCAGGGTTGAATATTCTGTGTGAAAACCTCTTTTTAACAGGCCGCAGCGGGACAAGTACGTTTCAAATTGATTCACTGAGCTCGGCTCAAACCATTTGGGATGGGCAACAGGCAGTGGCTCCTCTGCGTGACGGAACCGATACCAAAAAACTGATATTGCGAAACTCGATAATAACAGCTACTGCTGGTCATACCGGTGACGGAGATCAACATGATGTAAGTATCCACTTTCATGGGGATGACACATCCGATTTTGTCTTTTCCGATCTGATTCTGGGAGGGGCCCGATATGGTTTTTATCAGGATCCGGGTACGCGATACCAGGATATGTTGATCTCAAATGTGTTATCCCGAAATCCGGACAGCGCTATTTGGCTGGGTCACGGTCTCACTGAACAGAAAGGATTGATCATACGCGGTCTGATTCATGACCCGGACCCTGTTCAGGAATTGCAGAGGGAAAGGGGATCCATCTATTTCTATGGCAAAAATGATGTTCAGATATCGGACGTTCAATGCCATGGAATTAAAAACGGGGTAACAAAATATGGAATAAAATTTCAGGCCTCCGAAAAGGTGATGATCAATAACTCCATTTTTAAATCCGAATCCTCCGGAACAGCTGTAAAAATTAGTGATCAGCTGAATCAGGAAGACACACGATGCAAGCATGTTAATCTGCATGGTTGCTTCATTGATGGGTATGAGAATGGAATTACATTTGACAACCGTAATAACGGATCTGAAGTCTGGGAGAGAATGAATAGCTATATCAATGTCCAAAATCGTAAATCTGGCAAAGTAAACAGCTGAAAATTAAAATTATTGATAATTAATACGTAAACGGAGGCTTTATGGTAACCGGTCCCTTGTTGATGCTCATATTTGTCGTTTCCATAGTTATTGTGCTGGTAATGATCATCAAATTTAAAATCAATCCTTTTTTGTCTTTGCTGGTTGTGACCATTCTGACCGGACTCATGGTGCGTATGCCACTGCCGGAAATAGCGGAGAATCTGGCATCCGGGTTTGGAAGTACGTTGATGGCCATAGGAATTGTCATCGGACTGGGTATTGTTTTTGGCCAAATTCTATCGGAATGCGGTGCGACCCAGCGTATTGCACATTCCATTTTACGTGCCGTCGGAAAAGAGAACTCGCCTCTGGCCATTACCTTCACCGGTTATATCGTGTCGATACCGGTTTTTTTCGATGCCGCTTTTGTGATTCTTATAAGCATTGTTCGCAAGCTGTCCAGTCTGACAAAAAAATCCTTGATAGCGTTGGTTGCGGCCCTGTCCATAGGATTGATAACCTCTCACAACCTGATCATTCCAACTCCGGGACCGGTGGATGTGGCTTTCAGTCTGGGAGTCGACATGGGGCTTTTTGTTGTCTATGCTCTTATTGCGGGTATTCCGGGTATTCTGGTCGGGGGATGGTTGTATGGTCTCTATCTTGGAAGGAAATTCCCGAAGGTGTATGAGGAAAAGAATACGGAAGGTGAAAAGGATATTAAACTGATTACTCCCGAGCAAAGGGAAGTTGATCAGCTGCCTTCCAATTTGATTTCATTTTCGGTACTCTTGTTGCCAATCATACTCATATTGTTGGGCAGTGTTATCGATCTTGTAATGGATGAGGGAACTACTATCCACGGAATCTTTGCCCTCATCGGGGATAAGAATGTAGCCCTTCTGATCAGTGTTCTGGTTGCCATCTGGGTGTTCCGGAAGTTTTTCTCAGAACCCGTAGAAGCGAAGATAACGGAGGCTGCGGGTAAAGCAGGGATGATTTTGCTAATCACCGGCGCCGGAGGTGCCTATGGTTATGTAATCAGCAGTAGTGGCATAGGAGAGCATCTTGTGGATACGTTAACAGGATGGAATGTTTCGGTTTTATTCACGGGCTTTTTATTGGGTGCCATTCTGCGGGCGGCACTGGGTTCTTCAACAGTCGCACTCGTAACGGCCTCCACCATTCTGGGCCCATTGGCGTTGCAGGGTGTTGTTTCACCGGTTTTGCTGGCTATAGCGATATGTGCCGGTGGAAACTGCCTGTCTCTTCCAAACGACTCCGGATTCTGGGTAGTCAACAAGTTTTCTGATTTCACTGTCAAGGAAACCCTGATTGTCTGGACTGTTGGCGGGACACTGGCAGGTCTGGTAATATTTGTGACACTTGTCATACTAAACCTTTTTTCTGGATTTTTACCTGGTATCTGATAATCTCATGTATAGTATCATCATCCCAACCCTGCAAAATAAAGCAAGTGCGTACAGGTTTACCCCAAATTGTCTGTACGTTTCATACAGTAATTGAGATATGTATTTAATGATGTAAACATAGCTTGGTATACTGTAAACCTGCTTTATAGTCAGATTATATGGATAATGTAATCTGGCTTTACTTCAGAAACAAAAACGGCTTGCTCCATTCCATTTGTTTGGATTATCAAATCACCCGATAATCCGATATACATGCGATTATTCTTATGGTTTATGAATAAATCAGAATTACTACTGATTTTTGTTGTTCCATTTTTTTATTTGCAGTTGCGAATGGTCGTCGAATCAATCAATAGTACCTCCTTGAAGGTCAATCCAAAGTTCCGGCTGTCCGACAAATTTCATTTCAGTATTTTGGCTAATGTTGGATGTTATGTTGTTGTGGAACTCCAAACTTACAACATGATGGGAAACCTGCTGGGAGTACCCTTTGTTTTTTTAGTTGGTCACTAATGTTAAATTGTGAATTATTATGAATAAATGGGAAATTGATGATGAACTATTCGAAATCATGGAATGAGATCTTTTTTCGGCTGTCATTGGGGATGTGATGGATCAAATAAACTATACAAACCAGTTTTGTCCGCCTCAAATACAAACGCTACGGGATGATATGGTAATTGCCGGCAGAGCTTTTCCAGTAGTTGAAATGGATATGGATGATACCATGGATAGCAAACGAAAGTATAGACCTTTCGGACTTATACTGAGAGCCCTGGATGATTTAAAAAAAGCCAATGATGAAAACAGGGTCCGAAAAGCAATTGAATCTGGTATGGAAGCCTGTGATGCCTTTCATACATATGGCGTAATGTAAGTCGGTAAACGATCATTTATGAACCTTCAAGGAAAAAAAATTCTGGTCACCGGTGGTGGCGGTACAGGTGTGGGCAAAGGGATTTGCGATGTACTCTCTAGTTACAATGCCACTCTCATTATTAACGAAAGGAAATTTGTTGATGCTAAACTTGCCGCAAAGAACTACCCGGGTGCCATTCCTGTAGCCGGCGACATCGGCATCATCAAGTCCGTTAATGAAATGTTTCGAGTTATCAGGGATAAAGCGGGAGTTTTGGATGGACTTGTAAATAATGCAGGTGTTGGGTTAAGTAAACCGGCGCACGAAGCTACAGATGAGGAGTTTGACCGACTTTTTAATATCGATATCAAAGGTGTATGGCAAGTTTCTAAAGCGTTTGTTAAACAGCTTCTCAATGCGCAACAGCCCGGTAATATTGTTAATATATCTTCTGTACACGCACACTCTTCGATGTCAAGATATGCGCTATACTCCAGTGTAAAATCGGCTGTTGAAGGCCTTACCCGTGGCATGGCTGTTGAATTGGGACCTTTCAATATCAGGGTAAATGCTATCGGGCCCGGGTATGTTCATTCAAAACAGAATTATGATTTGATCCGAACATGGTCCGATGATCCTGAAAAATGGGTTAATGATTACATAACGGACCAGCAAGTGTTATATCGTAAAATTGAACCCGAAGATTGCGGGAATGTTGCCGCTTTTTTACTATCTGACCTGAGCCGTTCTGTGACTGGACAAATCATTTATGTGGACAACGGCACCACCAGTATGCTTTATAATCAAAGCTTGTTAAACACCAGGGATAGATGAAAATAACCAGAATCACCTCTTATGAAGTCATCGTCCCTGCAAAAGAAGGGGCCATTGAAAGCAAGGGCTTAAATAAACCTCTCCATAAATTGCCTGTAGGTGCCAAAGCAGGATGGACAATCCAGTTTGACCAGCTGCCGAAATTAATTATCAAACTTGAGCTGGATTCTGGAATCATCGGCTGGGGTGAGTTGTACCGCAGCCACAGTTGGCCGGTTGTTGAGGATATCATTAACATCCTTCTTGGCAGGAATATCGACGAACTGATACTGCAGAAGCTCCCTTTTAGCTTTTGCAGGGAATATGACGGATTTGAGTGCGCAATTTGGGATGCGTATGCTAAAGCGCATAATATGAGGGTTGTGGATTTGCTTGGAGGTCCGTTAAGAACCCGGGTTAAGGCAGGTGCGTGGTCCAGCTTTCGTAATAGTGAAGACATTGAGAATCTGGCTGTAAGTGTTCAAAATCAAGGCTATGATTGCTTGAAATTCAAATGTGACCTTGAAGCTGACGTTACACGCTGGAGTCAGATCATTGCCGATGCGGCACCAGGCCTGCAAATTATCCTGGACCCCAATGAAAGATGGGAGTTTTCCCATGAAACCCGGAGGAGAATCGACTCCTTGAAAGAAATTGGTAATATTTTGTGCCTTGAGGATCCTGTTCCCAGATGGAAACTTCACGATTATTGCCGTTTGAGAACTTACAGCTCCATCGCCATTGTTCTTCATGTTGCATTGCCATATATCGAACACGGGCAAAGAATAAGCGATGCCATTCAGGCGATTCAATTGCAGGCTGTTGATGGATTTAATTTTAATTGCGGTTTGGCCGATTTTCAAAAACTGGATCATATTGCTTCTTCTTCACATCTGCCCTGCTGGCACGGTTCCGAAGTTGATTTAGGCATACTGGAGGCCATGTATGTGCATTCTGCTGCAGCCGCCTCTTCCTGTATTTGGCCGAGTGATATTTTTGGAAGGTTAATAAGACAGCATGATCTGCTTAAAAACCCTTTACGGCTTGAACCGCCATATGTTTATCTACCGGAAGACCTTGGCCTTGGTATAGAGCCCGATGAAGAAGCTATTGCCTATTATCAAACCACTAAAAAGGAATACCATTACTCATGAAAATAAATCCTTTTCCTTCTCATAATATTGATCACCACAGCATTTGGGAGATGCTGGTTTACCGGGATATCAAAGCATTTGTGGCTTCCGATTGGTCGATGATTGCCGACGATTTTATCGAAGAAGGCTTTATGGGAATTGATGCCGGGAAAAATGAAAATCCGGATGCCTGGAATTTGAATTTTCCAAATCTTGAATCTTATAAGATAGAATGGCTGGAACAGGCAAAACAGTCCCGTGAAACCGAATGGGGTGAAGATCTTGAAGCCGCCTTGTTCCGCAATACTATTTTGCGTGATATTGAATTTCGTGGTGACAGTGCCCTTGTTCACAAAAAGTTTTTTGGTCATATCACGAAGGCTGATGGAAGCACTGTGCATACTTTCTGGCAGACACTTTACAGATGTCGCATGATAGATGGTAGCTGGAAAATCTCCGGTTTCTGTGGATATCTTCCTCATTATTCAGGTTCTGTAACAAGCCCGCCTTTACCGCTCATGCACATTCCTGAAAATGCCGTGCAACATAAAACTGCCGGACCCTATTCCCCTGTTCTGGCCGTAAACCCTGGACAACTTGTCGTGATCTCAGGACAGGCAGCTATCGACATGGAAGGGAATGTAATAGGTGATACCATTGAAGAACAGACTGCTCATACACTTGAAAATTGCCGCAGACAGTTAGCTGTTGCCGGGTGTACATTGGACGATGTATTCAAGGCCACAATTTATTTGAAGGATTTGTCTGATTGGCCTCGCTTTAATGCGGTGTATTGTAACTATTTTAGTGAGCCTCTGCCTGTGAGAACTGCTGTAGAAACGGGATTATTGTCAAAGTTATTAGTTGAAATCGAAATGTGGGCGGTTACATCATGATTTGGGATCAGATGACATCGGATCAAATCGAACAACTGGACAAAAATATTCCGGTGGTGCTTGTCATGGCTGCGACAGAACAGCACGGGCCTCATCTGCCCCTTGCAACAGATCGCATTATTGGTGAGTATTTTGCCCATACGCTGAATGATGAACTCTCAGAACAGGTCATAATCTTACCGACAATAAGTGTTGGGTGTTCATCGCATCACATGGCCTTTCCTGGAACACTTTCACTCAGTCATAACAGTTTTTACCGTCAGGTTAAGGATATTATTGAGTCGGTTATTCATCATGGCTTTTGCAAGATTATTTTCCTGAACAGCCATGGTGGCAATGTGGGGATAAGTCGGGTGCTTATGGAACAGTTGGGCTACCAATTTCCGGATACTCATTTTATCATGGCGACATGGTGGCGTATTGCCGCTAGCGAATTAAAAGGCATTTCGGAAACGGAAACCGGCGGAACAGGACATGCCTGTGAGTTCGAAACATCTTTGATGATGCTTATTGCTTCACATTTGGTACTTGAAACGAAGATTCAGTCAAAATGCAACATACCATCTTTTCCATGGGCTGAAAGCGATATGCTGCAGGGGCCAGAAGCGGAATACTACAGGCCAATTAAGAAAATGACTCCTTCCGGTGTCTATGGTGAACCAATGGCTGCTTCAGCAGAAAAAGGAAAACAAATTTCAAAATGTGTAATAGCAGCCTTAATTCGAATAATCAAAGATTTGAAAAATATATGACATACACCACATCGGTCATACTGCCCTGAAATACCGATATTTGGTATTTCCTGACATTCCATTGTGTATAAGTAAAATGTGACAGTCCATGCCTGTTCATTTGGTTCCAGACTACTAATTGGTAACGCGATCAATCGGTTGGGCCTATTCTGGTTGAAAGGGGTATGCGATTGTTAAAAAAAGATATAGAAGTCGTTAAGGTTTGATGAATCGACCGAATGGTTAATTTTTTTTTAAAAAAAGTAATACAATTTTGCTGCCGGGGTGTATTAATATCAGTTCAAGGCAAAAATCTAGCCATAGAAGATTGTCTAGTACTATTTGAGAAACGATCATTCAGCCTCTCGTTTTAAGTTTTGCTACTGTTACACAGCTGAAAACCGGCTTATAGCGGGCATCAATGCTGCGAATAAGCTAGTCAGACAGCTTTAAAGTACCAGTTTTTACTGTTCTTTGACTTATTTGTTAGTTCATAGAGCCACCGATCCCACGGATCTGGTTCCATGGACATGGAAAACCAAGTGTTGTTTATCTTGGTTGAACGGGCATCGGCATCAATCTGAAAGAAGGGTTTTTCCTCTAAGTATTGTCGCTTTTGCTGTGAAAGCGGTCTGTTCGATGATTCAATGATCGCCGCATCGACGATGGTACCCTTTTTGACCAACAGGTCACGGCCTTCGATCTGACAGTTGATCTCATCAAAAATCTTCTGATCCAGGTTATGATCGATCAGCGTCTCCTTGAACCGCCAAAAGGTGGTAAAATCAGGATTCTGTTGGTCCGGATTAATGCCGGTAAAACGTTGAAAAATTAGTTGATCGATGAGTTGATCCTCAAGTTTCGGATCACTTGGATTGAACAGATACTGAAGGAAATTGGCCTAAACCATCCACATCGGGTTCTTTCTGGGGCGACTGCCTTTTCCGGCGTTATGTTACAATTGTATGTAACGTCAATAAGCTAAGAGTTTTACAACTCTTAATCACGAATCAGGTTTTGAAAAGGGTTCGCCAAATGAAAAAGATCGAAGAAAAACTGATTTTAAAATATCTGAACGATGAAAGTTCAGAAGAGGAAAAGAAACTGGTGTTGAGGTGGTTTAAAACCCCTGAAGGCTTTACTTATCTTGAGAGATTACTTGATTGTGATATCAGAGGCTTGCAGAAGAAAGTCAACCATTCTTACTATTATTCAAAGAAGCCCGATACGGAGAGGCTTTTATCTGCCATCAAGTCGAACATATGGGAGGATCTACCTGGAAAAAAGGATTACAGAACGATCTCTAAGCGCGACTACTCACTGCCGCTCATCAAATTGGCAGTCTTTTTGGTTGTAGCCTTATTTACATTATTTATCTATCTGATTGCGTATGAGAAGCAGGTTGACGAACCGGAAGAGGTTGTCAGCAGGCATTATACCACTTCTGAAGGCGAGCAGAAACTTCTTACGCTTCATGACGGTTCGACCGTCTTGATGAATGGTAATTCTCAGGTATGGGTCCATTCAGATAATTTCATCAGTTTAAGGGAATTGGAACTTGAGGGTGAGGCTTACTTTGATGTGGTTGATATACCGGAGCGTCCTTTCATTATTCATGCAAAAAATGCAACCATAGAAGTACTGGGAACTGCCTTCAATGTAAAAACCTATGACTGGCATGACAATGTGCAGGTTGCCGTAAGTGAGGGGCGTGTTTCTTTCACCAGTAAACTGTCTCATTTGGATAAACGATCCGTTACGCTGGCGAAAGGTCAATTTGCCTATTTCGATTTCAATGATAATGACTTTGTAGTCGAAAACTTTGGTGTTGAAAACTATCTGGTATGGAAAAGTGGCAGGTTGATTTTCAAAGACCTTCCACTTGAAAAAGTGTGCCTTCAGCTGAATCGGCTTTATGATGTAGAATGCTCATTTGATGATAAAGCACTCAAAGATTTGTCTCTAACGTCAAATTTTTCGGGTGAATCCNTGGATAAAACATTATCTGTGATTGCATTGTCCCTGGGGATAAACTATCAATTTGATAATGATAAAAAGGTTGTCTGGAAACATAATAACATCTAAAAAACAATAACTAACAATAAAACAATAAACACAAAATAGCACATGATATAACTCTACAACATTAACTGAATTGATAAAAATAGATAATACTATGTTATATAAAAACATAATAAAAATATCGACATTGTATTTAACGGCTATGGCGGCATTTATAGTTATGTCATGCATGATAAATACAATTTCATTTCAGAATGCCGAGGCAAGGCAGATTAGTGACACTCCTAAATCAACATGGAGTTCGAATGGCGATTTTTTGGTGTACAGGGTGGATGAAACCGTCACTGTATCACTTAACATAGAGGATATGCCATTGATTGATGCGTTGACTGAGCTGACGAATAGAGCCCACGTCGGACTTTCCTTTAGCTCCGATATCACACTGGATCAAAAAGTCTCGGCTTCTATTACAGAAAAGCCCTTTTTGGTCGCAGTTAACGAGCTTTTTGAGGGAACCCTTTTTAAAGCGATATTGCCGCCAACACGGGATGTTCTGGTGGTCAGGGAAAAAAAGCAAGCGCAGGAAGAGTTGGTTGCCCAGGATGATGTCATTACCGGACAGGTAATTGATTCCAGAACGGGCGAGGGTATCCCCGGTGTGCATGTTATTATTCAGGGGACTACTCTTGGTACGGTAACCAACCTGGAAGGGAATTTCGAGCTGGCTGTCCCCAGTCTTCAGGAAACCTTGCTCTTTACATTTGTTGGTTATGAACGAAGAGTTGTAGAAATCGCCGGCAGAACGGAGTTCAACATAGAACTGGTCAGAGATATTATAACCGGTGAAGAAGCGGTTGTTGTCGGTTATGGTATCATGCGAAGAAGTGATGTAACCGGAGCCATGGCAACAATTGAACGAAGGGATATCACCGAAGTAGGCAGCTACTCCATGGACAATGTGCTGCAAGGACGTGTTGCCGGTTTAAATGTTTCTGCGAGTGGTTTTCGTCCCGGAGAATCCTCTACTCTCCGAATTCGGGGATCACGCTCGCTTACTGCAAGTAATGCTCCCCTGGTTGTCATTGATGGTGTTCCGGTTGAAGGAGGACTCCGGGAACTAAATCCGAACGATGTGGAATCGGTGGAAGTGCTCAAGGATGCATCAGCCACCGCTATATACGGATCCCGGGGGGCCAACGGCGTAATTCTGGTCACTACCCGAAGGGGGGTTGAGGGCTTGCAGGTGGAATACCAGGGACATGGCGGTCCGCAGTGGGTTGCCAACCGGTTGGACCTGATGGATGCTGAGACATACGCCCAGTTTGCCAGAGACGCCTATGTTGCGCGGGATGTTATTGAGCGAGGCATACCGTTTGAGGAAGCAGTACCACCCGCTGATGAAGTCATATTTGACGCCTGGGCGCTGGCTGCTCTCAGAGAAGGCCGCTCGGCAGACTATCAGGACCTTGTTTTTGGTCGTGGAAGTCAGCAAACGCATCAGATAAGCATACTGGGTGGATCGGCTGGAACACGTTATAACTTTTCGGGAACCTATGATGATCATCAGTCCCCGATTAAAAACAACGAATTTCAGCGTATCACCGGCAGGTTCAATCTGGATCAGATGATCACTTCAAGGGTAAGGGCCGGTTTTAACACTCATGTAAGCAACAGTGTGCTTCATGAGGGTGTGAGCTTTGCCGCTGTGCTGAGAAACTCACCGATGACCAATCCGTTTGACG
>SL_3KL_010_SEDDRAFT_10005411_pt1 | contig 11456 bp, 10 predicted proteins | sample SodLakKL_010_SED_2_FD_10381 | JGI IMG/M metagenome (IMG submission 10381)
CCGGGCTTGCGTCTGCGGGGCACAAAAAAGGCCGCACAAGGGCGGCCTCGACTCGATCGATGGACGCTGGTGCGTCACTGACCGCCAGTCAGGCCCCGCTGGATGGTTCGCTGCACGATGGCTTTGCGTGGGGACATGGCCCGCACTCCGCTACGCTGTCGTGGGTGCTTTGTATAGCCTTCGGCGAGCCGATTCAAGGCCATTCAAGAAAATAATCAAATCTTTTTGGAAGGATTGTCTGGCGCAGATAATTCCTGCTCCAAGGTTTCGCGCGGAAGGGAAGTCTTTCTGTGTCGCCAAGGCGGGATATTCGCCTGCATTGACTGCGAGGATTCTGGCGCCGCGCATGCGCGCATCATTGATGGGGGGATTCTCCGGGCGGTTTCTCCAGCAGGTGGTGGACCACCCACCACTCGTCGCCATCGCGAAACGCGAACAGCTCCGCCACTGCCATCATGAACATGCGCCAGCGCTGGCGCCAGAGCGCGGCGTCGCGCCCGTAGGTCGCCTCGAGAATGGGCAGCAGCGTGTCCGCATGCAGGTCGAGGTTGGCCAGCCACGCGTTGGCCGTGGCCGCATAGTGGCGTCCGTTCCAGCGCCATTGGCGGCGCCAGCGCAGGTGGTCCTGGAAGTGCAGCAGCAGGCCGTCGCTCGGCATGATGCCGCCGGTGAAGAAATGGCGTGCCATCCAGTCGGAGCTGTCCCGGTCGGTGAATGGATAGCCGCATTCGCGGTGGCAGAAGGTATGCACCAGCAGCAGCCCGCCGGGGCGCAGCCAGCCGGCGATGCGCTTGAGCAGGAGACGCCAGTTGCGCATGTGCTCGAACATCTCCACCGAGACCACGCGGTCGAAGCGGTGATCGATGGTGAAGTCGTTCATGTCCGCGGTAATCACCTCGACATTGCCCAGCCCGCGTTCGCGCGCCCGTGCCTCGATGAGTTCGCGTTGTGGCGTGGAATTGGACACGGCGGTGATGCGGCTGCCGGGATACTGCTGTGCCATCCACAGGGTCAGCGAGCCCCAGCCGCAGCCGAGTTCCAGGACGTCCTGACCATCCGTCAATCCGGCGTTGGCGCAGGTGGCGGCGAGCGCCGCGCGTTCGGCGTCATCCAGGCTGGTGGTTCCGGCCGGCCAGAGGCAGCCGCTGTATTTCAGATGGGCGCCGAGCACGTGCAGGAAGAACTCGGGCGGCACTTCGTAGTGCTGCTCGTTCGCCTTGTCCGGTACGGGCGCGATCGGTCCGGAATTCATGTTGTCGACGAACGCGAGCTGACGCGCCAGGCGCTCCTCGCACGATCCCGCCGTTTCGCTCCGGCGCCTGGCGGCGCACAGGCGGCGAATGGCGGTGCGCACCGCTGCGTCGGGTACCCGGCCACGCTCGACCCAGTCCAGTGCTGTGTCCATCAATGGCAGCGCGCTCATGAATGGCTCTCCTCAAGGTCCGGCCCCGGCGGGCCGGAAAAGAAACGGTTGGTGGTGTACCGCTGCATCTCCCGGAATCCGGTCATGACCGCTGCCATGACCGGCCAGCAGAGTCAGCAGTTCGCGCCTGCGCGCGTCGATGAGGCCGATGTGGATGGCGACGAGCACGCCCACGATCGGCAGCCCGACCCACGGCATGCCGGCCGCGGCCGGCAGCACGCAGCCGAACCAGCCGATGTTGACCGAGGCCACGTTCCACGCCATGAACGCGGTCGCTGGGCGTGCGCTCAACTCGATGACCCGGTCAGCAGGGGGCGGATCGCGTTCGTGCGACTGTCCGGCCGATCGAGCACGATCTGCAGCGTACCGATATGACATTCGGCAAAGCCCGCCTCGCAGTACTGCAGGTAATAGTCCCAGAGGCGCAGGAAGCGCTCCGGGTAGCCCAGGGTGAGGACCGTCCCGGCCTGGTTCGCGAAGCGCGCCCGCCAGTGGCGCAGCGTTTCGGCGTAATCGGCCGTCAGATCCTCGATGTGGGTCATGCGCAGGTCGCTGTGGCGCCCGATCGCGGCGGCGAGTGCCATCGGTGCCGGGCAGAGGCCGCCCGGGAAGATGTAGCGCTGAATGAAGTCCACGGAGTGTCTGTAGGCGTCGTAGTAGTGGTCACCGGAGGTGATGACCTGCAGCAGCATGCGCCCGTCACGGCGCAACCGGTTGCGGCAGGTGCGGAAGAACGTGCCGAGATGTTCGTGGCCTACCGCTTCGATCATCTCGATCGACACCAGGCGGTCGAATTCGCCCTCGAGGTCGCGGTAATCCTCGTGCAATACCGTGATCCGGTCGGCGAGGCCGGCGGCGGCAACTCGCTCGGTCGCCAGACGGTGCTGCTCCGCGGAAATGGTGGTCGTGGTCACGCGGCAGCCGTAATGGCGTGCGGCGTGCATGGCGAAGCTGCCCCAGCCGGTGCCGATCTCGAGCACATGATGTTCGGGACGCAGATCGAGCTTGCGACAGATCCGCTCGAGCTTGGCTTCCTGCGCCTCCTCCAGGGTCGCCCCCGGGCGCTCGAAGACGGCGGCCGAGTAGGTCATGGAGGCGTCGAGGAACTGCTCGAACAGGTCGTTGCCCAGGTCGTAGTGATCGCGGATGTTGCGTCGGCTGCCGCGTCGGGTGTTGGGGCGCAAGCGGTGCCACAGTTGCGCGGCAAGGCGGTAGAAGCGTGCCGGGCCGCGCTCGAGGTCCGCCCCGGCACCCTGCGAGCCGGCTATGAACAGGCGGAACAGGCTCGCCAGATCGCCGCATTCCCAGTCGCCATCGATGTAGGCGGCCCCGAGGGCCAGTGTGCCGCCGGTGAGCACGCGCCGGTAGAAGCGCGACCGCACCACGTCGATCTGCACATCGAATGTGCCGTCGGCGTCGCCGAAGACGTGCTCGCCGTCCGCATCGCGTACCACCAGCCGCCCCTTGTGCAGGTCGGCAAGGCGGCGGGCGAGCAGCGCGCGCGCCCAGCGGTCGATGCTGGCAAGGCGTTTTGTCGGTACGCCCGAACCGGCCGCCACACGCGGCTTGAGCATGGTCGTTGCCATGGCAGGTCCCGTCCCAATTCCCTGAGCGCAATTCGCCGGAATCCGCCGGCTGGATTCTCCGTCAGCCGCTGGATGCGGCTGGGTGGGCAAACATCTCCCGGCCAATCTCCCGCGACAGCGCCTGCAGATGCTGCTGCAGGCGGTCGAGGTATTCGTGCAGGCCGGTGGCAATCACGCCGTCGATATCACCGTCATCGACCAGGCGCCGCAGATCATCCAGGCGTCCGGTAACGCCGATGGCACCGGGCAGGGCGTAGGTCGAGCGCAACTCGTTCAGGCGCTCGCTGATCTCGCTCACGCAGGCGACCACCGAGCGCGGGAAGGCGCGGTGGAACAGCATGAAGGCCGCCACATCGGCGGGTGTCATGCCGCGCGGGTGGATCTTGCGAAAGGCATGATATCCGGCCGCAGAGCGCAGCAGTGCATTCCAGCGGCTGGCATCGACCGGCGTGCCGACCTGGTCGACCGATGGCAGCAGCAGGTGATACTTCGTATCGAGCAGACGTGTCGTCTGGTCGGCGCGTTCGATCTGGCGGCCGAGCTGGTAGAAGCACCAGGCCTCGTCCCGGTACAGGGTGCCCTCGGTGATGCCGGTATGGGTCTGGCAGCCCTCCTTGACGAACTGGCAGAAGCGGGCGAGACGCGGTTCGGTGATGTCCTGCGGGCCCAGGGCCTGGAGGCGATTGTAGAAGATGTTGATCTGGGTCCACATCTCGGTGGAAATCAGCGGACGCATCGCCCGGGCGTTCTCGCGCGCCATGCGCAGGGCCGAGAGGATGGACGTCGCATTGCGCGCATCCAGCGTGTAGAAGTGGATGACATTCTCGGCCGTCGCGCTGGCGTGCTCCTGGAAGAAGCGCGGCTCGTCGCGGTAGATCTCGAGCACTGAGCGCCAGTTCTGACCGCCGCGGCTGTCGCGCGAGAAGGTCTCGTTGACGTCGAGAATGCGGGCGAGTGCCTCGGCACGCTCGATGTAGCGTGCGATCCAGAAGATGTCCTCGGCGTAGCGGGAGAGCAGGTTGGTCATTGTGATTGGCGTTCCCGTGGCCCGTGTCAGTCGCGTTCCAGTACCCAGGTGTCCTTCGAGCCGCCACCCTGGGACGAGTTCACGATCAGGGAACCGCGGCGCAGCGCCACGCGACTGAGCCCGCCGGGCAGGACCCACGTATCGCGGCCAGTGACGGCGAACGTGCGCAGATCGACATGGCGCGGTTCGATGCCGGTCTCCACCAGGGTGGGTGACACCGACAGGTCCAGCGTTGGCTGTGCGATCCAGTTGTGCGGCCGGTCGAGGATCTGCTGGCGGCACTGCTCGAGCTCTTCCGTGCTCGCATGCGGCCCTACGGTGATGCCGTAGCCGCCGGCCTCGCCCACTGGTTTGACCACAAGTTCGGCGAGATGATCCAGCGTGTACTGCAGACCCTCGCGCTCGCGGCAGAGATGGGTTTCGACGTTGTCCAGGATCGGGTCCTCGTCCATGTAGTAGCGGATGATGCGCGGCATGTAGGCATACACCGCCTTGTCGTCGGCGATGCCGGTGCCGACGGCGTTCGCCAGTGCAACATTGCCCTTGCGATATGCCTGCATCAGGCCGGGTACGCCAAGGAGGCTGTCCGGATTGAAGGCGCGCGGGTCGAGGAAGTCGTCGTTGATGCGCCGGTAGATGACATGCACGGGTTCCAGCCCGCGGATGGTCTTCATGTAGACGCGGTCCTTGTCGGTGACAAGGTCGCGCCCTTCCACCAGGGCAACGCCCATCTCCCGGGCCAGGAAGATGTGCTCGAAGTAGGCCGAGTTGTAGGTGCCCGGCGAGAGCAGTACGGCCGTGGGATTGTCGACACCCGCCGGTGCGGTTTCGTCGAGTGCGGCGCGCAGGCGCTGGCCGTAGTCCGACACCGAGCGTACCGGCAGCCCATCCATGAGGTCGGGGAACGTGCGCAGCATGAGGTGGCGGTTCTCGACGAGGTAGGAGACACCGGATGGCGTGCGGCCGTTGTCCTCGAGGACCACGAACCGACCATCGCTCCCGCGCACCAGATCGGAGCCATCGATGTGGACATAGGTGCCGCAGGGGACGTCCAGACCCTCCATCTCCGGGCGGTAGTTGCTGTTGGTGAAGATGATGTCGCCGGGGACGACGCCGTCATTGAGGATATGGCGCTCGTGGTAGACATCGTGCAGGAACAGGTTGATGGCCTGGACCCGCTGGCGCACCCCGGCCTCGATCCGGGCCCAGTCGTCCGCGGCAATCACGCGCGGGATCACGTCGAAGGGCAGGATGCGGTCGATGGCGTCCTTCTGCGTGTAGACGGTGAAGGTGATGCCGAAGTTGTAGAGTTCGAGCTCGGCGTCGTGCGCGCGTTGGCGCAGGCCCTCCAGTGACAGGGCGTTGAGCCGGTCGCGCAGCAACGCTGTGTGTGCGCAGTCGATCTCGCCGTGGCCGAACATCTCGCAGAAGAACGGGGATGGGTCGTAGTGCCTGAGCAGACCGGTGTCGCTGGCGGCGTCGGCGCTGGAGTTCATGCCCGGGCTTCTCCTTCTCCTGGCGGGTGAACGGCGCGGCCTTCGTCACGCGCCGCGCGAATGAGTGTATCGACGAAGCGCAGCTTGCGCCGCACGGGCGGAATCAGGACCTCGGGCACGACATCGAGCAGACCCATTTCCCGGTTGATCTCGTTGAGCCTGAGGCCGAGATCGGCGTAGGCGCCCATCATCGTGTCCAGGTCGGCGGTTGGCGGTACCACGTCGGTCATGCCCCAGTGCGCGGCCGTGTCCATCACGGCGATCATGTCGAGATAGGCGGCGAAGGTCTCGGCGAAATCCTCCCACGGATGCATGCTGGCATACGCGGAAATGTAGTGCGCCTGCCAGTCGGCCGGTGGTCCGTCGGCGTAGTGGCGCTTGAGGGCTTCGCTGTAGGTCGGTTGCTCATGATCGCCGAACTCCGCGCGGAAGGCATCGAGGTGATGCGGGGCAACCAGCAGCTCCCAGTAGTAGTGGCCGATCTCGTGGCGGAAGTGACCCACGAGTGTCCGGTGCGCCTCGTTCATGGTGATGCGCCGGCGCTCGCGTTCGGCATCGTCGGCTTCATCGAGATTGATGGTAATCCGGCCGCGGGCGTGGCCCGTGTACACATGGTCCACCGGGCCGAGCGAGTGCCACGCCGAGCGGTTGCGGATCATCTCGGCCTTGAAGTCGAAGCGCAGCGGCGGGTCGAAGCCGTCATGCTCGGTACCGTAGGGCAGGCCGACCAGGTCGAGCGTGTAGAACAGCCGGCGCTTGGCCGATTCGAGGCGCGCCCATTTCTCGCGGTTGCCCGGAATGCTGGTGTCCGGGACGGTGCGGTTGTGCCGGCAGACTTCGCAGTAGGTGTCCGCGCAGTCGGCGCGGACCATGCGGTTGCACACGTTGGCAACGGCGTAGTTCGCGCACGGCTTGAGCAGCGTGCCGCAGCCCTCGGCGGTGCAGCGCCAGAGGCCGTCGCCGGCCGGGTCGAGTCCGCGCAGCGTATTGCAGCATGGACACCACCCGGTGCGACGCTCACAGCGCAGACACTGGGTGTTGTCGAAATAGAGGCGATTGCCGCAGATGCAGTGGAACGTGCGCATGCGCTTGGAGGTCCCGGGGCAGTCCTTGGGCGGTCCGGTGGCGGGCCGTGGGCGGGCCGTGGGCGGGCCGTGACGAGTCGCGATTATCGCATACCGCCCTGATTCTCGTTGTCGTGCCGGTTGCCGGCGGGNGGGCCGCTGCCCGGGTGCGGCTGCACGGGCGTGCCTTTCCACCACAGGCGCAAGGCCTGCCAGTAGATTGCGAGGATGACCTTGGCGGTGATGAATGGGTGGCGTGCCAGGGCCGCAGCCAGGTGGGGGCCGGTCATGGGCACGCGGCGAAGACTGAGGGCGGCATCGAAATCGGCGCGGCCGTCGCGCTCGTTGCGCATGTACACGGTCAGTGCCGCGCCCGGCGGGGTCATGCGCCAGCGGTAGTGGTAGTCCATGGCCAGGAAGGGCGAAACGTGCAACGCCTTCGGCACAAAAAAATGGAAGCGGCCCCGTTCGTCGCGCGCGGCACGCGCATCGAGCACATAGGCGTGACGCTCGTCCCAGGGGGTGTTGTGGACCTCGGCGATGACCGTTTCGACCTCGCCACCGGCCGTGTCGAAGCAGTAGTAGAAGCTCACCGGGTTGAACACGAAGCCGAAATAGCGTGGATGCGTCAGCAGGCGGATGGGGCCGGCCGGCCGCCGGCCGCTGCGCGCCTCCACCAGGTTGCGGGCGCGTGCATCCAGGGTGTCGCCGACTGCGCCGGGCAGGTAGTCCGATTCGCGGAAGCTGGCGAGGTTGGCCCGGTTCACGGACCACAACCAGCGCCCGCGGAAGACCGTGTCCAGCTCGGCGAGGTCCAGATAGAGCTGGAACAGCGTGTAGGCGAAGGCGTGCGCCCGCGGGTGGAATCGGCGATGGCGAACCTGGCCGCGGTAGAGTGCGGATTCCATGTCAGGGCCCGTCGAGGCCGAAGGCGGCGAGGACGCGCGCGGCACTGGCGACGCCATCCTCATGAAAGCCCCAGCCCCACCATGCGCCACACCAGGACAGGCGGTTGCGCCGGATCATCTCGCCGTGACGATCCTGGGCACGCCCTCGGTCCAGGGTGAACAGCGGGTGGCTCCAGGGGATTCGCCGGGCGATCCGGGCCGGATCGATGTCGCGATCGTCGTTCAGGGTCAGGCACCAGGTTTCGTGTGCGTCGAGTGACTGCAGGATGTTCATGTTGTAGGTCGCGGACACGCGGGTGCCTTCGCCGTCGGCGGCAGCGCGATGATTCCAGGCGGCCCAGCAGCGCCGGCGGCGCGGCAGCACGCGGACATCGGTGTGCAGTATTGCCTCGTTGGCCTCGAACGGGAATGCCGCCAGCAGTTCGCGTTCCGTCGCGTCGGCATCGTGCACCAGGGCGAGGGACTGGTCCGCGTGGCAGGCGAGAATCGCCTCGTCGAAGTGCTCGACGCCGTGGGCGGTGGTGATGGCCACGCCCGCGGCACGCGTGCTGTCGGTATCCGGGGTGCCGGTGCCGTTGCCGGCGCCGTGGCGCTGGATCGAGAGTACCGGCGTGCCCAGTCGCAGGTCGCCGGTGAACTGCGCCAGCAAGGCATCGACGTAGCGCCGGGAACCGCCGGGAATGGTCTGCCATTGTGGGCGACCATTGATGTCGAGCAGGCAGTGGTGGTCCATGAACTCGGCGACGAAGCGCACGGGGAAATCGGCGAAGCGTTGCTCGGGGCAGGACCACAGGGACGCACCCATGGGCAACAGGTAATGGTGGACGAAACCGTGACCATAGCCGCGGTCGGCCGCGAATTCTCCGATGGTACGGCGTTCACTCGCATCATGGATCACCCCGCGCGCCTCGCGTGCAAAGCGCAGGATGTCGCCCAGCATACGCCAGAAACGCGGCCGCAGCAGATTGCGCCGCTGGCCGAATACCTGGTGCAGGCGCCCGGATCCGCACCACTCGAGATCGTCGCGATCGCAGCGTACGGAAAAGCTCATGTCCGTCGGCTGATTCGCGATGTCGAGCGCCTGCAGCAGCCGAGTGAAGCGTGGATAGTTGTAGGCGTTGAAGATGATGAAGCCGGTATCGACGGCGAGCGGGCCGGCGGGATCGTCGACTTCCACGGTGTGCGTGTGTCCACCCGGGCGCGGTTCCGCCTCGAACAGTGTGACGTCGTGATGTCCGTCGAGGCCGCGTGCAGCCACGAGGCCGGAGATGCCGGCGCCGATCACGGCAATGCGCAGACGCGGGCCGCGATTCATGAACAGGATCTGCAGTGCGCGGACATGGGCCTCAATCCGTGGTGCCGTGGCGATGCTCGCGAGCCAGGGTTGCCAGGTCCGTCATGCTGGTGGCCACTTGCACCGCATCGATCCCGCCCGGGTCCAGCGCGTGCGCTGCCGCACCGCCCACGATCACTGGCACCCGACAATTGTTGGCATCCAGTGCTGCGCGCACGGCACGCAGTGCGGTCTCGGGCGCGTCGCCCCCACCGGCCGACAGGGCCAGCCAGACCAGGCTGGCGTGACTGTCCGCAGCTGCGCAGGCCAGTGCCGCGGGTGGCGTCAGCGCCGCCAGGTTGACGGTGGACCAGCCTTCGTCGGCGAGGACGGTGGCGGCCATCAGTGACGGCAGGGCGTGTTGGTCATCGAGCGGTGCGCAACCTACAGCAACAGGTGCAGCAGGTTCGTTCGGTATCAGGCCACGGATGCGCTGGAGGATGCGCATGCAGATGTCGGTGGCACGGTGCTCGACAAAGATCCCGTAATCGTCACGCTGCTGCCAGAGATGGCCGATCGCGCGCATGGCCGGTGCCATCGTGTTGTCCAGCATGGCGGCGATCCCGCCGCCGCGCAGGTACTCACCCAGCAGCATGCTCTCCGCGACGGTGACGTCACCGGCCTGCAGCGCCTGGTGGAACGCATCCGCCGATGCTGCGCCGTCGTGCGCGACCGCCGTCTCCGGCAATCCCAGCAGAGCGGGGGTTCGTATCGGGAATCCTGCGGTGCGGATGAAGCGAATGGCTTCAGCGAGTTCGATTCGCCGGTGGCCGCCGGCCGTGCGCGCCACGCGCAACTGGCCACTGTCGGCCCAGCGCTTGAGTGACGACTCACTCACTCCGATGGCCTCGCCAAGCTCCTTCGGCGACAGCGTGGTTTTCATGAGGGTTGACCGATTTGACCGTTCTGCATGGTATTCGTGTTACCGGGGGAAGTCGACAGCGGCGCCGCACATGGATCCGCCACGGCCTCCTTGCGTGCCTGCTGGTACTGCTGCCCGTCGCAGCAGGCGCCGGCGACGGTGAGGCGGGGCTGCATGCGACCACGCTGCAGCCGCGCACGGGTCATGCTTTCGACCTCGAAACGGGCGCTTTGCTGTACCGGGAAGTGCATGAACCGATTGTCGAGAATGGTCGTCTCCTGGGCGACCGCGTGCGCTATCTGGATCCGGGGGGTGCGACCTTCGCCCGCAAGCGTGTCGATTACCGCCCGAATCCGGTGCGCCCGGACTTCCATTTGACCGATGAACGCAGTGGCTACGAGGAGGGTCTCGAGGCACTCGCCGACGGCGGTGTACGCGTGTTCCACCGGCCGGTTGGCGCGGATCGGCTACGCAACGATCGAATCGAACCACCGGCCGAACTCGTGGCCGATGCCGGTTTCGATATCCAGATCGCGCGCGAGTTCGAACGCCTGCGCAACGGTGAGCGCATCGAGATGCCCTTTCTCGTGCCGAGTCGGGGCGAGTGGTATCGCTTCCGCGCGCGACCGCTCCGGGAAACCGAAGTGCTCGGCGAACCGGCGCTGGTCATCCGCATGGAACTCTCGGGCTGGGTGGGGCGCATGCTCACGCAGTCCATCGATGTCAGCTATCATCGCGATACACGAGCCCTGTTGCGCTACGAGGGCATTTCGAATATCCGTGACGGCAACGGCGACTCGCTGCGCGTGCGCATCGATTTCCCCCCGGACGGCCGCGACCCGGAACCGCCGGGATAGGGGCTTCGGGATGGGTACGCCGAGTGTAGTACTCCAGGATTAGTACTCCGGGGCCGGTCGGATCCGCGACGTCGATGATTTCCCGGAGCAACCATGAGTCTGCAGCTTGGCATTGATACCGGTGGCACCTACACCGATGTCGTCCTGCTTGATGCCGAGCGGCGCGTGCGTGCCGCCGCCAAGGCGCTGACCACCCACGATGATCTGGCTCGGGGTATCGCCACCGCCCTGCAGGATGTGCTGGCCGATACCACCGAGCGCATCGATCTGGTCTCGCTGTCTACGACCCTGGCCACCAATGCGCTGGTCGAGGGCCAGGGCAGTCCGGTGGGACTGGTGCTGGTGGGGCAGCCGCGCGAATTTCTCCAGCGCGGCGGGCTGGGGGAGGCGCTTGGTGGCGATCCCGTCGTCCTGCTCGCCGGTGGCCACGATGCCGCCGGCAGCGAACGCGCGCCGCTCGATCCGGATGCCGCGCGGGTGGAGATCGAGCGCCATGCACCGAAGGTGGCGGCATTCGCTGTATCGTCATTCTTCGCCACGCGCAATCCGGCGCATGAGCGCCGGCTGCAGCGCCTGATTCATGAGTGGACCGGCAAGCCGGTGTCGACGGGCCACGAGCTCTCGGCGGCCCTGGATGCACCCAGGCGAGCGCTCACGGCGTTGCTCAATGCGCGCCTGATCGCTCTACTGACCGACCTCATCAGTGCCGTGCAGACGCTGTTGTCCCGGCACGCCATCACCGCGCCGTTGATGGTCGTGCGCGGTGACGGCTCCCTGATGAGCGCCGAGTTCGCTGCCACGAGCCCGGTCGAAACCATTCTCTCCGGGCCCGCCGCCAGTCTCGTGGGCGCGCGCGTACTCGCTGGCACGGACAACGCCGTGGTCCTCGATATCGGCGGG
>SL_3KL_010_SEDDRAFT_10005412_pt1 | contig 11456 bp, 7 predicted proteins | sample SodLakKL_010_SED_2_FD_10381 | JGI IMG/M metagenome (IMG submission 10381)
ATGCTGGCTCGGTGCTCGATCAGGCTCTCGACACCACCGAGGCTGGTGCCGCGCCGCCACAGCCGCACGCCCGCCGCGACGGCCATGGCCGCGCCCTCGCCACCCGCGAGCCGGCACGACAGCATGCCGCCGAAGCCCGTCATCTGCCGCGCCGCCACCTCGAAGCCCGGTTGGCCCGGCAGCCCGGGGTAGTGCACCGAACGCACCGCCGGGTGGTCCACCAGGAACGCTGCCAGCGCCTGGGCGTTCGCAGCGTGCGCGCGCAGACGGTGCGGCAGCGTACGCAAGCCGCGCAGCGTGAGCCAGCACTCGAAGGGGCTGGGCACGGCGCCCTCGACGCGCTGCAGCGAGCGCACGCGCTCGAAGGCACCGCTCGGATCGGCCGCGACCACGGCGCCGCCGAGCACGTCGGAGTGGCCGGCCAGGTACTTGGTCGTCGCATGCACCACCAGGTCGACGCCGAGGGCGAACGGGTCGGCCCAGCCGGGCGGCGTCCAGGTGGCGTCCTGCGCCACCAGCACGCGCGCCCCCGAACGTTCGCCGTGAGCGCGCGCGAGCGCGACGACGGCCTCGACGTCGGTCACGTGCAGCAGGGGGTTCGACGGCGTCTCGACCCAGATCAGCCGCGTCTGCTCGGTGAGGGCCGCCTCGATCGCACCGAGGTCGCGCTGGTCGACCTCGCTCACGCGCAACCCGGCTGGCGCCAAGAGCTCGCGCAGCAGCACCCGGACGCCGTGGTACAGGTCGCGCGGCACGACCACGTGGCTGCCCGACGGGAGCGCGCGGAAGACCGCCGAGGCGGCGGCCGAGCCCGAGGCGAAGGCGGCCGCCTCGCTCGCGCCGTGCAGCAGCGCCAGCGCCCGCTCGAGCGCGTCGCGCGTCGGGTTGCCGGGGCGCGAGTACACGTAGCCGTGCGGATAGCTACCGTCCGCGCCGCGCTCGAAGGTGGTGCTGAGGTGGATCGGCGGGGCGATGGCGCCGGTGGCGGCGTCGGGCTCGAGGCCGAGGTGCACGGCCAGCGTCTCGGGGCGCAGGCGCCGCGGCGCGTCGCCCGAACCGCTCACGTCGGCCTCACGTGGACGCCGTGCTCGGCCAAGTAGCGCTTCACCTCGGGCACCGTCGTCTCGCCGCGGTGGAAGATGCCAGCCGCGAGCGCAGCATCGGCACCGGCGTCTTGCAGCACGGCGCGCATGTGCTCGGCGTTGCCGGCGCCGCCCGAGGCGATGACGGGGACGTCGACGGCTCGGGCCACCGCGGCGGTGGCGGCCAGGTCGTACCCGGTCGTCATGCCGTCGGCATCGATGCTGTTCAGGACGATCTCGCCCGCGCCGAGGGCCTGGCCGCGCTCGGCCCAGGCGATCAGATCGAGCCCGGTCGCACGGCGGCCGCCGGCCACGTACACCTCCCAGCCGCGCCCGTCGGCGCGCCGCCGCGCGTCGATGGAGAGCACGACCGCCTGCGAGCCGTAATGCTCGGCGGCGGCGCGGATGACCTCGGGGTCGCTCACCGCGCCGGAGTTGATCGAGACCTTGTCGGCACCGGCGTCGAACAAGGCGCGGAAGTCGTCGAGCGCGCGCACGCCGCCACCGATGGTCAACGGCATGAAGCAGCGCTCCGCGACCCGCGTGGCGACGTCGAGCATGCTCGCGCGACCGAACGCGGTGGCCGTGATGTCGTAGAACACCAGCTCGTCGGCGCCCTGGTGGTCGTAGCGCAGCGCCAACTCGACCGGGTCGCCCACGTCGGTGAGCTCTCCGAGCTCGGCCTTGCCGAACTGCTGACCGCGGGTGGTACGACCGTCGTGCACGTCGAGACAGGGGATCACGCGTTTCGCCAACACGCCACGGAGTCTACCGCTCGGCGCGCTCCACCCCGTGCCGCCCGGACGCCAGCAAGAACGCGATGCCGAGCGTCAGGGCGAACGCGGACCCCAGCAGGAGTGCCGGGTTCCCGAACACGTCCATCGCGCCGCCGACCAGCGCCGGCGCGACGATCGCCGCTCCCGACCCGAACAGGTAGTACATGCCGGTGTAGAACCCTATCCGGTCGCGTCCGCCCAGACCCACCACGAGCGGGTAGGCCGGCACCAGCACCGCCGCCCAACCGGCACCGGCGATGGCCATGCTGACGGCCAGGACCGTCGGGTCGAAGCGCACGAACGCGACCACGAGCGCCACGGCCAACACGGCCGCTCCGAAGCACATGGTGCGGAGCGAACCGAGCCGCCGCGCCACCGCGCCGGCCGGCAGGGCCGCGAGCACGAACGCGCCGCTCGCGAAGCCGAGCATGCGTCCGGCCGCGCCACCGCTCACGCCGAGCGTCTCGGTGGCGAGCACGCTGAACTGCGCCTCGACCGCGGCGAAACCGAAGAAGCATGCGAAGAGTCCAGTGAGCAGCCACAGCGCGCCGCGCTGGGAGCGCTGCATGAGCGAGCGCAGGTCGCGCACGAGGGCGCTCAGGAGCGGTGCGTCGTCCTGGATCGTACCCGTGGAGACGTGCGGCGGGTGGCGCTGCGCCGCGACGACGAGCACGATCAGGGTGGCCAGGGCCGCGCCGGCGGCGAGCGCGAAGGGCAGCCAGACCGCGCGGTCGAAGGTGGGGGCGATCACGAGCAGCGCGGCCGCACCGCCGATCGCGGCCATGAGCGTGATCACGCCGTTCGCCGTGGGCCGNGCCGACTCCGCCACGTGGTCGGGCATCAGCGCCACGAGCGGCGCGCGGTACACCGTGATCGCGAGCAGGAACACGACGTCGACCAGCAGCAGCGTCCACAGCGCCGCGGCAGCCCACGGCAAGGCGGCGAACGCCAGCGCCGTGATCGGCACCCCGACGAGCAAGAACGGCAACCGCCGCCCCCAGCGGCCGTCGACGCGATCCGACCAGGCGCCGATCACCGGGATGAGCATGATGGCGATGACGTTGTCGAGGCCCATGATCGCGCCGCGCAGGGCGCGGCTGTCGATGAACGCGCCGAGGAGCAGCGGCATGAACACGTTGTAGAGGCCCCAGATCGCCGCGAGCGCCAAGGAGCCGGCGCCGATGCCGAGCAGGCGCAGCACCAGCGGACGAGGGAGCACGCCTCAGCCGGTCGCCGGCGCGCGCTCGAAGCGCGAGAGCAGCTCGAGGTGGTGGGTGTGCGGCTGGAAGTCGAACGGCTCGAGCAGCGTCAGCCGCCAGCCGCGGCGCAGCAAGTCGGCGGCGTCGCGCGCCCAGGTCGCGACGTCGCATGCGACGTAGAGGAGCGCTCGCGCGCGGCTGCCGGCGATCGCGCCGCGCACGTCGCCCGCGAGACCCGCCCGCGGGGGGTCGACGCTGATCAGGTCGACGTCGTCTGGGACGCGCATGTCGCGCGCATCGCGGCGCAGCAGCACGAGGTTGCCGATGCCGGCCGCGCCGGCGTCTTGGCGGCCACGCTCGACGCTGCCGCGGTCGATCTCGATGGCGGTCACCTTGGCGACGCGCGGGGCCAGGTGCATGGCGATCGCGCCGTTGCCGGCGAAGAGCTCGAGCGCGTGCCGCGCCTCCGGCGCGATCGCGGCGAGGCGGCGATAGAGCGCCCCGGCCGCCGCGGGGTTCGGTTGCGCGAAGGCCGTGGCGGTGATCGTGAGGGTCACGTCGCCGTAGCGTTGTCGAAGGTTGCGTGCCCCGGCCAACCGCTCTGCACCGCCGCGGAAGCGCCCACGCGGGTCGAACGGCGCGAGCGCGACGCCCGTGACGCCGGCTGCGACCAGGTCGTGGGCGGCGTCGAGCAGGGCGCGTGCGGGCGTGGTGGCGATCAGCGCCACGAGCGCCTCGCCCTGGTCGTTGCCGCGGATCGCGACCTCGCGCACGCCTCCCGGCCAGCGCCGCGACGCGACGGCCGCCCATGCCGCTCGACACGCCGCAATGGCGGTCGGATCGTCGTCCAGCATCACGATCTCGTGCGTCCCCGGACGCCTGTACCCGAGACCGCCGCTGGTCTGGTCGTCGCGCTCGCGGAGCGCGGGTTGCACGGTGTTGCGGTATCCCCAGACCTGTGGCGACGCCACCACGTCCGGGACGTCCGGCACAGGCGCCGAGGTCCCCACGGCACGCTGCCAGGCGTCGAGCAACACCTCACGCTTGAGCGCCAACTGCCGCTCGTAGGCGACGTGGCCGAGGTCGAGCCCCGGGTGCGCGGGCGCCTCGCGGCGATCGGGGCTGGCCTCGAGCACCTCGACGACGTCACCCATCCACACGCCCTTACGGACCGCGCCCTCGGCGACCACGCGCTCGCCTGGGATGGCGCCACGCACGAGCAGCGCGCGCCCGTCGGGGCCGGTCGCGAGCGTGCGGCCGCCGTGGACCATGCGCGTGATGTGGAGCTCGACGCGTTCCATGGGCTCAGCGTACCCGCGCAAGGGCGATGCTAGACTGGGGCCATGAAGCGTTCCGCGCAGGAGATCGTCGAGCTCGTCGTCTTCGGGCTCATCGCGCTGCTCCTCGGCACGGGCCTGTTGTGGCTCGCAGGGTGGCTGTTCGGTGCGATCGGCGCCGTCTTCGCCTGGCTCGCGGGGCTGATCTGGGCGTTGCTCAGGTTCATCGTCCCGGTCGCGTTGATCGCAGCGGTGGTCGTGCTGGTGGTGCGCCTGGTGCGCAACAACGCCCAGCCGGGCACCAGCGCGCCCACCACGAGCCCTGCCCCGGCACCCGTGCCACCCGCGCCCGTACCGCCGGCGGCGCCGCAGGCGAGCGACCCGACGCCGCCTCCCACCGCCGCGCCGACCGCTGCCCAGGGCGACAGCGCACCCGCAGCGGGCACGAGCGACGCCACCGCCGTCGGTGGCGAGGGTGCGAGCAGCGAGGGCACCGTCGTCGATAGCGATGCCGACGACCCCGACGAGCGCACCACCTGAACGCACGCCGGCACGCCGGCACGCCGGCACGCCGGCGGCGTGCCGGCGTGCTTCTCGGCGACGGCACGATCAGCGTGTGTGGTGTAGATTGCCCGGCATGAAGCGCTCCTCGCGACGCGCGCCACGTGCGCTGCTGTTGATCCTCCTCGCCGTGGTCGTCGCCGGCGTCGGCTGCGTCCAACGCAGCGACGCCGTCGCCCCGATGTTGAGCATTCGCGAGCCGCGCTCCGGCGCCACCAGCACCAGCGCCAACCTGCGCATCGCCGGCTACGCCATGGACGACGATGGCATCGCCGCGATCCGGGTCGACGGCGTCGACCTGCTCGCCACCCCCGCGTACGCGGGGGAGCGCGGTAAGCGTCTGGTGGAGTTCTTCTTCACCATCCGCGACCTCAGCGACGGCGACGTGACGGTGACGATCGAGGCCGAGGACACGACCGGACGCGTCACCGTCTTGCCCTACCGTCTGCGCCTCGACGGCACGCCCCCCACGCTCGAACTCGGCTCGGTCACGGCGCTCGGGGGCGGGCGGTTGCGGGTCGAGGGTGTGGTGCGCGACAACACCGCCATCACCAGCGTGCGCATCAACGACGTGCCATTGCAGTTCACGCCAGGCCCCGAAGTCGCCTTCCGGGTCGACGTGGCTGACGTTCCCGGGGGTGAGATCGTGGTCGAGGACGCGGCAGGCAACGTGACTCGGCAGGCGCTCCGATGAAGGACGCGGTGCTCGCCGCCGCCCCCACGACCCCCACGGCCCCGGCCGACACGCGGCCGAGGGAACTCCGACACCGCACCAGCGCAGTGCTCGACGGCAGTCTGACGCCGGACGAAGCGATCCGGATCGATACCCTGCGCGGCAACCACGACTTGCTCCAGCTCATCCAGCTATTGCGCCTCGAGGGACCGTTGCGGCCCGTCAACCCGTGGGAGCTCGAGGACCCGCGTGGCACGCACCTGATCAACGCCGGCTCCTACGCGGCACTGCCGTTCGGCGAGGCATACCCTCCGCTGATCGAGTTCGTCCAACGCTTCCTGGCGACACCTCCCTCGACGGTCGGCTTCGCGCAGCAGAGCGCCTCGGCCTGGCGCGGCGCGCTGAACGACACGTTGATCGGGATCCTCTCCGAGCATGCTCCGAGCCACGCCGACAGCCAGGTGTTCCTGAGCAACAGCGGCGCCGAGGCGATCGAGACGGCGGTGAAGTTCGTGCGCGCCGCCCGGCCCAAGGCCACGACGCTCATCAACTTCAAGCGCGGCTACCACGGCAAGACGCTCGGCGCGCTGTCGTTGACCCCGAACGAGGAGTACCAAGCACCGTTCCGGCCCTTGCTCGGACCGGTGCGGACGATCCCGTTCGGCGACATCGACATGCTCGCGAGCGCCGTGCGCGAGATCGGCCCGGACAAGGTCCAGGCGATCGTGGTGGAGCCAATCCAAGGCGAGGCGGGTGTGATCGCGCCGCCACCCGGTTACCTGCGAGCCCTCGGCGCGCTGGCCCAGGAGCACGGCATCATCGTGGTCGCCGATGAGATCCAGTCCGGACTCGGGCGCACCGGACACTGGTTCGCGAGCGTCTCGGCCGGGCTCGATCCCGACATCATCACGCTCGCCAAGCCGCTCGGCGGTGGCATCGTCCCGATCGGCGCGGTCATCGCGCGGCGCTCGATCTACCGCGCCATGCTGTCGGGCGTGAAGTCGAAGCTACACTCCAACACGTTCGGCGGCGGGGCCCTCGCCTGTGCCATCGCGCTGCGTTCGCTGGAGCTCATCAACGACGAAGGGCTCGTGAAGAAGGCCCGGGACGACGGCGCCTACGGTCTGGAGCGGCTGCGCGCCATCCGGGATGCGCACCCGCAGCTGATCGGCGACGTGCGCGCGGCGGGCATGCTGTTCGCGATCACGATCAAGCCCGTGTTGCCGGGGCGGTTGCTGCCGATCGATCCGGCGCTGGTGCCGCAGCTGTCGGCGTTCTTGGGCATCGCCGCGCTGCATCGCGCTGGCGTGCACGCCTGCTACTCGGAGAACGCCGAGGGCATCGTGCGCTTCACGCCGCCGCTCACGATCCCACGGGCGACGCTGGCGACGATGTTCGATCGGGTCGAGGCGATGGCAGAGCAGCACAAGCGGCCCGTCAATCTGCTCAGGCTCTTGAGCGGCGGCGAGATGGCCCGGCTCGTGCGCATGGCGTTCTGATGTGAGCCTGTTGATGTGATCCGCGTGGCGATCCATAGGGGCGGCGCGAACGTGACGACGCACGCAACCCACCGTTAAACCTGGACATCTTTCTCCAAGAACGTTCTCACGNCACCCCCATTCGTGACTCATGCTACACTCACCGACATCGATGTGATTTGGCTGCCGGGGCCCGTTCACGACGCAACCGCGCGGTCGGCATCTTCGGAGGTAGCGGCATGAAGTACCGAGCGTTCATCCCAGCGCTGTTCGTGATCGGGCTGTTCGTCGCGATGATCGCGGTGGACGGGACGTCACAGGCGCCGGGCCTCTCGACCACGGTCAGCGCACAAGCCGAGCGGATCCCGTTCGGGTTCGACAACTTCCGCATCCCGTTCTTCCAGGAGTGGGTGGGCAGCCCGCACGCCGACGTGACCTCCCGCTCGTTCACCAACTGGAGCGGCAACGACCCGGCCGTCGTGCCCATATCGTGCGCGAAGTGCCACAGCGGCCACGGCTACCACGACTTCCTCGGCCTCGACGGCTCCGAGGCGGGCGTCGTCAGCGAACCGGCGCACCCTGGCGTCGTCACCTGCGTGACGTGCCACAACGACGTCAGCGTCGCGCAGACCGAGGTGCTGATGCCCTCGGGCGACATGCTCACCGGGCTCGGTCGCGAGGCCGTCTGCATGGAGTGCCACCAGGGCCGCCAGAGCGGCGTCTCGGTCGCGGCCGCGATCGAGCGCTCCGGCGTCGATCACGACGCCATCATGGACGCTCAGGGCTTCCTCAACATCCACTACTACGCCGCCGCAGCCACCCTCTACGGCAGCGAGGCGCACGGTGGGTTCCAGTACCCCGGCAAGCGCTACGAGCCGCGCTTCGAGCACGTCCAGGGGTACGCCACCTGTCAGTCGTGCCACGACCCGCACAGCCTGCAGATCGACGTCGTCACCTGCGCCACGTGCCACACCGGCGTCGAGACGCTCGCCGACCTGCGCGACATCCGGATGCCCGGCTCGCTCACCGACTACGACGGCGACGGCGACGTCACCACCGGCATCTACTACGAGATCTACAACCTCCGCTCGCTGCTCTTCGACATGATCCAGGCCTACGCCAGCGACGTGCTCGGCGCGCCGATCGGCTACGCCGACGGGCACCCCTACTGGTTCAACGACCTCGACGGCGACGGCGTGATCTCGGCCGACGAGTGGAACCGCGGCAACGCCTACGCCTCGTTCACCCCGCGCCTGCTGGCGGCGACCTACAACTACCAGGTCACCAAGAAGGACCCGGGCGCCTACACGCACAACCCGACCTACACGATCCAGCTGATCTACGACTCGCTCGAGGACCTCGCGGGCGCGCTCGACGCGAACGTGATGGCCGGCATCACCCGCCCCGGCGATGACGTCGCCCTGGCGGCCACCGGCACCTACGGGCTCGACGCCTCCACCTCGACGCTCCTCGCCAGCGCGACGCGGCCGAGCGGCCTGCTGCAGGTCAGCGACATGCGCCAGTTGCGCTCCGCCGTGCAGGTCGCCGACTACGGCGTCATCGAGCGGTTGCACCGCAACCCGCCGGGTCACTTCGACGGCACCTCGCAGTCGTGGCGCTACTGGGACGGCGCAGGCGTCGTACCCGCAGCGTGCTCGACCTGCCACACCGCCACCGGCCTCGACTTCTTCATCCAGCACGGCGTGCAGATCGCGCACGAGCCGAGCCAGGGCATGGCCTGCCTCACGTGCCACACCGACGAGGTCGAGTTCGGCCTGATCGAGCTCGAGAACGTCACCTTCCCCAGCGGCGAAGTCCTCAGCTTCGGCACCTCGGGCGACAACATGTGCGCGGTGTGCCACCAGGGCCGCGCCTCGGGCGACACGGTGAACCAGCGCATCGGCGCCACCGGCGACGACGTGATCAACGATCGCCTCGGCTTCGTCAACATCCACTACTTCTCGTCGGCGGCGACCCGCTTCGGCAACGAGGCGCGCGGTGGCTACCAGTACGCCGACCAGGACTACGTCGGCTTCTTCGAGCACGACATGGACGTCATGACCTGCACGCAGTGCCACGACGCGCACAGCGGACGCATCGACGTCGTCAACACCTGCTCGGACTGCCACACCGGCGTTTCGACGATCGCCGACATCCGCGACCTGCGCTGGTTCGACGGCGACTTCGACGGCACCGGCGACCTGTCGATCGGCACCTACTACGCCATCAAGAACCTGCAGGAGATGCTCTACGACGCGATCCAAGCGCATGCGCGCGACGAGATCGGCACGGCCATCGGCTACTACGACGGCCACCCCTACTTCTTCATCGACGGCGACGGCGACGGCGAGATCTCACCCGAAGAGGCCGTGCGCCCCAACGCCTACAACCAGTTCACGCCGCGCCTGCTGCGCGCCGCCTACAACTACCAGTACGCCAAGAAGGACACGGGCTCGTACGCCCACAACGGGCAGTACATCATCCAACTGCTGCACGACTCGCTCGAGGACCTCGGGGTCGACGTGAGCGGCATGGACCGCCCGGACGCCAGCCTGTACTGAGGCTCGGCACACGGGCCGCCGTCACCTCCGACGCCCGAAGCCGACACGCACGACACGACGCGCGGGACCCGACCACGACGGTCGGGTCCCGCGCTCCGTCCACACCCCGCGCCCTGTCGCCCACCACCGCGCGCCACCGCGTTCGTTACGTCGGTGGCCGAGCACACAGCGCAGCCGCGACCTCCGACGCCACGCCTGCGACACCAGCGATGCCGTCCTCGGCAGACGCCGTACCGAAGACGTCGGCGACCACCGTTGCACGGAGGCGCGTCCAGCCGCCGAGCTCGAACGCGGCGCTCGAGCGCGCCTCGAACGTCGCCCGCCGGTGATCACGCACGTAGCGGAGCAACGCATCCGCACGCTCCGACGCACCCACCGACCGGAAGAGCCGCGCCGCGCTCACCAGGGCACCAAGCGTCGCAGCCACCAGCTCCGCACGCGTCGCCCACTCCAGCACCTCCCGCAGGAGTTCGCGCGCCGCGCCGACATCACCCCGAGCGACCAGCACCTCCACCTCGCAGCAGCGACATGCGATACGGTGGGCCTCGCCGGCCAAGCCCGCTTGCGGTCCTCGGCCGACGCCCTCGAGCCACGAAGCGGCCGCTTCGTGGTCACCCTTGCTCAAAGCCAAGCGCGCCATGATCTCCAGCGCGTACTCGAACCCAGCGTCCGAGCCGTGCACGGTCCGATGCCGGTCGAGCGCCCTTCGCGACCAAGCCTCGGCAGCCGCGAAGTCGCGGCGCACCAGCGCGACGCGACCGAGCCGCGCCGCGGCGCCTGCGACCACGTCACCGAACTGCTCACGCGCATGAGCAAAGGAACGCCTCCGCAGCGTTCGGCACGCGAGGGCCTCGGCGCGCTCGAGGCGACCGCTCTCGAGGTATACGACGGCGAGATGGTTGCGGTGGGCGAACGTGACGGACGACACCGCCTCCGCGTCGTGGAAGTACGGCCTCGCCGAGCGCAACGTGCGCTCGCTCTCGGTGAAGTCGCCGAGAAGACGCTCGCACACCGCGATGGTGACCAGAACCCTCTCGAGGAACGGCGTCGTCCCCTGAAGATCTCGAGCCCGCGCCTCCAACGCACGGAAGTGGCCGAGGGCCTCCCCGACGCAGCGTATGCCTCCCACGATGTTGCTCCGCATCGCCAGCTCGAGATTGACGTCACCGAACGCACGCGCTGCGACCGCGGCCGCCTCGAACGCCGGCTTGGCCTCCACGTGTCGGCCCTGCTGTGACAGAGCGATCCCCAGCCCCAGGTTGAGATAGAACCAGTAGTAGTCGTCGACCCGTCCCTCCACCAGTCGCAGGCCCTCGCGCAGACTCGCCTCACCGTGATCGCCTCCGCCGACGAAGATCTTCCCTAGACCGATCCCCGCCTGCAGCAGCCCATGCAGCACTCCCTCGGCCGGAGCGTTCGCGAGTGCCTCCACGAGGAGCTCTTCGATCAGATCGCGCCGCCCTCGCACCGAGCGGAACTCGAGGAGGACACCGAGCGCATCTTGCAAGAGGTCGTGACGATCGTGTGCGACGGCCCAGCGCCAAGCGGCCTCGACGTTCTCGAGATCGACCTCGATCTCGTCCAGCCACCGACCGCCACCGGCACTTGAGAGTGCGCGACGCCTGTCGGCCAGCATGCGCAGGTAGTGGTGCGCGTGGCGCTCACGCGCCGCATCGAGCTCGGCGCCATGCACCAACGCGCGCTCACGCGCCACGTGCCACACGAGGGGATGGCGGCTGAAGCGCCCGTCGGCGCCACGCCGCAAGAACGACTTGTTCACGAGCGCCAACATCGTCGGCAACTCGGCCTCGGCTACCTCACGCGCCGCATCGAGGGTGAAACCACCACG
>SL_3KL_010_SEDDRAFT_10005413_pt1 | contig 11455 bp, 10 predicted proteins | sample SodLakKL_010_SED_2_FD_10381 | JGI IMG/M metagenome (IMG submission 10381)
CCGGCCACGCACAATGCGGCGGCCGCCGACGGGGTCTGCGGCCATGCCGTCCGGCGGGGCGGCGAAGCGGAAAGGCATACGGAGACAGGAAATGGCAATGCTTGAAATCAGGAACCTTCACGTCAGTGTCGGCGGAGAGGAAATCCTCAAGGGCATCGACCTCGCGGTCGATGTCGGCGAAGTGCACGCCATCATGGGACCCAACGGTTCCGGCAAGAGCACACTGGCCAAGGTGCTGGCCGGCCACGACGGCTATGAGGTCACCCAGGGAGAGGTGTTGTACGAAGGCGAGGATCTGCTTGAGCTGGAGCCGGAAGAGCGGGCCCGGAAGGGCGTTTTTCTCGGCTTCCAGTATCCCGTGGAGATTCCGGGTGTGGCCAATACCTATTTCCTCAAGGCTGCGGTCAATGCCATTCGCAAGCACCGCGGGGAAGGCGAGATCGACGCCATGGAATTCCTCAAGCACATCCGCGAGAAGATGAAGCTGGTGAAGATGGATGACGCGCTGCTGAAGCGCCCGGTGAACGAGGGGTTTTCGGGCGGCGAGAAGAAGCGCAACGAAGTCTTCCAGATGGCGGTGCTCGAACCGAAGTTCGCGATCCTCGACGAGACCGACTCCGGACTGGACATCGACGCCCTGAGAACGGTGGCCGAAGGCGTCAACGTCATGCGCACTCCGGAGCGCGGGTTTCTGCTCATTACCCATTATCAGCGGCTGCTGAACTACATTCAGCCGGATCGCGTACATGTGCTGCTGGACGGGCGCGTGGTCAAGTCCGGTGACAAGACGCTGGCCGAGGAACTCGAGAAGTCCGGCTATGCCCTGTTCGAAGATAACGCGGCCTGAGGTGAGCTGGATGGAAGCGGCCAAGGAACAGAAAAGCGTTTACCTTCGGGAATTCGAGGCCATGCCGGCCACGGGCGAGACGTGGCTGGATGACCTGCGCCGCCGCGCCATGGCGGATTTCGAACGTCAGGGTTTTCCGCATCGGCGTATCGAGGCGTGGAAGAACGCCAACCTCGCTTCACTGGCGCAGCAGCATTTCCCGCCGGCGGCGCCCGGCGCTGACATCGACGGCTATCTGCGGAAGCTGACGGAGTCCGTGCCGGACGCGCTGCGCATGGTCTTCGTGGACGGCCATTTCAGTGCCCGCCATTCGGATCTGACCGATCTGCCCGAGGGTTTGCGGATGGTCTCGCTGGCGGAGGCGTTCGAGGCCGGAGACGTCACCACGGACGCCCACTTCGGGCGCCACGCCGATACCGGGGAGCACCCGTTCGCCGCACTCAGTACCGCTTTCGCCAGGGACGGCGCCCTGATCGAACTGGCGCCGGGGACCATCGTCGAGCGCCCCGTGGTGCTGCACTACTTCACCAGCGAGGGCGGCGCCGGCATGGCCAGTTATCCGAGGCTGCTGGTGCACGCCGGTACCGGCTCCGAGGTGCGTCTGGTCGAGCATCATGCCGGTGTTGCGGACGAGCCCTACCTCACCTGTCCGGTGAGCGAAATCGTCGTCGACGACAACGCCGGAGTCCGCCTCCAGCACCTGCAGGAAAGCGGCAACGGTGCCTGGCATCTGGGCGTCGTTCATGTCGAGTTGGGCCGGGATGCGCGTTTCGGCATGCACGCCTTTTCCGGCGGGGCACGGTTCGGACGCACCGATGTGTACGTCAATCTCAACGGCAGTGGCGCCCAGGCCAGCCTCAACGGGCTCTACATGGTTTCCTCCGGTCAGTTTGCGGACTATCACACCTGGGTGCGGCACAGGACTGATCACGGCAGCAGCGAGCAGTACTTCAAGGGCGTGCTCGACGGCAAGGCCGAATCGGTCTTCGATGGCCTGATCCATGTTGCCAAGGGCGCCCAGCAGACGGATTCGCAACAGCAGAACCGGAATCTGCTGCTCAGCCCGCGGGCCACCGCCCATTCCAACCCGCGCCTGGAGATCTATGCCGACGACGTCAAGTGCGGTCATGGCTCCACGGTTGGCGAACTCGATGCGGATGCGTTGTTCTACCTGCGCAGCCGCGGGCTTGGCGAGCGGGAGGCCAGGCGATTGCTGATCTTCGCGTTCGCCAATGAAACGCTCGATTCCATGACGGCGCCGGAACTGCGCGATCACGTGGAAGCCCGCCTGGCGAACTGGCTCGATGACGACCGTGCGGGAGGTTCCGGATGAGCGCACCCGATCCGCTGCTGCGTGCGGCACCCCGGCTCGATGTGGAGCGCGTGCGGGAGGATTTTCCGATCCTGCGCCAGCAGGTTCACGGCAAGCCGCTGGTCTACCTGGACAACGGCGCAAGCGCTCAGAAGCCGCAACAGGTCATCGAAGCGGTGACGCGCTGCTACCGGGAGTACTACTCCAACATACACCGTGGCATTCACATGCTGTCGCAGACCGCGACCGCGGCGTTCGAGGAGGCCAGGGGCAAGGTTGCCCGTTTCCTGAATGCGCCGTCGGAGAAGGAGATCATCTTTACGCGCGGCTGCACCGAAGCCATCAACCTGGTGGCGTACAGCTATGTGCGGCCCAGGCTGCGAGCCGGTGACGAGATCCTGATCAGCGCCATGGAGCATCATTCCAATATCGTCCCCTGGCAGATCCTGTGCGAGGAAACCGGGGCGAAACTGGTGGTGGTGCCCATCTCCGACGCCGGCGAGATCTCGCTTGAGGATGTGGAAAGCCGGATTACCGAACGCACCCGCATCGTCGGCATCATGCAGGTATCCAACGCGCTGGGCACCATCAATCCGGTGCGCGAGATCGTGCGTATCGCCCATGCACGTGGTGTGGCCGTGCTGGTGGACGGCGCCCAGGCGGTACCGCGCATGGCCGTGGATGTGCAGGACATCGGCGCCGACTTCTATGCGTTCTCCAGCCACAAGCTGTACGGTCCGACCGGCGTCGGTGTGCTCTACGGCCGCCTGGATCTGCTCAAGACCATGCCTCCGTGGCAGGGTGGCGGCGACATGATTCGTAGCGTCAGCTTCGAGCGCACGGAGTTCGCCGAGCCCCCGGCACGCTTCGAGGCGGGTACTCCGAACATCGCCGGAGTGATCGGGCTCGGCGCGGCGGTGGACTATGTCACCGCGCTCGACCTTCGGGCCATCGAGGCGCATGAAGCGGACCTCCTGCGGTATGCCACCGAACTGGTTTCCGAGATCCCCGGTGTTCGCATTATCGGCACAGCCGCCGAGAAGGCGGGCGTGCTCTCCTTCGTCATGGAGGATGCCCATCCCCATGACATAGGAACCATCCTCGATGGCGACGGGGTTGCCATCCGTTCCGGCCATCACTGCGCGCAACCGGTCATGCAACGCTTCGGCATACCCGCCACGGCGCGGGCCTCATTCGGTCTGTACAACACGCGGGTCGAGGTGGAACAACTTGCCGCATCCATCCGCAAGGTGCGTGACCTGTTTGCCTGATGAACGACCCGGCGGCCCTCTACCAGCGCGTGGTGCTGGATCACAACCGCGCACCGCGTAATTTTCGGGTCGTGCAGCCTTGCACGCATCACGCCGAAGGCCTGAATCCGGTCTGCGGCGACCGGATCACGCTGTACCTGGACGTGCGGAATGCGCGTATCGAGGATATCGGCTTTCAGGGTGACGCCTGCGCCATCGCAACCGCATCCGCATCCCTGCTTACCGATGTTCTGCGGCAGCGCTCGGCCGCAGAGGCGCGTGCGCTGGCGCGCGCTTTCGAGCAGCAGCTTGCGGGTCATGCGAACGAGGGCGACGGGCTGGGGCCTCTGCAGCCGCTGTTGCGGGTCAGGGAATATCCGGGTCGACTGAAATGCGTGCTGTTGCCGTGGCGAGCGCTGGAAGCGGCGCTGAACGGTGACGTGGCGCACACTGTGAGCACCGAAACGGATGCGGACGCCGGTTGAAGCCGCGTAATTTGCTACACTCCCGCCGTGTCAAGGCGACGCTCATTCATTCGCACGAACGCGGAAACGCATCAGCGTCCCCTTGAAGTCCGCGGGAGATAATGACCGGAACACGCTCAGTGCCGACCAAGCCCCGATCAGCCTTTCCGCGGCAATCCTGATTACCTGCCCTCTGCGAACGGACTGCCTGCATGACCTTGAGCTGGATTGACCGCCGTCGCCTGCGCATCGCCAATCTGCTGGGTTTTCTGGTGTGCGCGGCGCTGATTGCGGGAGCCTACTACATGGAATTCGTCGTGGGCCTGGAACCCTGCCCGCTCTGTATGCTGCAGCGCGTGGCCCTGGCCGGTCTGGGACTGGTCTTCCTGCTCGCCTTCCTGCATGGGCCCAGGGCCTGGGGCCGCCATGTCTACGGGGTGCTGGTCTTGCTCACGGCTGGTGTCGGCACCGCCGTAGCCGGTCGTCATGTCTGGCTCCAGAGTCTTCCGCCGGAAGAGGTACCGGCCTGCGGTCCGGGTCTCGATTACATGCTGGATACCTTTCCCCTCACGCAGACGCTTAGAATGGTACTGGAGGGGTCCGGCGAATGCGCGGAGGTGCATCTGGCATTCGGTCTGAGCATTCCCATCTGGACCCTGGGGGCTTTCATCGTGATCGGCCTTTTCGGTATCTGGGCCAACATGAAGCCGCGGGAACGCGCCATCTGGCTGTAACCGGTCGCCATGGCTAAACGACGTTCTACCCGCTCCCGCTCTCGCCGGAACAAGCGCCGCGGCATTGCCTGGAGGCGCCTCGCGCTGCTGTCCTTCGGCGTGTTGCTGCTGGCACTGGCGGCATGGACGCTGTGGCTGGACCAGGCGGTGCGCGACCAGTTCGAGGGCAAGCGCTGGTCGGTGCCGGCTACCGTCTATGCGCGGCCGCTCGAACTCTACCAGGGCAGACCGCTGGACGCCGTTCAGTTACGGCAGGAACTGGATGCCCTGGATTACCGGGAGATGTCCGCCGCGCAGGGATCGGGCACCTGGCAACGCCAGGGCGACAGCTTTCTTCTCGCTACCCGCGCCTTTGATTTCTGGGACGGATCCGAGCCGGCGCGCCGCGTGCGCCTGAGCCTGGCAGGCGGTCGGGTGACGGCGCTCAGGGATGCCGACTCCGGCGAATCGGTGCCCCTGGTGCGTCTCGACCCGGCCCCCATCGGACACATATATCCCGCCCATCGTGAAGACCGGTTGCTGGTGCGCCTCGACGAGGTGCCGGAGACACTGGTGGGCGGACTGCTGGCGGTGGAAGACCGGAACTTCCACGGTCATTATGGCCTCTCGCCCAGCGGAATCCTGCGGGCGGCAGTCGCCAATGTCAGGGCCGGGCGTGTAGTCCAGGGCGGCAGCACCGTCACCCAGCAACTGGTCAAGAATTTCTACCTGAGCAGTGATCGCAGTTTCCTGCGCAAGGCCAACGAGGCCGTGATGGCGCTGCTGCTGGAGTTTCACTACGACAAGGACGACATCCTCGAGACCTACCTCAACGAGGTCTACCTGGCCCAGGACCGCGACCGTTCCATCCACGGCTTCGGTCTGGCCAGCCGGTTTCTCTTCGGCGAGTCCCTGGATGACCTGAGCGTAGCCCAGCAGGCGCTGCTGGTCGCCATGGTCAGGGGCCCTTCATTCTATGATCCGCGCCGCAATCCCGATCGCGCCCTGAACCGTCGCAATCTGGTGCTCGCGCAGATGGAGAACACGGGCGTGATTTCCGCGGCCGAGGCGGGTGCGGCCAGGGGCGAACCACTGAACGTGCTGCCGGGACGCCAGGGTCCTGCGCGCGCCTATCCGGCGTTCCTGGATCTCGTGCAACGCCATCTGCGGCGGGACTACGCAACTTCCGATCTGCAGTCGGAGGGGCTGCGCATCTTTACCACCATGGCGCCGGCCGTCCAGGCGGCAACCGAGGCCGCCGTGAAGGACAAGCTCGAGGGTATGCCGGCCCCGCTGGAAACGGCGGCCGTGATGGTGGATGTGGAATCGGGCGAGGTGCTGGCACTGGTCGGTGGACGAAATCCGCGCTTCGCCGGCTTCAACCGTGCGCTCGACGCGCGCCGTCCCGTGGGTTCCCTGATCAAGCCGGCGGTGTACCTTGCCGCGCTGGAGCAACCTCAGCGCTTCGGCCTGGGCAGCGTACTGCTGGATGATCCGCTGTCGCTGCAGGACGAGAACAGGATGCCGTGGGAGCCGCGCAACTTCGACCGCGAGTTTCGCGGCGATGTGCTGCTGGTGGACGCCCTGGCCCAGTCCTGGAACGTGCCCACGGTGCGGCTGGGGATGGACCTGGGCATGGGAACCGTTCGGCGCACCGTGGATCGCCTGGGTGCGCCTCTGCCCCGGCGCATCTATCCGTCGTTCCTGCTGGGCACGGGAGAGATGGCACCACTGGAAGTCGCGCAGATGTACCATACCCTTGCGGCCGATGGTTTCCACACGCCGCTGCGCTCGGTCCGCGAGGTCACGCGGCAGGATGGTACGCCGCTGAACAGGTATCCGCTGGCGGTGACGCGGGTATTCGATGCGGAACCGGTGCAACTGGTGAATGCGGCGCTGGTGAGCGCGATGCGGCAAGGCACCGGACGGTCCGCCTATTATCAGCTTCCTTCCGGCCTGGTGGTGGCCGGCAAGACCGGCACCACCGGCGATGGCAGGGACAGCTGGTTCGCCGGCTTCGGCGGCGATCTGCTCGGAGTGGTGTGGATGGGGCGCGATGACAATGTTTCCACCGGTTTGACGGGAGCCTCCGGTGCACTCACGGTCTGGGCCGATGCGATGGCGAGGCTTCGGCCGCAACCCCTGGAGTTGTCGGCGCCGCAGGGGCTGGAAACCGTATGGATCGACGGGGTCACCGGTCTGCGCTCGGCGGAAGGCTGTGAGGGCGCGCGGGCATTGCCCTATATAAGAGGGTACGCGCCCGAGGAATCCGTCGACTGCGCGGAGCGCCGTCGTGACGGGCGGGAGCGGGGCGGTGTTGTTGAATGGTTTCGAGGGCTCTTCCGATGAAGACCTGGCGTCGTCTGTGTATGACAAGCCTGGTGCTGTTGATTGGCGGTTGCGCCTTGCTACAGCCCCCGGATCACGAACCGGAGCCCGAGCCGGACGTGGATGTTACGGAGCCGGACGCCAAGGTGGAGGACGAACCGCCACGCGCTGCGCCGGCGGTGGTGGCGCTGGTAAGCGACGCCGAGGCTGCTTCTGAAGCGGGGGAGCACGACCGCGCGGCGGCCCTGCTGGAGCGCGCCCTGCGTATCGATGCGCACAATCCGGTGCTCTGGCACAACCTGGCCGTGGTGCGCTATCGCGAGGCCAGCTACGACCAGGCCGAGGCCATGGCCATGCGATCCAACCGATACGCGGATGGGCGGCGTGATCTGATGCAGCGAAACTGGGAGTTGATCGCCGTCTCCCGCGAACTCGCGGGTGATCGTGACGGTGCCGAGGAAGCCAAGCGTCGCGCCAGGGAGTTGGGCGGGACAAACCCATGACCGATGCACGCGAACTGCTGGGGCCGGACGGACCCCTGGCGGACGCCATTCCCGGATTCCAGGCCCGGAACGAGCAACAGGCCCTGGCCGAGGCGGTGGAGGACACCATCGCCGGCGCCCGGACACTGATCGCCGAGGCCGGAACCGGCATCGGCAAGACCTACGCGTACCTGGTCCCCGCGCTGCGCTCGGGGCGCCGGGTGATCGTCTCCACCGGCACCCGCACCCTTCAGGATCAGCTTTACCACAAGGATCTGCCGGTTGTCCGTCGGATCCTGGATCTGCCGGTGCGCACCGCGCTGCTCAAGGGGCGGAACAATTACCTTTGTCTGTACCGGCTTGATCAGGCGGAGGCGGATCCACGCTCCGACGCCCCGCGGACGCTGGACGAACTCCAGCGCATACGCGAATGGGCGGCTACCACGCGCAGCGGCGATATCGCCGAGCTTGCCGATGTCCCCGCGGACCGCCCGGTATGGAGCAGCGCCACATCCACCGCGGACAACTGCCTGGGCCAGGATTGCCCGCTCTACGCCGACTGCTTCCTGATGGGCGCGCGCAAACGCGCCCAGGAAGCCGACCTGGTGGTGGTGAACCACCACCTGCTGATGGCGGACATGGCGCTGAAGGAAGGCGGCTACGGGGAAGTATTGCCCGGTGCCGATGCCTACATCCTTGACGAGGCGCACCAGCTTCCGGATGTGGCTGCGCAGTTCTTCGGACTGTCGCTCACCAGTCGTCGCTTCCTGGAGCTGGCGCGCGACACCACCGCCGAGTACCTGCGGGAGGCGGGGGATCAGCCGGAGCTGCCCGGGTGCGTGGACGCCTTGCGCAAGGCGGTCCTGGATTTCCGTCTCTGCCTGGGCAGCCGCGGACAGCGTTCCGCCTGGGCGGTGGTTGCGGAACTTCCTGCCGTGCAGGAAGGCCTGCGACATCTGGCGCACTGTCTCGAAGAGTTGCTGCACGTGCTTGAGCCGCTGGCGCCACGTGGCAAGGGTCTGGAAGCCTGCCACCGCAGAAGCGGGGAGTTGCTGGCGGACCTGGAAGCTTTCCGGCGGGGGGACAGCGAAGACTGTGCGCAGTGGTTCGAGACGTTCAGCCAGTCATTCATGCTGCGCCTCACGCCCCTGGACGTGGGCCGAAAGTTCCTGAGCCAGATGGAGCGTCATCCCGGTGCCTGGGTGTTCACCTCGGCGACACTGTCGGTCGGCGCTGACTTCGGCCATTTCCGGCGGCGCATGGGTATTCCGGAGGATGCGGAAACCATGCGCCTGGACAGTCCCTTCGACTACGCCAACAATGCATTGCTGTTCGTGCCCTCCGGCCTGCCCGAACCCAACGCGCCCAATTACAACCAGGCGTTCCTGGACGTGGCCGCGCAGGTGGTGCGCGCCAGCGGGGGGCGGGCATTCCTGCTCTTTACCAGTTACCGGGCGTTGAACCAGGCCGCGGACTATCTCCGGGAGCGTCTGTCGTATCCGCTGCTGGTGCAGGGGCAGGCCTCGCAGCATGCGCTGCTGGAAGCGTTTCGCAGGCAGGGCGATGCCGTCCTGCTGGGAACGGCAAGCTTCTGGGAGGGCGTGGACGTGAAGGGGGAAGCGCTGTCCGCGGTATGTATCGACCGGTTGCCGTTCGCGTCGCCGTCGGATCCGGTTACCGAGGCGCGTATCGCCCATCTGAGGCGCAACGAAGGCAACCCGTTTCGCGACTACCAGTTGCCGCAGGCGGTCATCACGCTGCGGCAGGGCGTCGGCCGCCTGATCCGGGATCATGCCGACCATGGCGTACTCATGATCGGCGATCCACGACTCATCGGCCGCAGCTACGGCAGGCAGTTCCTGGACAGTCTGCCAGCCATGAGCCGAACCCGCGACATCGGGGTGGTCGAGTCGTTTTTCGACAGCCTGCGTTCAACGCTAAAGGAGCGACCGGATACGCCTTGACGGGAAAGTTGCGGGTTGTTTTCCGCCCCGTGTCAGGGGACCGGAACGGCATCCTGCTGCTCCGGTCCATGGCCGGGCGACTATGCCGCCGCCTTCAAGGGGGTGAAGTCCTCCCGTTCGCCCAGAAAATCCGGCCTCGGGCGCGATACACGGTAGGGGTGTCGCGGCAGGTTGTGCACGCTGTTGTAGACAAAGAACACGTTACTGCGCGGATCCGGCGACATGTTCGCATTGGATCCATGCAGGGTGTTGCACTCGAACAGCAACAGCGAGCCGGACGGTCCGGTGGGCGCCCGTATGCCCCCGGCCTCGTTGATGAGCCTTGCCAGGCTGTCTTCATCCGGTACACCGAGTTCCTGCTTCTTGAGCGAGGTCCGGTAGTTGTCATCCGGCGTTTCGCCGGCGCAGGGGATGAAGACCTTGTGCGACCCGGGGATCAGCATCAGCGGACCGTTGAACAGGTGATTGTCGGTCAGAATGATCGAGGCGCTTACCGCCCTCATGTGCGGCATGCCGTCTTCGGCGTGCCAGGTCTCGAAATCCGAGTGCCAGGCGAACCCCTTGCCGCGAAACCCCGGCTTGTAGTTGATCCGTGACTGGTGCACATATACGTCGCTTCCCAGCAGTTGCCGCGCCATGCCGAGCAGTTGGGGATGGCGCGACAGGCGGTCGAATATCCGGGAGCGGCGATGCACCGCGAAGATCGAGCGGACCTCGTCGCTGCCTGGCTCGGTGATGACGCCTTCGCTGTTGCGGACCGTCGGGTTGTCCGAAAGGCGGCGCAATTCCTCGCGGAAGACGCGAACGGCGTCATCATCCAGCCAGCCATCGAAAAACAGAAATCCGTCGCGATCATAGCGTTCAACCTGTTCCCGGCTCAGCGGTCCCTGGTCGGCGTTGCCGTATATGACCGGATCCAGCCGCGGGAACATGTCCACATGCTCACGGGTCCTGGTTGGATAGATATCCTGTTTGATGTCCACCATCGTCTACTACATACCTCCCTCTGGTTAGAGAACGCATGTCTGCATATCTGCGTGTGGTCGCAATTTCATTGAAGACCGGTCCGGCGAGTCGTCCGGCCTGACGCGGACGGCACCGGAACGGTGCGTGGGCGAATGCCCAAGGCTGTGGGGGTGGCTACTGCCCCCCACATGATTCAAGCATTGTGGCGGACTGCCGACACTTCAAGGGATGCATCAAGGAAAGGCGGGAACGGCCGGGAAACCGGAAGGTTGGTGTCCCGGCCGGTGGGTCCGAAACGGTCGCGCTTCACTCCTCGACCAGGTTGTACGCGCCGTCGGCGTCATGGGTTTCACGGCCGGTGACCGGCGGATTGAAGGCGCAGATCAGTCGCATGTCCTCGGTGCCTCCGCGCAGGATATGCCGGTCGTGTTTGTCCAGCGCATACAGGGTGCCGTCCTCGATCTGGTGCACCTCGCCCGTTTCCAGATCCTCGATGCTGCCGTTACCGGCCACGCAGTAGACCGCTTCCAGGTGGTACTTGTACCACATGGGCAGTTCCACGCCGGCGGGGATGATCGTTTCATGGAACGAGAATCCCATGCCGTCCTTCTTCAGCAACAGCCGACGGCTGGTCCAGCCGTCTCCCTTTACTTCACGCTCGGTCCCTATGATGTCCTTGACCCGTACGATTTTCATTGTGCCTCCGTTGAGCCCTGCATCCGAGATGCGTTGTGCGGTCCAGCCCGCATATCTCACCGCCCTTCTGCTACGCACGCCGATCTGCTCGCTGTGTCGAGGCGGTTTTCGTTCGCGTCCAGGGGCAAGTCGCCGAGGTTGATGGTTTCACCTGTGGTGACTTGCGGCACCGCCAAGGGCAACACTCTCCGAACGCCTCGGCGCGTTGGCATCGCACACCACGACTGCGGTGTTGCGCCGCGTGACCGCGGCACTGTGCAAAGCGTCTCGCCTCGCGAGAAATGCGATGCCAGCGCGGTCGCGCAAACACTTCGGTGTTTCCCCAAAACCGGCCGCACCGCCTCGGCGGTGAGGCCGGTCCGATCACAGCCGGCAGCCCTTGGCGCCGGTGACCTATTGGCTGCCTGCCTTTCTGGTAATTCCCAGCTCCTGC
>SL_3KL_010_SEDDRAFT_10005414_pt1 | contig 11455 bp, 10 predicted proteins | sample SodLakKL_010_SED_2_FD_10381 | JGI IMG/M metagenome (IMG submission 10381)
CCCCGACCGGTGCAATCCCGCCGGCAGACCGCCCTCAACGCTGGCGGGTGCAGGTGGACGATCCGCTGGAACCGCCGCAGGACTTCGACGTGCTTATCTATGCCGGAACCTCGTACGGGCTCTCCGACATCGACTTTCCCGAAACATTGGCGCCGCTGCTCGATCCCGTCACAGAAATCCCTCATCCACCCGTCGTCTCCTTTACCATGGGATTCCGGCGCAGTGATATCGCCCATCCCCTCGACGGATTCGGCATGCTCATCCCCGGCATTGAGGGCTTTCCCATCCTGGGCACGCTGTTCACATCCACCCTGTTCCCCAACCGTGCGCCCGATGATGGCCACGTGACGCTGACCACCTACATGGGCGGGTCGCGCCAGCCCGATATCGCCGGAACGGATGAAGAGGAACAGGCCGGCATGGTGGTATCCAGCCTGCGCAAGCTACTGGGGCTGAGCGGAGAACCGCGTTTTCGCCACCGGATCCTGTGGTCGCGCGCCATCCCGCAATACGAAACGGGTTTTGCCCGGTTCCTGACGCTGATGGACCGGGCCGAGCAGGAGCATCCGGGGTTTTATCTCGCCGGCAACTACCGCACCGGGATCTCGGTCGGTGACACCATCAATGCAGCCTTTGACCTGGCAGAACGCATACATCAGGAGGAATCATGAACTGGCAGCGCATCAGCATCATGGGCTGCGGCTGGCTCGGCTTCCCGCTGGGACTCCGGCTGCTGGAACAGGACCATTTTGTGCGGGGAAGCACAACCACCAAGGATAAAATCCCGCTGCTTGAGCAGTCGGGCATCGAGCCCTATTTCCTGCAGCTCGATCCGCGCATCAACGGCGATGACGTCACCTCCTTTTTCAATGTGGATACGGTGGTGCTCAACATCCCGCCGCCAAGGGTGTCCGACCGCATAACGGTCATGCAGCAACAGGCCGATGAGCTGATATCGTACCTCAACGCTTCGCCCGTCCGGCGGCTGGTGATGGTCAGTTCCACCGGCGTTTATGCATCAAAGCGGCAGGACGCCGACGAGACGGATCCGCATCCACCCGAAACCGATAACGGCAGAGGACTCGTGGCCATGGAGACGATGCTTTCGGAGGGACTGCAGGCATCGGTCGCCGTGGTGCGTATGGCCGGACTGTTCGGACCAGAACGGGATCCCGGGCGGTTCCTGGCGGGCAGGGAAGTGAGCGGCAACGGCCAGGAACCGGTGAACATGATCCATCTGGCGGATGCGGTCGGAGTGATCACGGCGCTTATCGACCAACCGGATCTGACCGGGGCGTACAACGCCTGCGCTCGCGAACATCCAACCAGAGAGGCGTTCTACCGGAAGGCCTCGGAGCAGGCGGGACTGGCGGCTCCGGTCTTTACGGATAGCGAACCCGGGCCCTGGAAGCGGATCATCAGCGAGAAGATCAGGGCAGCCACGGGGTACGGATTTGTATATGACGATCCGCTGGAGGGCTTGCGGGACCTGTCGTGAATGCCCCGCGGCAGGAACGCATTACCTGCGGCGAAAAGATATCTTGTCCGGCGCCAACGTACCATCACCGATGCAAGCAGTTGAACAGTGGCGCGAATGTGTTCCTACGCTGCGAACGTGTTCCTTTGAACGCGAACGTATCACCTGCGACGCATCAGTTTCCAGCCGATCCAGATGGTGACCGTGAGCGCCAGCGCGGTGATGTANAACGGCAGATAGACCATCACNCCGTAGAGAAATCCGCCCCAGGTTGGACCTATGGCCCGGCCCAACCCGGAAAGCCCCTGGGCGATGCCCATCATGGAGCCGTAACTTTTGGAGCCGGCCTCCTTGGAGATGAGGCTGTTGATNGTCGGCAGGTTGAGGCTGTGTCCGAGCGCCATGATCCCGAGGAATACGGTGAGCATGGAAACCGACTGCGACAGGGCTATGGCGCCAAGCCCGAATGTCATCAGGATATTCCCGGCGAAAAACAGATTGGTTTCCGGGAACCAGCGGCTGAGTGGACGGATGAGTCCGCCCTGCACGATCACGGCAATCAATCCGATATAGAAAAACTGGATGCCGACCTGCTCCGGGGTCATATCAAGCATGGATTCGGCGAAAAGCGGGAAGGCGCTGTAGAGGCTGGCCTGTCCGAACGAGAGGAGGAACAGCGCCCCCAGCAGGAGCATCAGCGAACCGCCGCCGGCTTTCTGCTGCTCGGAGAGGTTTCGCCAGAATGCCGGCATGAAGACACTCGGCCGGGAGGCCGGTTCGGTAACACGCTCCCTGGCAAAGCGTTCTTCGTTGGCACGCTCACTGGTTGCGCTCTCTTCGCTCGCACCTTTCCCGGCTGCGCGTTCTTCGGAATCACTCTCGCGGACCACGGTCTCCGGCAGGAAGAAGAGCACCATCAGAAAGCTGCAAAGCGACAAAACGGCGGCGAAGAAGCCGGGTAGGCCGAAACGTCTCACTTCCATCCATTCTGCCAGTCCCGTCAGTCCCATGGCGCCGACCCATTCCTGAAAACCGGGGTGGATAAGGCCGGAGGCGAGCGCCGGTCCGAGCACAAAACCGATCCCGAAAGCGGCACCGATCAGTCCCATGCCCTTCGCCCGGTCCTCGTCACTGGTGACGTCGGCGATGTACGCCTGCGCCGTGGCGATATTCCCGCCCATCACGCCGGCAACCAACCGCGACAGGAACAGGACGGCCAGCGATCCGGCCAGGCCGAAAATGATATAGGCAACGACAGCTCCGCCGGTACTGAGCAGCATGATGGGCCGGCGGCCGAGACGGTCTGAGAGGCTTCCCCAAATCGGGGAAAAAATGAGCTGCGCCACCGAATAGATGCTGTAGAGCAGGCCGATCACCACCGGTGTGGCGGCAAACTCCCGCGCATAGAACGGAAGCAGCGGCAGCACCAGGCCGAAACCGATCAGGTCGATCAGTACGACCAGGAAAACGGTGGCAAGGGAGCCTTTTTTCAACGGGCGGACCTGCTTCGTTTCATGTTGGAAAGCACCCGGTCGGCGGCATCAATGGTTGCCTGGATGATCTTATCGTCATGGGCATGGGAGACAAACCACGCCTCGTAGGCCGATGGCGGGAGGTAGACACCCTCATCCAACATGCCATGGAAGAAGCGGGAGAAAAACTCCGTATCGGTGCGGCTCACATCGGAGAAGCTGTGGACAGGGCCCTCACAGAAGAAGAACCCGAGCATGGATGCCACGCGGTTCCGGGCCGCCGTGATGCCATGCCGGTCAAAAACTTCCGCCAGTCCCGTTTCCAGCGCGGCCGATCGTTTTTCCAGATCGCCGTAAATTTCGGGGTGCTCATCCAGCTCGGTAAGCAGGGCGAGTCCGGCGCTCATGGCAACCGGATTGCCGGAAAGGGTGCCGGCCTGGTAGACGGGTCCGTCCGGCGCCACGACGCTCATCACGTCGGCATTGCCGCCGAATGCGCCGACCGGCATGCCGGCCCCTATCACCTTGCCGTACGCCATCAGGTCGGGCTGCACTCCGTACCGCTCCACGGCCCCGCCGCGCGCGATCCGGAATCCGCACATCACCTCGTCAAAAATGAGCAATGCGCCATGCTGGTCGCACAATTTGCGCAATCCTTCCAGGAAACCGTCCCGCGGAGGTATGCAACCCATATTGCCGGCGACCGGTTCCAGGATCACGGCAGCCACTTCATCGTTGTTCTGATCCAGCAGCTGTCTGACGCTCTCGAGATCGTTGAAGTCGGCGGTGAGAGTGTCTTTTGCCGTGCCGGCCGTAACGCCGGGACTGCTGGGATGGCCAAGGGTCAGTGCGCCGCTGCCCGCTTTGATCAGGAACGAGTCACCGTGGCCGTGGTAGCAACCTTCAAATTTGATGATCTTGTCGCGGCCGGTATACCCGCGGGCGACCCGAACCGCACTCATGCATGCCTCGGTGCCTGAATTGGTCATGCGCAGTTTGTCGAGTCCGGGCACCATGCCGCAAACCCGTTCGGCCATCTGGATCTCGAGTTCGGTGGGCGTACCGAAAGAGGTTGATGCCGCCGCGGCTATCTGGACCGCATCCACCACGGCCGGGTAGGAATGTCCGAGGATCATGGGCCCCCACGAGCCGATGTAGTCGATCAGCTCATTTCCATCCTCATCGTACATATAGGCACCCTCGGCGCGTACCATGAAGAGCGGTGTGCCTCCAACGGCCTTGAATGCGCGGGCCGGGGAATTGACCCCGCCGGGAATGTGTTTTTTTGCGCGATCAAACAGGTTCTGACTTCGGGGATATTTCATAGCACTTGATTTGGACTTTCAAATTCGACAGGATGGATGCCGTTCCATCCCGCGGTGGCGCGCGTCACCATCCGGCACAATCGGAACACGTTTCCGGAGCACTTTTCCGGAGCACTTTTCCGGAGCAACAAGGATACGAAAAATCCGGCAGAGTTTGGAGTCGCAGCATGCCGCACCCGCAAGTCCGGAACTCTGCAAACGTGAAATCTTGTATCTTTGCATATATTGCGTCCCTGCAGCCTTTATACCTTACAAACCTGCACCATGAACTCATAATTCCTCACCGATGAAACACAAACGTCTACTCCCGTTACTGCTCATTGCCGTCCTGCCATTTTCATTTGCTTCCTGCGGCGAAGAAGAACCGGCCGCCGCCGATGAAGTCTATGAAGTCAGGGGCCGTTATCTGAGCACGGATTTGCGGGGCGAATCCATCTCCGTAGTACATGAAACCATCCCGGATGTGATGAATGCGATGAGGATGAGCCTGCGCATCGACGATCCGACGGTTCCGGAAGGGCTTCAAACCGGCGATGTCATCCGGTTTGATATGGTCCGCACCCAGGAGGGGTGGTATGCCCGGAACATTGAAGTGCTGCCGCCGGAAACGGAACTGGACCTGCCGGAGAACCTGAGGGATGTCGGGCTTGCTCAGTGATCACTGGCATGAGGCCTGACACACCGGCCCGGACAGTAATACGGGCGCGCGGACAGGAACACAGCCACGCGGACAGGACCTGACCTGTAAACCAACCGGTACCGGTTCCGGATAAAAAAAACGGGCTCCCTTTTTGGGGGAGCCCGTACTCACATCTGTTGTGATAGCGTCAGACGACCTTCAATCGGTCGTCAAACGATACCGGCTTAATACCGGTTGCGGGAACCGCCGCGACGCTGACCGCCGAAGCCGTTGTCATCGCTTTTAGGACGGGCCTCGTTAACCACAAGGTCACGCTCCATAAATTCGGTTTCATGCAGATCCTGGATTGCTTCTCCAGCCTTGGCATCGTCGCTCATTTCGACAAAACCAAATCCACGGGAACGGCCCGTTTCACGATCTGTAATAATTTTGGCGGAGGTTACCTCGCCGTATTCCGAGAAAAGTTCAAGAAGTTGGTCTTCGCTTGTCTTGAAGCTGAGATTGCCAACATAAATCGTCGTCATATTCATCAAATTTTGATATAAGGTTATGTAACTTGGCAATCTAAACGGAACAAATCTCGTGAACTATCTCAAGGAAAATCAACAATCTCTATTCACCGGTCAATGGCCAATTGTTACAAAGTACGCATAAATCCGGTGATATCTAAATTTTATTTTATAGCGGACCGGCCAAGGCATCAGATCACCCGTCCAATATCACGGATTTCAGAACTACCAACACATTCGCTCCCAACGCTTTCTCTCCTCTGGAAGGGTTGTCCGGTCTGGACACCCGGAAAACAGCAGATCACGTATTGTTTAGCAGCGCAACCGCTTTTTCGGCCCAGTAGGTGGCAATGACATCCGCTCCGGCCCGCTTGCATGCCAGCAGACTCTCCAGCATGGCCGCTTCTTCATCCAGCCAGCCCATCTGTGCCGCCGCCTTGATCATGGCATATTCGCCGCTCACATTGTAGACGGCAACGGGGACGTGAACGGCCTCACGAACCGCCCGCACCACATCCAGGTACGGCAGCCCCGGCTTCACCATCACGATGTCGGCCCCCTCGGCCTCGTCCATCTGCGCCTCCCGGACCGCCTCCCGGACATTGGCCGGATCCATCTGGTAGGTCTTCTTGTCGCCGAAACCGGGGGCGGAATCGAGTGCATCACGAAATGGCCCGTAAAAACCGGACGCGTACTTGGCGCTGTAGGCCAGGATCCCGGTCTGAGCATGACCGTCCGCCTCCAGCGCCCGCCGAATCTCGCCGATGCGCCCATCCATCATATCCGACGGCGCCACGTAGTCGGCCCCGGCGCGGGCGTGGCTCACGGCCATGCGCGCAAGCACGTCCACCGACTCATCATTGACGATCTCGCCGTCCCGAACGATGCCGTCGTGTCCGTAACTCGAGTAAGGGTCCAGCGCCACGTCCGTCATCACCGTCAGCCCGGGCACGGCATCCTTGATGCGCTTGACCGCTATCTGCATCAGTCCGTCCGGGTTGAGCGCCTCGGTACCCTCGTTGTCCTTTTTTTCCTCCGGCACCATGGCAAACAGCAGCACCGCCGGAATCCCCATTTCGTGCCATGAAGCCGCCTTGCGCACGGCCAGGTCAAGCGACAGGCGGTGATAGTCGGGCATCGAAGGGATCGGATCCTGCACTCCCTTGCCTTCCGCCAGAAACAGCGGAGCGATGAAATCGGATGGATGCAGACGGTGCTCGGCGAACATCTCCCGCCGTGTGGCACGGTATCGGTTGCGTCTGCCACGGGAAAGCGGGAATCCGGAAGGGAGTTGGGAATCGGTTCGTGTCATGTTGGATCAGGTTGAGACAGTTTCAAGGTTGCAATGTGTTTGTGGATGCGGCCCGGAATTGTTGACGGATCAGGAACCGTCAGCACCGGTGTCACACCCAGTCGCGCGGGTTCCGGAGCACCTGCAGCAGTTCCGCTTCACGGGAACCGGGTTGCGGGTGGACGTTGTAGTCCCACCGCACGCGCGGCGGCAGGCTCATGAGAATGGACTCGGTCCGTCCGCCGGTCTTGAGCCCGAAGAGCGTCCCGCGATCGTGGATCAGGTTGAACTCCACATAACGCCCGCGACGCAGCTCCTGGAAGTAGCGCTCCTCGTCGCCCCACGGCTCATCCCGGCGCCGCTCGACGATCGGCAGATACGACGACAGGAAAGCATCTGCGCACGCCGTGGTCATTTCATGCCAGAAAGCAAGGTTCTGCTCCTCTTCAGAGCGCAGATAGTCGAAAAAAATGCCGCCGATGCCCCGGGCCTCACCGCGGTGTTCGTTGTGGAAATAGCGGTCGCACGCCGTCTTGAAGCGCGGATACAGTTCGGGATGGAAACGGTCGCACACCGTTTTGTAGATCTGGTGGAAGTGCCGGGCGTCCTCACCGAACAGGTAATACGGCGTCAGGTCCGCCCCGCCGCCGAACCACGCATCCACCGGATCGCCATCCTCCCTCTCATAAAGCTCAAAATACCGGAAATTTGCGTGTACGGTCGGTATCATCGGGCTTTCGGGATGCAGCACCAGCGAGATGCCGCATGCGTAAAACCATCCCTGCGTGACCCCGAACCGTTTGCGGATCAGCTCGGGCAGCTCGCCATTGACCGTCGACACGTTCACGCCGCCCTTTTCGAACAACCCGCCTTTTTCGATCACCCGCGACCGGCCGCCCCCGCCACCGTCACGCTCCCAGAGATCCTCGCGGAACCGGGCCTTTCCATCCGCCTCTTCCAGCGCGCTGCAGATCCGGTCCTGCAGATCATGGATCCATTGTGTGAACGAAGTTTTTATACTCATGGGCTTCATTGTGTTATTCCGGGTGGATACGGCCGGCCGTTACTTCCGCGGTTGGTCGTCCGTTGCCGATTGCCGAATTCAAGCCTGGCCGGACTGGTCCGGACGATTCGACGGCTCCAGTGGATTCGGCGGCTCCGGTGTCTCCGGCTGATCTGGCCGGCTGCCCCGCCTCATTTTTCCCAGGACGTGACCGCATCCACAAAAGCTCTGGCATGGTCGACCGGGACGTTGGGCAGAATGCCGTGGCCGAGGTTTACAATATAGCGATCTTTGCCGAAGCGGTCGATCATTTGCCGGACCTGCTCGCGGATGACCGGCACCGGCGACAACAGGCGGCTTGGATCGAAGTTGCCCTGCAGGGTGATATCCAGCCCGGCCGCCTGCCGTGCGTATTCCGGACTCACGGTCCAGTCCAGCGACAGTGCAGCGGCGCGCGTGCGCCACGACAGCAGCTCCAGCGCGTACCACGCCCCTTTGGCGAAAAGCACGACCGGAGCGCCCCGCACCTCCTCGGTGATGCGCTGCAGGTACGGCAGGCACAAATTGCTGAAATCCTCCGGCCCCAGAAGTCCGGCCCAGCTGTCAAAAACCTGCACGGCATGCACGCCCGCCTCGATCTGCGCGTTCAGATAGTCGATGATCACGTCGGTGAGTAGCTTCAGCACATGTTTTGCCGCCCGGGGATGCTGATAGCAGAACGCCTTGGCCTTGGAGAAGTCCTTGGACCCGCGCCCCTCCACCATATAGCAGAGCAGCGTCCACGGAGCGCCCGAGAACCCGATGAGGGGCACGCGCCCGTCCAGCCGCTCATTGGTCGCCCGGATCCCGTCCATCACATAGCCAAGCGCCTCGTAAGCGTCCACCGGCCTGAGTGCCATGGCCTGCTCCGCCGTGCGTATGGGATTGTCCAGCACCGGTCCCACCCCCGGTTTCATCTCCACGGGCTGGCCCAGCGCACGCGGCACAACCAGGATGTCGGAAAACAGGATGGCGGCATCGGGACCGATTTCGTCGATCGGCAGACAGGTGATCTCGGCGACCAGCTCCGGCGTTTCACACCGGGTGAAAAAATCGTACTTCTCCTGGAGCCGCAGATACGACGGAAGGTAGCGCCCGGCCTGGCGCATCATCCACACAGGCGGACGCGGCACCGGATCGCCGGCAAGTGCTTTGAGATAGAGATCGTTTTTCAGCATGAGGACTGGTTTTACGAAGATATGGAGAATAATTCCGCCATGGACCGGCGGCAAGTTATACAAGTTTTAGCATCTCCTCAAAGGATGGAGAAGCGGCAATGAGGGGCTTCCGCCCTGTTTCCTTTTGGATGGCAGCGGCGGTGGTATGCCCGATAGCCACAGGCCGCCACGACCCGCCCGGGACGCCATAGACCCGAAAGAACTCCGTGACACCGTCCGGGCTGAAAAAAAGCAACGCGTCAAATGCCGTAAAGAGTGGTTTTCTGTTGGATACGGGCGTTCGCTGATACACTTCAGTCTCGGTCAGGGATATGCCGTGCTTCATGCAAAACTCCGCAAGCTCTGTCCGGCGCTCCACCGCACAAAAGTGCACAGCGTTCCGCACGCCATCCCGCAACAGCCCTTCCCCGAGCGACTTACCATCGCCCCTTTCGGCCACCCTGATATCGGTCTGCCTGATATTGTCCTGGGTGATGTTTTCCTGAGTGATATCGGCCTGCGTGTCATCGGCCACCCTGATATCGGCTTCCCTGATGCCGGCTTCTCCGAAGAAACGACGGACCGCATCGGCCGTGGCATCGCCGACGGCATACACCGGGGGGATGCGCATGGCGTCCCTGCCCTGCGCCTGCTGCGACGATTTGCCGGATATCTCGTTACCCGGCACCTGCTCCGGCAATTTGCCAAGTATCTCCTTACCCGGCACCTGCTGCGATGTCTTGCCACGTATCTCGTTGCGCAGCTTTTGCTTTCTGAGCTGCTCCTGCCAGGTGCGCCACCACCCTTCCACACCACGCCGGCTGGTAAACACCCATGCCTGCGGCTCCTCTGCCAGAATGGTCGCGGTCAGATGGGTAGGCGGTGCAATCCAGCGGTATTGCCAGACGGGATAATCCATCAGACGGATTCCGTGCTGCCCGGCCAGTGATACCTCCACGGAGGTTACCGTCCGGGTGGATATGGCCAGGCGTGTTGCTGCGGCGTCGCGCTCCTTATGCATCCCTGCCGCAACCACACTCCTGTCCGCCTTGCTGCCGCCCCGAAGATCGCGGATCAGCATGTCCGCCCCCCGCCGAAGGGCTTCGTCCGCAGCCCGCCGGCCCAGATCCCTGGCCGAGTCGCGCGACTCCGACATTTGAAACGAAAGAAACCCGGTACCATCCGGGTAGACGGTAGCCAGGAGTAAATGCACAACGTCCTCCTCCACTGTGGCGAGCGCTCCGACCGGCGCACTGCATCCCCCCTCCAGGGCATGGAGCACATCCCGTTCGATGCCGGTGCACAGGGAAGTATCCGGATCGTGGACGGATGTGAGTGCCTCGCGGATGCGTTCATCATCTGCACGGATCATCACCGCCATGGCTCCCTGCGCCGGTGCCGGCAGCATCCAGTCCAGCCGGACGGACATGACATCGTGCAATCCGAGCCGTACAAGTCCAGCCGCCGCAAATATCGCCCCGTCCCAGTCGCTTTCCGCCAGCTTGCGCAAACGGGTCTGCACATTGCCGCGGATGTCGGTCACCCGGTGCAAGGGGTAGCGCGACAGCCACTGACCGATCCGCCGGTTGCTGCTGCTGGCGATCACGGCCCGGTGCTTCGGGTCTTTCAGGTACTGTGACGGAGCGGTATCGGGTACACGCAAGCCCAGTGATCCGGAGTTTGATGTGGCATCCTGTGATACATCATCCGGTGATCCGCCATCAGGTGATGCGGTATCCGGTGACCCGGAAGCGGTGCCTGCGAGGTACGCCCTGGCAGCTTCACGCGTCACAAGCACGTCGGCCGGATCCTCCCGTTCACTTACGGCGCCAATGGCAAGCCCGGACGGCAGCCGGGTGGGAATGTCCTTGAGCGAATGCACAGCCAGATCGGTCTCACCGGAAAGCAGCGCGTCGTCCAGCGCCTTGGTGAAAACACCCTTGCCTCCCATCAGCGGCAGCGGCGTATCGAGGACCCGGTCACCTTCGGTTTTGATGAAGTGGAGCTCGGATGGGTAACCGGCGCGTTTCAGACGCTCCTGAACGAAACGGGCCTGCCAGGTTGCCAGGATACTGTCACGTGTTCCGATGCGGAGCGGTTTTCCGGTCACGGTGATCCTCCGTTCTGGTTGCGGATTGGACGGTTGGACGGGATATCAGGTGCCACGGGATGCCTCATTGCCCGACATCCGACTCCGATTTCAATTTGAACATGGAGTGCACCAGGCGGGTGATATCCTCGGGCGCTTCGTGGTTTTCCTTGAGGTGATCGATGGAGTGTGCCATGATCTTGTTGACGATACGGCGTGTGAGATGATCCACATCCTCCAGTGAGGATTCGGGTATTTTGGAGCGGAATTTCTCGATCTCACGGCTGCGGATATCGTGCAGTTTCTCGTTCAGCGCACGGATGGTCGGCACCACTTTCTGCTCTGAAAGCCAGGTCTTGAAGTTGGCGATCTCCTGGTCAATGATCGCTTCCACTTTGGGGATGTTTCTTTCGCGGCGGCGGTAGGCCTCATCGGTGGTGTCGTTGAGCTGAT
>SL_3KL_010_SEDDRAFT_10005415_pt1 | contig 11453 bp, 3 predicted proteins | sample SodLakKL_010_SED_2_FD_10381 | JGI IMG/M metagenome (IMG submission 10381)
CGCAGCACGTCGAGGCGCAGATCGAGCTCATCGCGGATCTGTTCGATGGCCGTTTTGAGCCGGCCTTTGGTGGTCACGTAATGGGAAGCGGGATAGATGAAAAACTGTTCCACTTCTTCGAGGAGCTCGCCCGTTTNGGGATCGAACAGGGTAAGCGTCTCAATCTCATCCCCCCAGAACGAAATGCGGAGCGCGTGCTCGGAGTAGGCGGGATAAAGATCTACCACATCGCCCCGGACGCGGAATTTGGCCCGTTCGAACTGATGGTCGTTGCGGCTGTAGTGCAGGTCCACCAGGTCATAAAGCAGCTTGTTCCTCGGTATCTCCTCGCCGGTTTTGAGGCGGATGATGAGCTGTTCGTATTCGCTGGGGGAGCCAATGCCGTAGATGCAGCTGACGGAAGAGACGATGATGACGTCACTGCGTCCCGAAAGCAGCGAGCTGGTGGCCCTCAGGCGCAGGCGCTGGATCTCGTCGTTGATGGAGAGGTCTTTTTCGATGTACTTGTCCTGCGATACGATGTACGCTTCGGGCTGGTAGTAGTCGTAATAGGAGATGAAAAACTCGACGCAGTTTTCGGGAAAGAAATCGCTCAGCTCGCGGTAAAGCTGCGCCGCCAGCGTTTTATTGTGGCTCATCACGAGCGTAGGCCGCCCGGTTTTCTCGATAACCGAAGCCATGGTGCGTGTTTTCCCTGAACCGGTAATACCCAGGAGCGTCTGGTAGCGATCCCCTTTGCGGATGCCGTCAAGCAGTTCCGTGATGGCTTTGGGCTGGTCGCCGGCCGGTTTGAACGGGGAAACAAGTTTAAAATCGGACATCGGTTCTTTTTCTATTCAATAAATCATTACATTTTACAGCCGTGGATCCGGCAGGTCAAGCGGTCGTTCCGTCCATGCCTGCCAATGCACGCTGCATATCACATAGATACGCAAACTCCTTTTTCATTACAGGAAATGGAAGAAATATTTGCCGATACGGATCCATTCTGTGCAGGATGAACCGCATTCCGGGATTAAAAATTGAAACGAAACTTCCGGTTGCTTCATTTCACCCATTGTTACATCAATCAACGCAGTCTGACAGCAACAGAATCACAGTTACATACATGAACCAGAACCAGAACAGCCTGAATGCGTTCCGTGAGCGCATTGACGACATCGACAATGAGATCCTGCGTCTTCTTCGTGAAAGAAACGATACCGTAAAGCAGGTCATATCCACAAAAATACAAAATAAACTGCCCATTTTTGTGCCCGACAGGGAGGATGAGAAAATTGCCGATTTTCGCAGTAAGGCCGAAGCGCACAGTCTGGATGCCGACTGGGCGGAGGATTTTCTGCGCATGATCATGAGCTCCTCACGCGCCTATCAGTCAGGCAAAACGTTTCCGCAAACCAGTGCGGGCAGCAGGAACATTCTGATGGTAGGCGGGCGCGGCGGCATGGGATCGCTCTACACGCGCATCGCCGAACTTTCGGGACATCGTGTCACCATTCTGGATCGAGGAGACTGGGACCGGGTGGATACGCTTGTGCGCGGACAGCATCTGGTGATCATCACGGTACCCATCAATGTGACACAGGAAATCATTGAACGGATCGGCCCGCATCTGGAACCGGATACCATTCTGGCCGATTTCACCAGCAACAAATCCCATATCCTGGATGCAATGATGCATGCCCACAAAGGTCCCGTCGTGGCGCTTCACCCGATGCATGGCCCGGATGTCTCCAACGTCTCCCGCCAGTTGATGATGGTGTGTCACGGGCGCAATGCAGAGGCCTGTGAATGGGTTCTGGAGCAGTTTAGCCTCTGGGGGATGCGTATCAAGTTCGTGGATCCGGAGCAGCATGACCGTGCGATGCACCTGATCCAGGGCCTGCGCCACTTCGTTGCCTTGCTGCACGGGTCGTTCATGAGGGAATTTGACCTCAAACCGGAGGATATGGCCGACTTCTCCAGCCCGATATATCGCGCAGAACTCATGATGACGGGACGTATTTTTGCCCAGGACGCCGAACTCTACGCCGATATCGTGTTCTCGACCTTTGAGCGGCGCACGCTGCTCCTGGAGTTCCTGGAACATCACAAAAAACTTGCGCGGCTCGTTACAGAAAATGACCGCGAAGGATTTGTTCGCGAATTCCGGAAAATAAATCAATTTTTTGGCGATTTTGCAGAACAGGCCCTGACCGAAAGCAGCTACATGATCAACCGGCTGGCCGACCGGTTCGGCTGATCTGTGCAAATGCTGTCAGCTCTGATTTACCGGAAGACTACTTTACAACAAAAAGCTCCGCTTCCATGATTCATTCCAAGTTCAATAACAACGAAATGTGTGCACAAACGTCAAATCCCATGAACTCTTCAAAGCACCATAGCCACTTAAAGAACCGCTCAAAGCGTATCCACCCATATTTTCAAAAGTACCCGTTGCACCGGTTCGTCCGGTCAATGCGGCTGGCCGTTTTCTGCCTGCTTGTTCTCATGGCAGCCGGTGCCCTTACGGATGTGCAGGCCAATGAAAAGCGACCCATAACCCCGGAGGATCTCTGGAACATGAAGCGCGCCGGAACGGGAGATGCCTCACCGGACGGGAACTATCTCGTTTTCCCCGTCACGCGCTACGATATTGAAGAAGACCGGTCGTATACGAACCTGTACCGGTCCCGCCTGGATGGGGAAGGCCTCCGAAAGTTCACAACACAGAACTCCGACCGGCAGCCTGCCTGGAGTCCGGATGGAAAACACATTGTCTTTGTATCGGGACGTGACGGGTCGCCGGCCCAGCTCTACCTCATCCCCGCCGATGGCGGTGAGGCCAGGCGCCTGACGGATATGCCCACGGGTGTCTCGGCGCCGAAATGGTTCCCTGACGGAAAGCATATCGCATTTGTGGCCAATGTGTTGCCGGGATATGACGGCGATTTTGACCGGTTGCGGGAAATGATCCGGGAACAGGATGAGAGCAAGGTCAGCGCCAAGGTGACCGAAAACCGTATCTACAGGCACTGGGACCGGTGGCTTACCGACGGCCGTTATCCACGCATTTTCAAGATAAATGTGGAAACGAAGGAGGTGACCGACCTGATGCCGGGGTCACAGCGCTATTTTGCAATGATGGGAGCCGCCGAGTATGACATCTCCCCGGACGGCAGCGAGATAGCCGTGTCCGCCAACAGCAATCCCCCGCCCTACGAATATCTCAACTACGATATTTTCCTGGTGCCGGCGGACGGCAGCGGCGAGCTGGTCAACATCACCGAACACAACCCGGCCAACGATATGAGTCCGGCCTACAGCCCGGATGGCCGCACGCTGTTCTACCGCAAACAGACCCGCACCGATTTTTATGCCGACCGGGCGCGGCTCGTTTTTTACGACAGGGGGAGCGGCGACCGTGCCGTGATCGACAAGGTGATGCATGGCGACATCGACCTTTCGCCGGGGAGTGCCGTCTGGTCGGACAACAGCCGTGAAATCTACTTCACAGCCCAGGACCGGGGCAAAACTTCCGTTTTTGCATATGATGTCCGTCGCGACCGGCTTCGTGAAATCCATCGCGGAGGCACCAATTCGGGTATCGTGCGGGCCGGTGACCAGCTGGTCTTCCTGCATCGCTCGTTCAGCCGGGCGCCGGAACTGTTCCGGATCCGGACGAACGGCCGCAATCTGTCAAAAATCACCGGTTTCAACGACGAGATCATGGCCGGCCTGCAGATGGGCCGTGTTGAAAATGTGACCTATGAGGGAGCCAACGGGGTGGATGTGCAGATGTTCGTGGTTTATCCGCCCGACTTCGACGAAAACGGGGAGTGGCCGCTGCTGGTACAGATCCACGGCGGTCCGCANGGCATTTTCGGNGATGATTTCCACTTCCGGTGGAATGCCCAGGTGTTTGCCGCTCCGGGATATGTTGTGGCGCTGCCCAACTTCCACGGATCCACCAGTTTCGGCCAGGAGTTTGCCGAGTCCATCCATGGCGCCCACTCCGAACTGCCCTATCGCGACATCATGAAGGCAACCGACTACATGGTGGCCAGGCCTTATATCGACGGCAATCGTACCGCCGCAGCCGGTGGCAGTTACGGGGGATATATGGTCAGCTGGATTGCAGGCAAGACGGACCGCTACCAGGCGCTCATCAACCATGCCGGTGTGTACAATATCATGTCGCAATTTGCCTCGGATGTGACGTATCACCGCGAAGCGGCCTACAGCGGCGCGCCCTGGGACGGACTGGAAAACCTGCAGCGCTGGAACCCCGCCATGCTGGCTGAAAACTTCGTGACACCCATGCTGATCCTGCACGGCGAGCTGGATTACCGCGTGCCCGTAACGCATGGCCTGGAGGTCTACGGCGTCTATAAAGGCAAGGGCCTCGACGCCCGGCTGGTCTACTATCCCGATGAGAATCACTGGATTCTGACCCCGCAAAATTCAATTCACTGGTTTGGGGAATTTCATGACTGGTTGTTGCGTTATATAGGTTCAGGACCTGCGAATTAGTGACTTCTTTTAAAAAAAATCGCATTTCATGAAATTTCGGTAACAACATTGCACAATATAATGTGAACATCTTAGTTGTTAATATCCATACCATACCCTCCCCTCAAAAGCCAGTCCCTGACCGGACTGGCTTTGATTTTTTATAGCACTTTTTATTACCTTCGGTGCACTTTTCATCACTTTCGGGGCATTTTTCATCACTTTCAGAGCTTTTTTCATCACTTTCAGAGCACCATTACAGTATTTTGATACGGCACTCAGTTCCAACGCCTTTCACCAACATTTTGCGGGCAAACTTCTATTCCGGGCAGCAATCCGGACACCCGACGAGTCAGGTTATTTGACAGGCGCCCGATTTGGCAAGCGCCTTATTTGACAAGTGCCTTATTTGACAAGCGTCCGATTTGACAGCGCATCATTTGAAAAGCGCCTTATTTGACAAGCGTCACAGGGACTGACATTCGCCGGTTTCCACTTTCCGCTGTAACGACATAAATACCGCTTGCCCAGGCTGTTGCGTCGATGACCACTTCATGGTATCCACTCCGGACAACCTCGTCCACAAGTACGGCCACTCTTCTTCCGTCAACCGAATACACAGATACCCTGAGATGATCCGTCCCGGGAACCGACACAGTAACCATCGCGCGGTTATTGAACGGGTTGGGTCTGGGTGGATGCAGCCGGAAGTCCCGGGGAAGGTCCGGGTCGGATTCTGACGGTTCCGCGGTCACCATCGTAGCTTCAAAAAGGGCCGTCAGTGACAACTCCTGTTCGAAAGTACGGAACGTGACGGTCTCACCAGCGTGATCGCGTCCCTCCCACCCGGTAAATTCATATCCCTCGGCCGGAAGAGCCGTTATTGTAATCGGTACATCCTGGAAAAAGATGCCGGACCATGGCCAGGGCTGATCCGCAACACCGACCCGGCCGGGTTGGATATCAATGGTGTTTATGCGAATATGTCCGCCATCGGGATTATTGACATCGAGGGTAAGGTCAACGGTGCCCGGGAGCCGGAAGTGGGAAACGATGTGCTCCCGCTGGGCGGCAGGTCTTTTCCGGGCAAAATCGCGCATTGACGCAACCTCGCTTTCCCAGTCCTGCATGGTTTCCGGTCCGCGCCAGCGGTTGATGTGCTCCGGCATGTGCGGTTTGAGCACGTCGTACATGGCGTCGATTTCCGCTTCAACGCGGTCGGGATGGAAGGCGGTATTGAGCAGGTCGGCGAACCTGTTGATGAATGTATGGCGGAAGGAGACGTTGCGGAGCGCGCCGCGCAGCATCTGCACCGACCAATCCGGGTTTGGCCAGGATACATTGGCGCCGTTGACAGCGAAGCTGAGCGTGTTGTGCTGCTCGCGGATATTATGGCCTTGCACATAATGGTAGGCGAGGTTGAACCCGAAATCTGTGTCAAACATCAGCCAGCGCCAGCGCCCGTCATGTCCGGGCGGGGCGTCATCCTGCGGACCGTCCGTCCGTTTTCGCCAGAAATCAATGTTGTTGCCGGGCCAGTCCGTGTTCCTGAAATAGATGTTTGCGATATTGTAATCGCGCAGGTTCTCCAGATCTACCCGGTCCTTGATTATCTGCCATATTTGAGGATGGTTGACCTGGTCGGTATTCAGCATCTCCCGGAGCTGCTCATAGCTACGCTTGTCGCGGGAGGTGCCCTCCTTGATTTGAGCATCGCGTTCCATCAGTACCAGGTCGTTGCGGTCCAGGCCGTACATGGTTTCAAAATAGCGATGGTCGTACCGCTTGCGTATGTTGTGGATGCCCCAGTACTCTCCGTTCAGGAACACCAGGACGGGACGATAGTATTGCGTCTCTACGGATGTGTGTTGGACCAGGCGTTGCATCAGGGCGTCACGGAAGTAGGCCATGTCCCAGTCATTGCCTGAATTGCGCAGGAGGAACCGTTTGTAGCGATCGACCGGGGCGTCCGGTATCAGGGGGTGCTCGAACCAGCTCTCACCATAGGATCTTCGGGCATACATGCGCAGTGATTTGATGGGTCTGGCACGGGATGTGCCCCCGTGGATGCGCACGCCGGCATCCTGGGCCAGGACGGGATCGCCTCCGGTTTCATAAAATTCGAAATGCACCGGTCGTTCCCAGTTATCGCCGCGTTCCCAGAAATTCGGGTCAATATAGATACCGGTTGAACCGGAAAAAAAATGGTCCCGGTCTGTTGCCAGGGAGACTATGGGCAGCCGGTACCGCTCTTGCAGGCCGTCACCGACAAAAAAGGTGCGTGTGGCCACCCGGACGGGCTCCGCGTCGGGAGCCCACGCAACTGCGCGCACCACTGTGCCCTTGAAGACCTGCCCGATCGGCGGTTTCCATCCGTCATTGAGCGGATCGTTCAATCCGATGTTATTGGTCCGTATCATGGACAGGTCGTTTGGTTCGTCCGTACGGTCCTCCACCCGGATCGTTTCTCCTGTTGCCAATCGCCGGCCGTTGTCCGGTCCGGGCATACTGCCATCCAGGGTGTAATAGATATGGGCGTCCTGCTGGTGACCGGGCAGCGTGAGCGCAAGGTCGATTCCCTGCCGGTGGAATCCGCCCTCATGCGAAAAGACGGGCGGATCGAGCAACCGTGTTATGCCATCCGTAACATTGGAAAAGCCGGGAGTGGGTTCGCTGAAAAAGACCCAGTTGTCCGTGCCGTCAGGCTTGCGGCCGTAGGAATAGTCTGTGGGCAGGCGCACGGGCGGAACCGTATCCACCCGGTTACCGTTGAAATCGGTCAGGCGCAGTGGCTCGCCTTCGGAGGCAATGCTGAAACTGGCGTGAAGTGGCGACCCCGTTGTTCTGCGGTCTTTACCGGAAGCCCAGACGAGTATGAATTCACCGGGCTGGATGGTGGTGTCGGGGAACACCCAGCGGAAGAAATCGCCTTCGCGGTCGGTCAGGGCATAGCCGACAAGCCGGATTGGCGTGCTGCCCGTGTTAAGGATCTCGATCCAGTCTTCGTAATCGCCGTCCTCGTCTGCGATGGTTTCATTGTTGGATGACATGAACTCATTGATCACAAGCGGGGACTGCGCTCCGGCCCCGGTTATGCACACTGCNAGNANNAAAGCCGTAAATAAAAGGGGTAATGCCGGTTGTTTCATGGAATGGATGCAAAAAACATGGATATATTGGNAAAATACGCGTTTTTCAGCTGAATGACAGGATAAATTGCGCAGNAAGCCGGGAAGGATTNCGGCTGATTTTGCCCGGGCATCCCGACTGACGCGCCTTTTTTGTATATTTGTCCACCATCTGTCCACATAAACATGCATTTACTTTTATCTATAANCCGTCTGTTTTGACTCACCCCGTTCAGAAAGCTCTGAAACAACGCATCCTGGTTCTGGACGGTGCCATGGGCACCATGATCCAGAAGCACACCCTTTCAGAAGAGGATTTCCGCGGAGACCGTTTTGCCGGCCATGATCATGAGCTCAAGGGCAACAACGATCTGCTCAGCGTCACGCAACCCGGGATCATACGCTCCATACACGAAGCCTTTCTGGAGGCGGGGGCCGACATCGTCGAAACCAATACGTTCAGTTCCAATCCGATTTCACAGATGGATTATGGACTGGAAGAGTACGTGTACGAGATGAACCTTGCTTCGGCACGTCTCGCGCGTGAAGCGGCGGACACATTCACGAAGCAGAATCCGGAGAAGCCCCGGTTTGTGGCCGGCGCCATGGGTCCCACCAACCGTACGCTTTCGCTTTCGCCCGATGTGAACGATCCGGGCTACCGCGCCGTGAGTTTTGACGAGATGGTGGACTGTTACGCCGCACAGATCCCCGGGTTGATGGATGGCGGGGCGGATGTGCTTCTTGTGGAGACGGTTTTTGATACTCTGAACTGTAAAGCTGCTTTGTTTGCCATCCAGGAGTACCGCAGGCAGACCGGGAACAATGTGCCTGTCATGATTTCGGGGACGATTGTTGACCAGAGCGGCCGCACGCTTTCCGGTCAGACGAGCGAGGCCTTCTGGATCTCTGTCGCGCATATGCCGAACCTGCTGAGCGTGGGGTTGAACTGCGCGCTCGGTTCACAGCAGATGCGTCCGTTCATTCGCGAGATATCGCGCATTGCGACCGTTCCGGTGACACTCTATCCCAACGCGGGCCTGCCCAACGAATTCGGCCAGTACGATGAATCGCCGGAGTTCATGGCACAGCAGCTCGATGCCTACGCTTCCGAGGGCTGGCTGAGCATGGTGGGCGGTTGCTGCGGCACCACGCCGGAGCATATCGCAGCATTTGCGGAAGTGGCCTCACGGCACCAGCCGCGGACCATCCCCGACAGCGAGCCATGGCTGCGCCTGAGCGGACTCGAGCCGCTTGTAGTGCGCCCGGAGACCAATTTTGTCAATGTCGGTGAGCGGACCAACGTCTCCGGTTCCCGCAAATTCGCTCGCCTGATCCGCGAGGAAAAATTTGAGGAGGCCCTATCGGTCGCCCGTGAACAGATCGAAAACGGCGCCCAGATCATTGACGTGAACATGGATGAAGGGTTGCTTGATTCCGAAAAGGTGATGACGACCTTTCTGAACCTGATCATGGCCGAACCCGATATCGCGCGTGTGCCGGTGATGGTCGACTCCTCGAAATGGTCGGTGCTGGAAGCGGGGCTCAAGTGTCTGCAGGGCAAGGCCGTTGTCAATTCACTCAGCCTCAAGGAGGGCGAGGACGTGTTTCTGGAGCAGGCCCGCAAGGTGCGTGATTACGGTGCCGCCGTCATCGTCATGGCCTTCGACGAGGAGGGCCAGGCCGACACCTTCGAGCGCCGCATCGCCATCTGCGAGCGGGCCTACCGCCTGCTGGTCGATCATATCGGTTTCCCGCCGCAGGACATCATTTTTGACCCGAACATACTGACCGTTGCGACCGGGATCGAAGAGCATAACAACTACGCCGTCGACTTCATCGAGGCTACCCGCTGGATCAAGGAAAACCTGCCTCTGGCCAGGGTAAGCGGCGGTATCAGCAACATCTCCTTCTCCTTCCGGGGCAACAACCCGGTCCGCGAAGCCATGCACGCCGCGTTTCTGTATCACGCCATCCGCGCGGGGCTGGATATGGGGATCGTGAACGCCGGACAGCTTGAGGTTTACGAAGAAATCCCGAAGGACCTGCTGGAACGGGTGGAGGACGTGCTTTTCAACAGACGTCCCGACGCCACCGAGCGTCTGGTCGATTTCGCGGAGAACATCCGCCAGAAAACTGGCAAGGATCCGGCCAGGACCGATGAATGGCGCAGCCGTCCGGTCGGAAAACGGCTTGAATACGCGCTTATGAAGGGCATTGTCGACCACATCGACGAGGACACCGAGGAGGCGCGACAGCAGTTCGACCAGGCGCTGGAGGTGATCGAGGGTCCGCTCATGGACGGCATGAACGTGGTCGGGGACCTGTTCGGACAGGGCAAGATGTTCCTCCCGCAAGTAGTAAAGAGCGCGCGGGTGATGAAGAAAGCCGTCGCCTGGCTCATTCCGTATATCGAAGAGGAGAAAAAGCAGCAGAAGGACGACCGCCCGAAAGGCAAAGTGCTGATGGCCACGGTCAAGGGCGATGTCCACGACATCGGGAAGAACATCGTCGGTGTGGTGCTGGGCTGCAACAACTACGAGGTCATTGACCTGGGCGTGATGGTCCCGGCGCAGAAAATTCTGGATGCGGCCGTGGAGTACAATGTGGACGTGATCGGGGTGAGCGGTCTCATCACGCCATCGCTGGACGAGATGGTAGACCTGGCGCGCGAAATGGAGGCGCGGGGCATGACGCTGCCGCTTCTGATCGGCGGGGCCACCACGTCACGGGTCCATACCGCCGTAAAAATCGCTCCGGAGTACGGCGGACCGGTAATCCACGTGCTGGATGCGTCCAAAAGCGTGCCCGTGGTCAGCCGCCTGCTTTCCGACACGCAGTGTGAGCCATTCGTGCAGGAAATACGCGAGAAGTACGCCGACGTCCGCGAGCGTCATGAGCAGCGCACCCATTCCAAAAGCTACATCCCGCTGGAAACGGCCCGCCGGAACCGCACCCCTGTCTCGTGGCGACCCGATGACATCAGCGCGCCGCGCCACACCGGCCGCATCCACCCGTCTCAGCCCTCGCTGAAAGAGCTTCTGCCTTACATCGACTGGACCCCTTTCTTCATCACCTGGCAGCTCACCGGCAAGTATCCCGCCATTATGGAGGATGACACCGTAGGCGAGCAGGCCCGAAAGCTGCATCAGGATGCGCTGGCGATGCTGGACCGGATCATCGAAGAGAAATGGCTGGATGTGCGCGTGTGCTGCGGCATCTTTCCGGCCAACAGCATCGGCGACGACATTGAAATCTACGCGGATGATGCGCGCGGAGAGGTGCGCGCCGTGCTGCGGATGCTGCGCCAGCAGGCACAAAAGCGGCAGGGACAGCCCAACCGGTGCCTCGCCGACTACATCGCCCCGAAAGAAACCGGCCTGCCGGACCATATCGGCGCGTTTGCTGTCACGGCGGGACACGGAATCGATGCCCCGCTTGCCCGTTTCGAGGCGGACCATGACGACTATTCGGCCATCATGCTCAAGGCGCTGGCCGACCGGCTGGCGGAGGCGGCGGCCGAGTGGCTGCACGAGAAAGTTCGTCGCGAGATCTGGGGCTACGCGCCGGACGAAGACCTCGGCAACGACGCGCTGATCCGGGAGGCCTATCGCGGTATCCGTCCCGCCCCCGGCTATCCCGCGAATCCCGACCACACTGAAAAACCGCTCCTGTTCGACCTGATCGATGCCACGGAGCGCACCGGCATCACCCTGACCGAAAACTTTGCCATGTCGCCGGCGGCGTCGGTCTGCGGGCTCTACTTCGCGCATCCCGAGGCGTCCTATTTCTCTGTTGGACGCGTTCTGGAGGACCAGGTCGCCGATTATGCCC
>SL_3KL_010_SEDDRAFT_10005416_pt1 | contig 11452 bp, 10 predicted proteins | sample SodLakKL_010_SED_2_FD_10381 | JGI IMG/M metagenome (IMG submission 10381)
CCGCATACATTTCACCTATGAGGATGTAAGGCCTTCCGTTTTCAGGATTAAGGCCTGAAGCCTCCAGGGCATAAGTGCGTGCCTGGCTAAACTCTCTCAGGTTGCGGTAGGTAATATCGGCCATACGCATCAGCGCATTGAACTTGTCTTCATCATCTTCGTAAAGGTCTACTGCCTGCCTGAAAAATTCAACGGCTTGCTCATGCTTTTCGGACTCTAATTCCAGACGTCCCATCAGGAAAGCTGAGTTAGCAGTGGGCTCCAGGTCATGCAGACTGCGTGTGGCGTTGTAAAACAGTTCTTCTTTGGTGCAGTCAGACTCCTCCAGCATGGAGGTGATTTTTCTTAGCAACTCAACATCTTCAGGGTTATTTTCATAACGTGGCTGAAAGATAGTAACAATATTTTCGCAGGATGCAAATGGTCTGAACATTCTGTCAATATTCTCTTTGGCCGGTTCAAAAAAACGCTTGTCACCAGGGTTGTGCTCCAGATTGTAGTCAATAATGTCCATTACTACATCATAGTTTCTGAGAACTTCCTCTTCCGGCTTGACTCCCGCCTCTGTAAGCTTGATGAGTGACTGCATGTTAATAAGCAAAACATCCGCCTGGGAGTTATTGCCTTCCATTTCGATAGACTTGCTGGAGAGTTCATGTATCTCCTGAATGTTGTTGGGACGAAGCTGGTATAAATCAACAGCTTTTCGTCCGGTAACAAAACCCTCCCTTCCAAAGTGGTCAACTCTTTTGTCGTATACCATCATTAGGGTGTCAATCCATGCTTCTCTTCTGATGGGGTCCGTTTCTTCGTTGTATTTCATTTTTATCAGCACCACACCCCTGATATAAGTATTTTGACTGGCCTGTGGGCAAAGCTCCAGAACTTTTCTCCAGGGTTCATAGGCCAGATTAAAGTTTCTTTGGTTGTAGTATTCGGCATAAAGAGAGAGGTTTCTTACACACTGAATACTGTCTTCGGGGGTGTCTCCATACTTGGACTGGGGAGGTGTTGCCGTGGTCCAGTGGGTTTCGGAATCTGTGTGGTAAACATAATCCATATGCCCAAGGTTTAAACTGGCAGTTGCTGTTTGAGACGCAAAGCCCGCCTGGATCATGAAAAGACCAACCAAAATAGCCGATGCTAAAATCTTTGTTGTTTTCATTTTTGTGTATTGGTTAATTAAATGTTGTAATTATGGTTTTTTAAAAGAATCTTCGTCTCACAAACCATCTTTCGTAAATATTAAGACCTATGTTAAACCGGAAAAAGGTTTCATCAATCATGTCGGAGTGGTTTGCCTGCCTAACCGAGTATTCAAAACCAAAGTTAAGCCCCGACCTTGATCTTCTTACAGGTACAGCAAAACCAAAACTTATGCCAAACTCATCAAAGCTTTGTTCGTTGCCAGTGGGGTCGTCCAGTTTTAGGAAAGATTGGCCAAACCTGGCTCCCATTCTGTACTCCCATCTGCTGAGGAAACCTGAATAGGTTTCCACTGGGGGGTTATATATAGCCCCGGCCCTCACCTGATAACCATCGTTGAGGTTGTGTGATTGATCGTGCGTAGCGTATGCGCTCCATTCCTGGTACTGCATGTCAAGACCTGCACCCCACTGGTCGTTGAACTGCATAAAAGCTCCTGCTCCCAAAGCGGCCGGAATGTGCATGTCACCCGATTCACCTGCCCTGGTATCCAGGGTGTCAATACCGGTTACTCCGGGCAAGTCTCTCACCACGTACCGTGTTTGTTTTAACTGCAAGTCGGTGGATGGCGTATAGCTTGCTCCCAGAGTTATATTACGTTGTTCACTGAATTGGTGCATCCACTGGAGCCCAAAATGGAACATAACCCCATCGATATCGTCGGTATAGTTCCAGGCAGTTCTGTAAAAGCCAGTGCTGTCAGAAGAAGCTATCCGGTTGTCCTCTGTTTTGCCAAACAAATAAGAAACATTCAAACCTGCCGATAAGTTACGTGAAAGTCTGAATCCGTGTCCCATATATACTTGGTTGATTCCCCCACTCCCATCGTAGGTATAGTTTACTCTACCTGTAATGGGGTCTTCACTGAAGTCGGAAATATGGTAGCCCACCTGTGAGTAAGGAAGCAAACCTGCCGCAACTCTCCACCAGCGGTTTAGGGGAAAGGCGAAGTTTATATTGCCAAGAGCAGAAAAGGTGCTCTGCTGCTCCATATCATGTATGTTTTGCTGGTAAATGTGTGAAAAGACTGTGGCATCCACTACGAATGACAACGAATCTATGGCTGTGTAAGAGGCAGGGTTCAGATAGTTTACACTCACATTGCTGCGAAACCCCTGTGAAATTCCTCCCAGCGACATATTTCTGAAGTATTCATTGCCTTTCACCTCTCCCGGTCCAAACATAGAGTAGGGGGAGTTGATGGTGTTTTGTCCGTAACTGGTTGTGGGTAAAATAAATAAAGAGGGTAATACCAGCATAAGTATGGTATAAATCTTTACGCTTCTTGTTGTTCTAGTGGTTTTTGACATTTAAGTTATGGTCTAAGATTATATTTAATCCCCGAAGAACTAAATTTTCGACTGCAAATATCCTATTTTTTAGCTTTTTATCAAAAAAAAATGTATCACCTCCCCCCATAACGATCTTTAATTCCGGATAGGTTTCTTTGTATTGGTCGATTATGCCATCAATTTCAGCAATACATCCGTTGACTACGCCTGATAAAATACAATCATTTGTGTTTGTTCCTGTGAGAAAATTTATTTGTTCTTTTTTAACTAACGGTAGTTTGGCCGTGAAATTATGCATTGCCTGGAAACGCATATCGGTACCGGGCGAAATGGCACCTCCCTGATAATCTCTGTTTTGTGTGACAAGCTCATAGGTTATACAGGTTCCTGCCTGTATCGCCAAAACAGGATGACCGGGCCAAAGGTGTGAAGCACATACAGCAGCTGCAAGCCTGTCCGATCCCAGACTTTCGGGGCTGGTGTAAGAGAGTTTGAGTGGTGTAAGTGTTTGGGCACTCATTTGGATAACTCTGCTGAAAGTTTTCAGCATAGGTGCCAGCCTTTGTGTTACATTGGAAACATCCGAAATGATAGCAGCGTCAATGGTGAACTGTGATGGGATTTTTCCCAATTCATCCAGCCCGGATGATGCCACTTTCCAGGTGTCAACAATTTCACCTTTTTTGAAAAGGGCTGCTTTGGTGAAGCTGTTACCAGCATCAATGACCAGGTTCATGCAATTATTTTATGCCTTTATTGTTTGATTATAAGACTATAACCATTTTATCAAAGAAAAATTTCATCAAAAGTAATAAAAACAACTTGTCATTTAAAAATGTTTACGTAAATTTGCACTGCAAAACAACGGGGTACCATAGCTCAGTTGGTAGAGCAACGGACTGAAAATCCGTGTGTCCCTGGTTCGATTCCGGGTGGTACCACGTAAATCCTCAAAAAAGCGCTGTCAGGTAAAACTGCAGCGCTTTTTTTATCCCTCCTGCTGCTTCATTTTTTGCTATCCATAAATCTTTTAGTATCTTGCTTGGTCTGCAAAGTTAAGATTGTATTTGTTTTGATTTACAGAAGAATTTTTAGGTAAACCTGCCCATTGGTGTTTGGGATTTGTGGAGGTAATCGANAATAACAATGTCTGAGTAACTGATGTGGCTTGGGTAGTAAAAAAAGAATGCTATGATNCAAAAATCGTTTTTCTTTATTTTTTTCGCCCTGTTTTTATCCATCTCAGCCGCCTGGAGTCAGGGGCAGCGACATCCGGCTGTATTCCAGGCNTACAACGATGGCAAACTGGGTTTAAGTGTTGCTCTGCGTGAAGGGAGCCCCGAATTGATGGTTCCTTACTGGTATACGAACCGGTTTGTGGTGGCACCTACCTTCTTTTTGCAACTTGTGCAGGAGGAGCTGGATTTTACCCTTGGGGTGGCTACCAGGCATTATACACATATTGGGAAACCTGCTCTCTACTTTGGTTTCAGGGTGGGGAGTATGGTTTTGCTCCCTTTTGGTGATGAGGAGTCTGACAATGATTTGAAAACCGATCTTTTTGCCGGCGCCACTTTTGGCAGTGAATATTTTTTCACCGACAAGATGAGTTTGGGTATAGAGTTGAGAGGCGATTTTATACAATCGGATAACCGTTCCACCCGTTTTGATAACCCGGGTGGTATTACTCTCATGTTTGCCCCTGTTTTGCTGGCTACCATATATTTTTAAACCGGTTTATTTTCTGCCAAAATCGGCCGGAATTTCCCCCCAGTTGGCTGTATCCCATTTAAGGATTTTATTGTCCCAGCTATTATTGTGAAGCCAGTTTTCAGCCCTTTCCATATACTCAAAAAGTTTTTTGTTGACAGCCTCTTGTTTGAGTGTTGTTTTGGCTTTTTTATTGCGCACCCATGCCATGGCAGTCATGCTGTCGGTATAAATGGGAAGCTTGATGCCTTTTTGTTTGCAAAGGGCCAGTGCATGTACAATGGCCAGGAATTCTCCCACATTGTTGGTCCCTTTGGGCAGAGGTCCTACCCTGAAAAACACATCTTTGTGGCGGGTATGCACACCCTGGTACTCCATCTGTTTGGATGATGAGCTGTAGGCAGCATCCACCGAGATGCTATCCCAAATGGGGCCGCCACCTGCCATGGGGTTGGCGGGCTTTGACGACCTGGCATTGCTTCCAACGTGGTCGTAGTATGCTTCGTTAAAAGCCTGCCAGGCTTGCTCTTTGTTGGGAAATGATTTGTATTTGGCACCCTGATATCCTTTGATAACCCGCTCGCAGGCTTTCCAGTTGTCAAATACACCCGTTTCATGTCCTTCCCAAACGACGTAATACTTTTTTTTGGCCAAAATGTAAGAATAAAATGGTGAAACTCTGTTTTTGTATGTGGGGTAGCCTCAAAGTCCCGGCAAAATTCAATGCCTGGTGGCTATTAACCCTGTATGGTCGGGGAAGGACCGTTTATTCTTCCTCTTTTTTGAATGCATCCCACCCCTGGGCTTTTAAGGGTACCACATTTTCGGAGGTTGTTATCAGGTCTGCTTGCTGTGGATTATTGGTAATGTGCCCGATTATGCTAATGTCCTCCAGGTCTTTAATTTTTTCGTAATCCTTCTGGCTGATTGTAAATAGTAGCTCATAGTCCTCACCGCCATTTAGTGCAAGGGTTGTGGGGTCAATTTCGAACTCATGCCCCACGCCTGCGGTTTGCATATCTACCGGTATTTTTTCTTCGTAGATGGCCGCACCTTTTTTAGAAGATTTGCAAATGTGCAGGATTTCGGATGCCAGGCCGTCAGAAACATCGATCATAGCTGTGGGGGTGATTTGCAGCCGGGAAAAAATTTCCGTAATATCTTTTCTTGGCTCGGGCTTGAGCTGTCTTTCGAGAACGTAGTTGTATTTACTCAGGTCGGGTTGTACGCCGGGGTTTGCTTTGTATACTTCTTTCTCTCTTTCCAGCACCAGCAGGCCTGCATAGGCACCGCCCAGGTTGCCACTTACACAAATCAGGTCATCGGTGTTGGCACCACTGCGATAGGTGATGTTGTTTTGTGATACTTTGCCCATTGCCGTAACCGAAATTGTAAGCCCCGACACGCTGGTGGTGGTGTCTCCTCCCACCATATCCACCTTGTACTTTTCACAGGCCAACTTCATGCCGGCATAGAGCTCTTCCATGGCTTCCACAGTATACCGGCTGGAGATAGCCACACCGATAATCACCTGGGTAGGTGTGCCATTCATGGCATAGATGTCGGAAAGGTTTACTGCTATGGATTTGTAGCCCAGGTGCTTCAGAGGGGTGTACATGGTGTTAAAGTGTACTCCCTCCACAAGCAAGTCTTTTGTCAATAGTACCTGGTCTTCTTTGCTAAATGCAGCAACAGCGGTGTCATCTCCTACCCCTTTTAGGGTTTCTTTGTGGTAGTGGGTAATATTACGGGTTAGGTGATCAATCAAACCAAATTCGCCTAAAGATGTAATGGGTGTTTTGCTCATGACTATTATTTGAGTTTATCTAACTTGTTATTTTTTATGTTTTGGGGATTATCAGGAAAAAAAACCGTGCCTGATGCAATCCGATGATTTTGCAATATGCTGGTGTTGAGCCCGTCAGGTAATAATTTTTGATTGTAATTCAATGGATTCTTTGTGTATAAGGTCCAGTAAGCTTCGAAGAAACTGCTCACTCAGCCCCTTTTGCACCCCTTCCTGTAGCCTTGTTTCAATAATGGTGTTCCATCTTCTGAGCTGGAAAACCGTCATTTTGCAATCCTTTTTATATTGTGCAATTTCATTTACAATTTGCATGCGCATGGCCAGGATATTGATAAGCTGGCTGTCGAATTCATCAATCTTGCTCCTTAGTTTTTCCAGTTCCATGCATGGATTAAGCGGGGGAGAAACGGGTATTTTGAGTTTCTGAATGAGTGAAACAAGGTTTTTTGGTGTGAGTTGTTGGGCTGCATCGGTCAGGGCTTCAGGGGGGTTGTGATGGGCTTCAATCATCAAGCCATCCATATCCAGCAACAAAGCTTGTTGTGCCACTTCATGCAGGAGGCTTCTTCTACCGGCAATATGGCTTGGGTCGCACAAGACGGGTAGTTCAGGAAACATGCTTTTCAGCCTGATGGGAATATTCCAAAGAGGTTCGTTTCTGAACCTGGATTTTTCATAGGTATTGAACCCCCTGTGTACTGCTGCAATTTTTCGGATACCGTTGATGTAAAATCTTTCAATAACCCCGGCCCATAAGGCCAAATCGGGGTTCAGGGGGTTTTTTACCATAACCGGGATATCTACCCCTTTGAGCGCTTCGGCCAACTCCTGCACCGAAAACGGGTTTACACTGGTGCGGGCACCAATCCACAAAATATGAATGCCAGCTTTCAGACAGGCCTCAATATGTTTCGGAGTTGCCACCTCTACTGCAATGGGAAAGCCAAACTCCTGGTGAACCTCCCGGAGCCATTGGAGGGCGCGCTCTCCGTGTCCTTCAAATGCGCCGGGGCGCGTGCGGGGCTTCCAAACTCCACTACGGAAAGCAGAAACCAACCCAGTATCGTGCAGCTGACGCGCAGTAGCCATAACTTGTTCGTGACTTTCTGCACTGCATGGGCCGCTGATAATCAGTGGATTCTGCTTGGGGTGCAACCAGCTTTCAAGACCATCGGGTTGCAGCATTTTCTGTGAAGGGCGATTCATCTGAAACTTTTTTTGTGTATGCGTTCAACAGGGTTTGTCCCTTTTCAAGTAAGGGTTATCGTGCAAGACCCCTTGCGCAAACCCAGTGGGCTGCAGGTCAAACTGACAGGTGCAGCGCAGTGTGTTACAGGGATTTATTTGTGTAACAACCCCGGTAAAACATTGTTGTTTTTCAAATATTCAGGTATTTTTGCAAAGGTAATAACTAATTTTTCAAATCCTTGACTTGTTTTTTGTGATACGTTCATGAAAAACAGGTGTCCCAGGTGCAAACACTTCAGGCTATGAAATTGAGATCCACAGACATTATCCGGGAAAAGTTGCAACAACTCAGGGAAAAAGGTAAAAAGATGTTTATCACCTCCTCTTTCCAAACCCAGAGCATGGTTTTATTACATATTATCAGCCAGATAGATAAGGATATGGAAGTTTTCTTTATCAACACAGGATACCACTTTCCGGAGACCATTGTTCATAAAAATTTTGTGGCCTCAACCCTGGGATTGCAGGTGAAAGAGATTAAACCACTCACCCCAAAAAGTCTTCAGCGGGATGCACAGGGCAATCTTTTATTTACCTTTGACCCCGATTATTGTTGCTATCTGAACAAGGTGCAGCCCCTTGAACAGCTCATTGAGAAGTATGATATATGGATCAGCGGGGTAAGAGCCGATCAAAGTGAACACCGCAATATGCTGTCGGAGTTTGAACCTACCCGGGGCAACGCAATCAGGTATCACCCTTTGCTGCGGTGGACACACAAGGATGTCATGGATTATGTCAGGAAGCACGATTTGCCGGTTCACCCCCTCGAAGCCAGGGGGTATATCAGCATAGGATGTGAACCTTGCACCAGGGCGCTTAGTGAACAAAACCCACGTAACGGGCGCTGGTTTGGGATGAGAAAAACTGAGTGCGGACTGAACAACGAAAGCCTGAAAAATCCAAAGGGCCAGTGAAAACTCAGACAGAATGTTTTAATGACATGACCTTAGCTGCTTCCCTTTTGCTCTAAAGCTTGTGACTGTTGCATTGGACGCTGAAAACTAATTGTTCTGAATTGGATAAACAGATACTGTAAAATAAAACCTTATGAAGGTACTGATAACCGGAGGAGCCGGCTATGTTGGGAACGAGCTGATTTTTGAATTACTCAAGAACCCAGAGGTAGAAAAGATAGTTGTGTATGATAACCTGAGCCGGAAAAACTACAACCTGTTTCTTGATACCCGCTATGAACCCCACAAAATGCATTTTGTTAACGGCGAGTTGCTGGATTCAAGAAAGCTTCGCAAGGAACTCAAAGATATTGATGTGGTTTACCACCTGGCAGCCATTGTTTCCACACCCTACGCCACCGAAAACGCCCATCTTTTTGAGCAGGTCAACCACTGGGGTACAGCCGAGTTGGTCAATGCTGTGGAGGAAAGTAATGTAAAAAAATTTATTTACCTGAGCACCACCTCGGTATATGGCGCTTCCGATGAAATGATTAACAAAGACACCATTCCCGATCCCAAAACATTTTACGGTTCCAGCAAATTACGCGGCGAACAGCATGTGGAGCGTCTAAAAGACAAGATGGACACCTGGATCATCCGCTGTGGAAACGTTTATGGGTACAGCCCCAGCGTTAGGTTTGATGCCGTTATCAACCGGTTTATGTTTGAGGTAAACTTTATGGGGCGCATCCAGATTAATGGCAACGGCCAGCAAACCCGGGCGTTTATCCATGTAGATAAAGTGGTTAAGGTGTTGCGCAACCTCCTTGAATCCCAACACCAGCTTCCTTCCGGAACGTACAACCTGGTTGATAAAAACTTATCGGTGTTTGGCATTGCCAATATTATCAAGGAGATTTACCCTCACCTGGAGATGATTTTTGTGAGCCAGCACCTTGTAATGCGGGAAATAAAGGTAGAAAGGGACAAACGTATTGACCCCCTTATCACCATAGACCCCATTTCGGTAAAAGAAGAACTAATGAAATTTAAAAGCAAGTTTTCCTTTTCATCCCATTTTGACAGCTAACCGGGGATAGTTCTATGAGTGGGTATGACAGGAAAAATATTATTTTTTTTTGTCGAAAGAAACAATATTGTTTTCAATGGCGTACCTAATCAGTCCAATGGCTGATTTTGAGTTTGTTTTGGCAAAAATATTTTTGCGGTGTGTTTCTACGGTGCGCTCACTTATAAAAAGCATTTCGGAAATTTGAGTATTGGAATATTCTTTAGCAATAAGAGCCAGGATCTCTTTTTCTCTTTTAGTAAGAATACTTTCGGGTTTTTTATCGGGTTTGTCAAAAACATCCAGGCTTCCAATTTTATTAAAAACCACATCCTGGATGTCCTGTCCCAGGAACTTCTGTCCGGTTGCGACCGTTCTGATAGCCTTTGTGAGCTCCTGCAGGTCAGCAGCCTTTAGGATGTAGCCATTGGCTCCGCTTTTGATCATTTTCTCCACAAACTGAAAGTCATCATACATGGTAAGGGCCAGTATTTTGGCTTGCGGTTGCCGCTCTTTGATCATTCCTGTTAGCTCTATGCCGGATATTTCCGGCATGTTGATATCTACAAGATATACATGGGCCTGTATTTTATCAATTTTTTCCATAAACTCGCGGGCGCATAGAGAGTAGCCCATAAGCTCCAAATTGGGTTCATCCGACAAAAGGGAATAAATGCCTTCAACAAAAAGCTTGTGGTCGTCAATTACATATATTTTAATTGTTTCCATGTTAATTTTCTTTAGGTTGAGCCAATGGAATAATAATACTTACAATGGTACCTCTGTCTTTTACACTGTCAATAAAAAAGTCCCCGTTTAATCCCTCAATCCTTGAAACTGCACTCTTCAATCCAATGCCTTTTTTCTTTTGTATTAGATTCGATTCAAAGCCTTTGCCGTTATCTTCAACCATTATGGTCAGGTCTTCAGTTGTTTTTATAACCTGTATGTTGATTTCAGTTCCCTTGGCATGTCGTAACACATTGTTGAGTAGTTCTTGCATGCTTCTGAACAAGGCATGTTCAATGTATGGCTCCATGCGGCCATTGAGGCCAATAATTTCCAGTGAAACTTTATAGGAGCTTGATTGGTCAAGTTTGTAGGCCAGGTCTCTGATGGCTTCTTCAAACCCTTTTTCCAGCAACATTAGTGGGGCCATGTTATTGGAAATTTGTTTCATTTCCCTGAGGACCTCGTTGATGGTTTTTTCGGTGTTTTTCAGGATAATGCTTTTGCGCTCCTGGCTCAGTTGGTCCTTTTTTATAAGAGCACTTACGTTGAGTTTGGCAAGAGAGAGCAAGGGCCCTACTCCATCATGGAGTTCAAAACCCAGTCGTTTTCTTTCAGCTATTTCCGCCTCCAGGGCAGAACGTGTTCTCTCCTCTGTGAGCTTGAGATTAGCCTCTGCCAGCTTGCTGCGTTGCTTTTGTCGGAGTTTGTTGATATGAAGCCGGTACAGTAGAAATATAATAGTAAGAATGGCCAAAAAACCCACAGATGTAAATACAAGCATAGTATTTTTCCTGCTTAGCAGCATTTCCTGTCTTTCAATTTCTTTGAGGTTTTTCTCGGCGGCGTGCTGCATCTCAAGGTTGTAAACCTGGTGCAGGCGGTTTTTGTTGATGGCTTCGTTTTTCAGTTCATTGTAGCTGCGATAATGTTCGAGCGATTCTTTGTAATTTCCTGTATTATCATATGTACGTGAAATGATGTTGTGTGCCTTGTACTGCATTTTCACATTGGTAGTTTGTTGTGCAATTTGCAATGCTTCCTCAGCATATTCAAGTGCTGAACCCGTATTGTCCTGCTCAAGACTTGCATTGGCAATTCCCAGCAGGGCAGAAGCCTTTCCGTAATGAAAACCAATTTGTTGCGTGATATTTTTACCTCGTTCAAAATAATAAATGGCTTTGTCATAGTTTTGTTGTTTGAGCCATGCATTGCCAATTCCTTCCAACGATATAGACTGACCGTACAAATCGTTGGTGAGTTCTTTTATTTCCATCGACTTGTAAAGATAGTGCATAGCTGAATCGATATGGTTAAGGTTGAGCAATGCAGTTCCTTTGTTGGTGATAGCCGCACCCATCTTAATGCTATCTCCCAGGTTTTGATATACGGATAGCGAAAGACGGTAGTAATCCAATGCTGTTTCATAGTTTTCAAGGTCAGCATATATCAGGCCAATATTGTTCATGACATTAGCCCGGGAACCTTCCTG
>SL_3KL_010_SEDDRAFT_10005418_pt1 | contig 11451 bp, 8 predicted proteins | sample SodLakKL_010_SED_2_FD_10381 | JGI IMG/M metagenome (IMG submission 10381)
GGGAGGCTAGTCCCGGCACCGGGGCAGCACCCGTACCGGGCCAGAACGCGTAGCGGGCAGCACCCGCCCCGGGCCAGCACCCGCTCCGGGCCAGCACCCGCACGGCGAATCGTTGGTGTGAGCGGACCCCAGGGGTCGGTTCGGGGAACTCGTGGAAGCCGGTCCGTGGACCTAGCGGGATCGGGGTCCTATTGTGCGTTCGTACCTCAGTGGCTCTTCGTTTCCCAATCCCCCGTTCGGAGTTGACCCCGGCCGGACATCTCGTTTCTCGATCTTCCCCCGATCCACCTGCCATGAACTCTTCAATCCATCAGAGCCGCCCCGAGGGGACATCCCCCATGGGGGTTTCCGTTCACTCCGAAATCGGTCGTCTCCGCCGAGTCCTGGTCCACGAGCCTGGGTCGGAAGTGGACCAGATGGTTCCGGGCATGATGGAAGAGCTACTCTTCGATGATATTCTCTTCGGGGCCGCGGCACGGGATGAGCACCGTCGGTTCCGGCGGGTCCTGCAGCTTCTGGGCGTCGAGGTTCTGGAGAGTGAAGATCTCCTGAGCAGGGCACTGTCGGAGCGGGATGGGCGCGAGTGGCTCGAGTCCCGGATCCTTCCCCACATCGATCCCCCGTTCCGGGAAAAATTCCGTGCCATGGGACCCCGGGAGGCTTCTCGTGCCCTGGTGGGCGGGGTCCGGCGCAAGGGCAGCCCCACTGCCGTGACCCTGGACGACCTCTTCGGGATCCGGCCCCTCCCCAACTGGTGCTTCCAGCGGGACACCCAGGTAGTTCTGGGTGACCGGGTTCACATCTCGTCCATGGCCAGCGTGGCCCGTCGACGGGAAGGGGAGCTGGCCCGGACCATCTTCCGTTTCCATCCGCAGCTCCGGGGGACGCCCATCATGGAAGAGGAGGGGACGGATGATGAGCGACTGGTGCTCGAGGGGGGCGATGTGCTGGTACTGTCCCCGGACATCGTGGCGGTCGGGGAGTCGGCTCGCACTTCGGCGGGTGGGCTCGACACCCTCATGGAGCAGTTGCGGCGAGCCGAGGTGCGCCCGCGCTGGCTCTTCCAGGTGAGCCTTCCGCGCCAGAGAGCGTTCATGCACCTCGACACCCTCTTCACCCCGGTGGACCGGGATGTCTGTCTGGTCTATCCACCCGTGATCCTCCCCGGGTACCCGGAGAGCGCGCGGGTCCTGGAGTACGATCTCCACGCCCGGGACCCGGAGCCGCGGGAAGCCGGCGACCTGCTCGGGGCCCTGGCACGGCGCGGACTCCGATACCGACCGGTTTTCTGCGGCGGGCGGGATCCGGTGGAGCAGCAGCGGGAGCAGTGGACGGACGGAGCCAATGCACTTGCCGTGGCGCCCGGTGTGGCGGTGCTCTACGACCGTAACGTACGGACTGCGGAGGCGCTGGATGAAGCTGGATTCCGGATCGTCCATGCGGATGAACTCCTCCTGGGCGGCACCGAAGTATCGGTGGATTCCGGTGAACAGGTCTGCATCCTGATCCCATCCAATGAGTTGTCGCGGGCCCGGGGTGGGCCGCACTGCCTCACCCATCCCATTTGGCGCGATCCGGTCTCCTGAGGTCAGATCGGAAGGTCCAGGAAGGTCACGTGGTGAGCCGCGGCGTCGTAGACGGCGGCGCTGGGCGTGCCCTTCCACCCGAGGATTTCTCCTGGGTTCACCCAGAGACAGTCTCCGAATCGCTCCTCATGGCGCTGGTGGGTGTGACCGGAGAAGACGACATCGTAGTCGCCGGTCCGAGCCAGGGCTGATCCGTACAGGGGGAAGTGGGTCAGGGCGATCCGGCGCCCCCCTAGCTCCAACTCCGCGTGCTCACCGTGGAGGTTCAGGTTCGGGGCCCCTTCTGCTGCGAACCTGGCTATGGCGAAGCGGTCTCCGTCTCCGTTGCCGAAGACGCAGTGCACCTCCCCGTCGAACCCCGCCAGAACCCGGGCCGGGATGGGTGAGCAGAAGTCGCCAAGGAAGAGAAGTGTGCCAATGCCCTGCGACGAGAACACTTCCAGGGCGGCCCGGAGACCGTTGAGATTATCGTGGATGTCGGAAAGGACGCCGATACGCATGGAGGTGCCACCTGGTTGGAGGATCGGGTTGTAGGTTCCCTCACCATACCTTGCTGCACCGGGGGATGGAACCGGGATTGCGCGACGGCGTTTCATGGCCTGGCCCCACATCTCATTCACCGGCTGGTACGTACCTTTTCACCGACCGCGACGATCCTTCGGCACGAGACAAGGTTCCCCACTGGACCACCCATGCGAAACCAGCTTTCCTACCGGTCTATTCTCAACTGGCCGGCAGCCTTCCTTTGGCTGGTACTCCTTGCCTCTCCGGTTGCCACGTGGGCGCAGGCCCCAGGTAGTGCCGTTTCCACTTCGACGCAGGCCCTGCACAACGTCATTCCCACTTCGACGCAGGCCCCGGACAAGGGCATTCCCCCATGGGGAAGGGCAGCGGGTGCGGGCATTCCCACCCACCCGGAAACGAAGCAGACGGCGAATCGCCGGAAAGAAGCGGGACGGACGGAGGTACGGATGGGAGTGTCCTGGTTCGACCTTGAGGGAGATCGGAGTTCGACGGCCCTGGAGTTTTCGTTCCGTCCCACACTCGAATTGCCGCTGGACGCACGGCTCCAGTTCGGAGCCATGGGCAACGGCGACGGAGCTTTCTATGCCTACGGGGGGATCACTCGGGCCCTTCACCTGGGGGGATTCCGACTGAGCCCGTCGATCAGCGTTGGCCTCTATCAGCGGGGTGAGAGTCTCGATCTGGGGAGTCCGTTGGAATTCCGGTCAGGGCTTCTAATGGATCGTCGCGTCTTGCGGGAGCATCGCCTCGGCCTCTTTGTGTATCACCTCTCCAACGCGGGCCTGGCCGACCGGAATCCGGGCGTTGAGATCCTGGGCGTGGGATACGTGATCCCCTGGTAGATCAGAGGCCTTGAAGGGGGATGAAGAATTCGCTAAGCTTAGGTGTGTGGCCAAGGCACTCCGGGCTTTTGTGACGATTGCTCCCGGGTCACCAACCAGCTAAACCGTCTTCAGGGGGTCCTGCGCCGAATCTTCGCGCAGGACCTTCTTTTTGTGGGTTCCCCCCCCGATTTCCTGCAGCCTGTTCAACGGTCGACTCAGTCGGTGCCGGGCCTCCCGGGGGGCGAGAATGGCCCATGCGGGGCGCCGGTTCACGAGGATGGCCCACCCGGGGCGCCCTCGAGGAGAACGTGGCCAAGGTTTTGCCCGCTCAGCGATGAGAGCTCCAACCACGACGGCCACGGCATCCAGTAGGTCGAAATTCTTGCCGGTTTCGCTTGCGGTTCAAGGACGAGCGGACCCTCCGTGGAGTCCCGAGCCAATTCTGCCGGCACACCCCCAGCACGCCCCGAGGATTCTTGTGCTTCTTGATCGGACCCTGAGGGCACCAGAGTGGTGCGACCCCAACGACAAAAATTAGAATCCAGGTTCTAGTTTGGGGTCAAGACAACCAAGCTCGAACTGTTGCGGTAGGCGCCGACTGCCACCGTAAGCTCGAACTGCCATGGGTGGTTCAGGAAGCATTACACCCCGCACCCCATCCCCCTCATGCCTCAGATGCGCCCATGGCCCTTTGTTCCCGGATACTGTTGGTGGCCGGTTTCCGGGGGCAGATACCCCCGAGGACAGTCCCAGCCTACCAACAGCATCCAAGTACAGGCGGCGAGGGGCACCTGCAGAGGCTATGCACCGACGAGACCAGGCATCAGAGGGTAGCGGGTGGTCTGGCGGGGACCCTACGACTCCGCCCTCAAGATTCAGCAGACCCTGCCCTCCACGGCGGGCACGTGATCTGGACGAGAGCCCTCTTCCTTTTGTGTGTCGCCGACTTTTGTGTGTCGCCGATGGGTGTGTGTCGCGTTTAAGGGAGTCATCCGTCCCTACTGACGGCCCCCCTACTTCCGGTCCACCCCTACTTCCGGTCCACCCCTGCTTCCGGGCGCACCGCTGTCTCCGGACCAGCCCCAGTCTCCGCCTCCAGCCCCGGCGACCGGGCCGCTTCCCACCAGGTGACCACGGTAAGGCGCCGGAACAACTCCAGGAGGTCGGACTCCTGACCTGGCTCCGCACGCAGCCGGGCGTGGGCCATGGAGAGATCCTCAACCAGCATCTGCAGGGCGCTCATCCGGTGCATGACACCGTCCATTCCTCCGAGTAGTCGGGTCAGTTCGGAGAGTTGGAAGGAGGATGCCGCATATGCATGATCCGGGAGGCGAGCCGTCAACGCCAGTGACCGGATCTGCAATTGCTCCGCGAATCGTCGACGTCCCTCCTGGGAGGTGAAGAAGACGGCTCCGGGGCTCGGCATACCCGGCGTCGGAAGCGCATCGGCGCGAGCTTCGATCGTGCGGAGTTCCGCGTTGATGGATGCGACTCCAAGGAGGATCTGCGCTCCCCGTTCCCGTCGATGGGGAGCCGGGAGGGTCACCAGTCGATCGACCTGGGTGAGCAAGGTCTCGATCTGGGGTTCCAGGGGCGGATGGATCATGAGGTTGGCCTGGTTTGAATCAAATCGTCGACTGCGTTCGTAGGGATACCGGAGAGGGGCGGGCAAGTGCCTGCTCCCTGGACATAGAGAAGTTCCCTTTCCCCGGTTTCCAGGATGGGAGTCGATGAAACGTTGGATGAAGGTGGTGCTGGGTCTCGGAGTGGTGCTACTGGTGGCGGTGGTTGGCGTCTCCCTCCTTTTCGGCAACCGCGACCGGACCCCGGAGGTCCGGACCGAGGAGGCAAACACCCGGGAACTCGTCTCGGTCATCACGGCCACGGGCAATGTTCGTCCTCGACGGCAGGTGAATATCTCGTCCGACGTCATGGGCCGGGTGGTCGAGGTGAATGTGGAGGAGGGCGACGAGGTGGAACGCGGGATGCTCCTCCTCCGCATCGACCCCTCGGCCATCGAGGCCCAGGTGTCCCGGGCCCGGGCCGGGCTCTCCCAGGCCCAGGCCCAGGTGACCCAGTCCCGAGCCAACCTGATCCAGGCGGAACGGGATCTGGCCCGTCTGGACGGGATCCGGTCGACCGATCCGAATCTGGTGAGCCGCCAGGCCCTGGATGATGCCGAGACCCAGGTGCAGATCCTGCGGTCCGTGCTGGAGTCGGCTGAGTTCGGTGTGGAGCAGGCTCGGGCCCAGGTCGCCGAGGTGGAGGATCAGCGGACCAGAACCACCATCCGGGCACCCATCTCGGGTCGGGTGACCCGTCTGAACATCGAGGAGGGCGAGACGGCGGTGGTGGGGACCATGAACAATCCCGGCAGCCTCCTCCTCACCGTGGGGGACCTGTCCGTCATCGAAGCGGTGCTCACCGTGGACGAAACCGATGTGCCACGAATCGCCCTGGGCGACTCGGCCGTGGTGGAACTGGACGCCTTCCCGGGGCAGGAGTTCGCCGGCGTCGTGGCCCGCATCGGAAACTCCGCCATCCAAGCCACCGGCGCGCAGGCGCGGGCCTCTGTTGATTTCGAGGTGGTGCTGACGCTCCTGGACCCCCCGGACGGTCTCCGGCCCGACCTGTCGGCCATGGCCGAGATCATCGTGGACCGGCGAGCGGATGCACTGGCCGTTCCCATCATCTCGGTGACGCTCCGCCCCGGCGAGGACGGAGAGGAGGAAGAGGAAGGAGTCTTTGTTGTGCAGGGTGAGCGGGTGGTCTGGACACCGGTGACGTTGGGGATCACGGGGGCGACCCACTTCGAGGTGCTCAGTGGCATCTCTGCCGGGGACGTGGTGGTAAGCGGTCCCTTCCAGAGCATCCAGACCCTCCAGGACGGGGACGCGGTGCGGCGGATGGGCAACGGTGCCCCCACCCCGTCCCGCTGAGCGTCGAGGCCCGAGCCCATGCAGATCCTCGAGGGAGTAGGTCTGGCGCTCCAACAGATTCGCCAGGAAAAGCTGAAGAGCTTCTTCAGCCTCATCGGCGTGATCATCGGGGTCATGTTCCTCATCATGGTGGTGAGCGTGGTGGAGGGAATGGACCGCTACATCGAGGAGGACTTCGCTCAGGAGATCTTTGGCGTCCAGACCATCCAGGTCGTCCGCTTCCCTTCGGTGCAGGTCAACACCTCCGCGGCAGATTGGCGGGCCTGGAATCGCCGCCCCCAGGTCACCCTGGCCGAGGCCGATGCCATCCGCCGACAGCTCAGCGTCCCCGGGCGGGTGGGGGTCGAGACGTTCGCCTCGGGCACGGTGCGAACCGATGAAGGCCGAGAGGCGGAGGGGCTCCAACTCTTCGCCATCTCCCAGGAGGTCCTGGAGATCCGGACGTATCGGGTGGAGCACGGGCGACCCTTCTCCCGTCAGGAGTCGGTTCGCGGCGTGCCGGTGGCGATTCTGGGCCTCTCCGCCGCCGAGGCCCTCTTCCCCGATGGGAGCGCCCTGGGCGAGCGGGTCCGGATCCGGGGATTCCCGTACCGGGTGGTGGGCGTGCTGGAGGATCAGGGTACGGTATTCGGGATCTCCCTCAATGACCGGGTTCTCATCCCCGCTACCTCCCGGGCNGGACGTCTCCGGGCGGAACGGGGTGCGGTGGGGAGCATCCTCGTTCAGCTTGATCGGGCCGAGGATGTGGAGATCGCCCGAATGGACATCGAATCAGCCCTGCGGACCGAGCGCCGCCTGCGCCCCACCGAGGCCAATGATTTCGGACTTGAAACCGCCGACGACTCCCTCGCCTTCTGGGACAACATCTCCAATATCCTCTTCGTGGCACTTCCCGCCCTCGTGGGAATCTCCCTGGTGGTGGGAGGGATCGTCATCATGAACATCATGTTGGTGTCGGTAATGCAGCGGACCCGGGAGGTGGGGATCCGGAAGGCGCTGGGAGCCCGGCGCCGCGACATCGTGGGCCAGTTCCTGGTGGAGTCCACCACCCTCTCCGCCGCCGGGGCGCTGCTGGGGGTAGCCCTGGGGGTGGGGCTCGCCGCCGCCATCCGCACGTTCACCCCACTCCCCACCTCGGTGGCGCTCCCCTGGGTTCTGCTCTCGGTTGCCCTGGGGATGACGGTGGGGGTCGCCGCCGGCGTCTATCCCGCGTACCGGGCCTCCCAGATGGATCCGGTGGAGGCGCTGCGCAGTGAGTAGACTACGCACCTGGACCCGGGGAGCGGGCCGCATCGTCTTCGGTTTCACCGAGGGGATCCGCATCGGCTCCGAGGCTCTCCGGAGTCACCCCTTCCGATCGGCCCTCACAACCATGGGCGTGGGAATCGGTGTCTGCGTCGTGGTCCTCATGGCCGGGGTCATTGCCGGCGTGCGGGGATCCATCCAGTCGGGGCTGGAAGCCTCCGGCCCGGACAACTTCTCCGTGAGTCGGTTCGACCCGGACCAGGTCCAGCTTGTGGGCGACGGAACCATGCCCGAGTGGTTCCGCCGGCCCTCCTTCACGCTTCGCGAGGTAGAGGCGCTGGGCGGCCTTGATGCGGTGGAGCGCGTCGCCGTCCGCTACGGGATCTCGGATCCCGCGGGGGAGGGGGGGGCCACGGTCCAGAATGGCGACGTGGAGGTGCGGGGCGTCCGGACCCGCGGTGTGAACGCCGGGTGGATGGGGTTCGAGGCCGCTGAGCTATCGACGGGCCGCGACTTCCTGGGCGTGGATATGGCCGAGGGGCGTGCGGTCATCCTCCTCTCGGAGCGACTGGCGGAGGATCTCTTCGACGAGATGGATCCAGTGGGACGACGGGTCTATCTGAGGGCCGGGGCCGGAGGGGAGGCGATCCGTCTCCCCTTCGTGGTGGTGGGCGTTTACGTCACCGAACCCCAGTTCCTGGGCGATACGCCGACTCATGCCGCCATGATCCCCTACACGGCCGCGATCCGGCGCTTCAAGGCGCCGGACCGGTTGGAGGAGGTTCTGGTGGCCCCCCGCGCCGGTGTGTCCTCCACCCTGGCCGAGGACGAGGTGACAGCCGCGATGCGGACGCTACGCGGGCTGGGACCTGGGGATGACAATGACTTCTCCATCGTTCGCGCCAGCCAGATCATGGAACTCTTCGACCGGTTCACGGCCGTATTCTTCGTCGTGATGCTGGCCCTCTCGTCGCTGGGGCTCCTGGTGGGGGGGATCGGGGTGGTGGGGATGATGCTCATCTCCGTCACCGAGCGGACCCGGGAGATCGGGATCCGGAAGGCGCTGGGCGCCACCCGCGCCGAGATCCTCTGGCAGTTCCTGGTGGAGTCGTCCATGCTCACCATCCTCGGGGGGGCCACAGGACTGCTTCTGGGTGGGGGGCTCATCTGGATCCTGGCTGCCTTCACGCCTGTTCCCGCGTCGGTCCCCCTCTGGGCAGTGGCGGTCGCGCTGGCTTCGGCGGCCCTTACGGGGATCGTGTTCGGCCTCGTTCCCGCCCTGCGGGCCGCCCGCCTGGCTCCGGTGGACGCACTCCGCTACGAGTAGCGCCGTCGGCGCATCATGACCGACCCCGTCACCCCTACCGTGGCCAGGAGGACGAGGGCGAGGCCGGCCAGGGGCAGGACAGGGAGTCCGGCCCGTTCCACGATCCGGCCCTCCGGCTCCAGGTAGGTTTCCGGGAGCGTGGGACGCCCGTCCACCCGCGGCAGGGAGGCGGCGTGGCGGAGGATCGCCTCCCACACCTTGAGCTCCCGGTCGCCGACCCGGATCACGCCCTCATCCAGATGCGTCAGTGGCCGCCCTTCCCGGTCCTTCAGTTCGATGAGAAGCCGGGGTGCCAGCGCCCCCACCTGAGGGAGGAAGGAAGCCACGTGGTGGTCCGTGGCCACATGGAAGAGGGTGCCGTCCCGGGGAATCGCCACCTCGGTCCCGTCGGTGTGTACCTGCCAGGCCCGGCGTACGGCCCGGAAGGAAGGGACCGGTGTGCCGCGCACCGGGATGGTGAAGAGGATGGCCCGAGAGGGATCCACCTCGTAGCGGAGACCGGAGACCTGGAGGAAGTGGGAGTTCCCGCGGAGCTGGGGAACCAGGGTGGAGATCTCCAGGATCCGGTGGATCTCCTCTCCGGTGAGCCACGCCGAAACGATGGGGTACCCGGGCGAGCCGTCGGGGCCGGCGCCCAGCCCGGAAACCGTGGCTAGATCCAGGACCGTGACGGCGCCCTGGCTCCCGAGGCCTTCGGCCGGGATCAGATCCGAGCGAAGGACCCCGTTGGCCTGGAAGGCGAAGTCCACCCTCTCACCGGTGGCCTGCTGGGCCGCCGTCCGCATGGCGTCGGCCACGAAGTTGCCCAGGGCCGTCTCCGAGAAGGCCGGGCCCCGGCGCAGGGGCCGGTCGGCGAAGAGGGCCGGATCCCGGAAGTCCTGGGCGATCCCCCCGGTGTAGCGGGCCAGGAAGGCGCTCAGCGAGTCGCCGAAGACGCGGACCCGGTCCGATACATGGGCGGATGCGGGAACCGACGGATCCAGCGCGGCCAGGAAGGGAATCCCCTCTTCTTCATTCAGAACCTCGACCCGACCCTCGTCCCGGTAGACCGCCAGTTCGACCCTCCCAAGGTAGCCAAGGCTCGACCCGGCCTGAACGATCCAGGTATCCCCTTCCAGGAGAGGATCCGTCAACGCGGTGTGGAAATGCCCGCCTACCACGATGTCGATTCCGTCCACCGTCGCCGCCAGCGCCAGATCCTCCGGTTCTCCGGAATGGGAGAGGGCCAGGATGAGGTGGGCGCCGTCTGCCCGAAGCTCCTCCACGGCACGGCGGGCCGCCGCCTCCGGCGACTCGAGGGATACGGGGGTCATGAGAGGCGCCAGGCTCGCGGCGTTTCGTCCCAGGAGCCCCAGGATTCCCACGCGGAGTCCGTTCTCCAACTCCACCAGATGGGTTCGTCGGAGCCCGACCCGTCCCAGGGGCTCGGTGGGGGGCGTGGAGAGGTTTGAGGCCACCAGTGCCGGGAGCCGCCCTTCTCCCCTTCCACCCGCCATCCCATCCGGGTCCGGATATCCGGCCTGCATCAGATAGCGAGCCAGGAGCTCCGTGCCCCAGTCGAATTCGTGGTTCCCCAGGGTTACGGCGTCGTAGCCGATGGCGCCCATGAGCTCCAGCTCCGGAGCCATGCCCAGGAGCCCGAGCCAGGCGAAGGGGGTCCCTCCCAGGAAGTCCCCGGCCGACACCAGGAGCACCGGGCGCCCCTCGGTGCCGGCCTCCTCCCGGACCGCCTCGACCGCCGAAGCGAGGCGGGCGAAGCCACCCACCGCCGAACCGCCGCCGTCCGGAGCGTGATCGGCCAGGGGAAAGGGGAGGAGCTGGGAGTGTTCGTCGTTGGTGTGGAGCAGGGTGACGCGGAGGGGCCCAGGGGGCAGGGAGGCCTCTTTGCCGGTATCCGCCGCGCTGTGAGACCCGTTCGCACCCTCCCCCTGGGCCCCCTCCTCCCCCCCGGCCCCATCCGCCAGCCCTGCGCCGTGCTCCACCACCACGGCCCACCGGGTCCCGGACGGGCTCACCGCCAGCCGCGTAAAGGTGCCGAATACGTCCCGGAGATCTTCCAGGACAGGGTGCCAGCCGTCCGGGGCCTGAGGGACCAGGCGGTAGACCACTCCGTCATGGAGGGCCAGAAGGGTGGCCGACGAGAGCCAGACATGGTCGGGTTCCGGGCCGGGCGTGGGGCTCAGCTCCTGGATTTCTCCGGTGGCACCATCCCAGAGGTGGATCACCCAGCCCTCGTCTTCGTTGTCTCGCCGGACGAAGCTCACCGCAGCCTCCCCCGGCACGGACTGGAGAACCGGGCCGATCCCTCGAACCACCTCCTGGACCTCCCCGGTGGTGACATCGGCGATATGGAGGGTGGGCGGATCCCCAAGGCGGAAGAGTGCGACCCTTCGCTCGTCCACCCACGCGTAGTAGCCGATGTCGTCCAGCTCCGGGAGGAGCCGCTCCGGCGGACCCCCGTCCAGGGGGTAGCGGACCAGGTGTTGGGAGACACCGTCCATCTCCACCCGGACCACGGAAATGGCATCACCGGAGGGCATGAGGCGAGGCGAGTACTCACTTTCCCGGGTGCGGGTCACGGCCTCGATCTCTTCATCCCAGGCCGAGTAACGGAAGATGTCGGTGGCTCCGTCGGGCGTGGCGGACGAGAAGAGAAGTCGGTCCTCATCCAGGAAGGCAGGCTGGTTGTCGTATCTGTCCCGGTTGGTCACCCGCTTCAGCGATCGGGCGTGGAGGTGGTTGCCGTGAGGATAGACGGTCATGACCACCACATCGGTGGACGGGGGTGGCGGTGAAACAGTCCCGCTCTGGTCTTCCTTGGCTTCTCCAGGTTCGATCCCGCCCCTTGCTTCCATGGGGCCGGCAGCGGAAAACGCCAGGACCAGGAGCGGCACCAGCAGGCCAGGCCGGAGGCCGCGAATGAGGCGAAGCGTGGGGGGACGGGAGGGTTGCATGACGGGTCAGCGCGAGGGGCGGACAGGGCTCATCCCAGGAGCCGAGGGACG
>SL_3KL_010_SEDDRAFT_10005419_pt1 | contig 11451 bp, 8 predicted proteins | sample SodLakKL_010_SED_2_FD_10381 | JGI IMG/M metagenome (IMG submission 10381)
ATTACCGGAGGCAAATGGACAACCTACCGTAAAATGGGGCAGGATACGATCGATCAGGCAGCGACGGTTGCCGGCCTGAATGTGAAAGAATGTGTTACTGAGAATCTGCGCATCCATGGATGGCTAAAAAATGTGGATAAGCATGATCCGCTGCATCATTACGGATCTGACAGGATTGAGATCACGAAAATCACGAAAGAACAACCCGGATTAGGAGAACCGCTGCACGAGCGCCTGCCATATATAAAGGCGGAAGTACTTTGGGCGGTACGCAAGGAGATGGCTATGACGGTTGAAGATGTATTGTCGCGGCGTACCCGTGCACTGCTACTCGATGCTAGGGCAAGTGTTGACATGGCGCCTGAAGTTGCCCGGCTGATGGCTGCCGAACTTGGCAAAGATCAGAATTGGATCGACAAACAGGTGAAAGAATACACGGAGCTGGCACAGGACTATATTTTGGCTTGACAATTGGAATTAGAATTGAGTGATTGGAAATCTGAATTCCAAAATTCCAATTTTTGATGTTCTATATCCAAGATTTTAAGAATAGACAGCTGATATCTGTGAGCTTAAACCCTTAATCAAAATCTGCGCAAAACCCCTCTAAACAGATTGAACGTCGAACACGGTACGGAATCTGCTACTTGCAGCTCGCTCTGCAAAGCTTGGATCTATAGCTGATTCGCGAATGTGGTATCGGATGATTCTGCGGGAAAAACAATTTTGAATGTTACGCCGGGCCCGTCGTTGTCCTTGAGCTCGAAATTACCCTCAAGTTGGGCTGTGAGGGTCTCGATCAGAGTCATGCCAAGAGATTTTGAATTTTCGACAATATCGGGTGATGGCAGTCCTACCCCATTATCCGAAACCTTTAAAGTTATTTCATCGGCTGTGCTGGTGAGATAAAGTTTTAGGTCGCCTTTCTTGCATCCTTTAAAACCGTGTTTAAAGGCATTTACAACGCTTTCATTCAGCAGAAGTGAGAAAGGTATCGCCTGGTTAATATTCATTTTGATGTCCTCACAGTCGAAATGCAAATTGATTTCCGCATTGGGATTGCTAAACGACTCCGAAATGCCGTGTACCAGTTCTTTTATGTATTCCGAAATTTTGACCTCTGCAAAATTATCCGTCTCGTATAATTTTTCGTGAACCAGGGCGATTGACTGGATTCGCAGCTGGCTGTCGCGCAGTATGGTTTTGCTCTCTTCTTCTTCGATATTCCACAACTGCATCTCTATGAGTCCGGAGATCACCGCCAGGTTATTCTTTACTCGGTGATGAATCTCAGCGAGCAACACATTTTTTTCCTTTAATGAATCACTGATTTTTTGCTCAGCTTCTTTCAGCGTCGAAATATCACTTGCCACGAAAATTCTGTTCATCTCATTTCCGTTTCCGGAAAGAATCGTGTAAGAAAGGTTTACGGGTATAACGTTTCCAAACTTTGTGACCAGACGGGTTTCAATTGGAGTACCGCTTCCGTTACCGGATTCAACAATCTCTTTAAGATATTCCCGTTCCTCTCCGGATATTAAAAACCAGAAGCTTTCTTCTTTCAGATCTTCGCTAAGATACTCCAGTTTATCCATCACCGTTTGATTGATCAACTCGATATCTCCATCCGGACCTGTCACAAAAAGCATGTCTCCCATCGACTGAATTATGTTATTTACATAGCTTCGGGAAACCATGCTCTTACTTAGATTTTCAGCCATTTTATTGAACGTATTCGCGAGTTTGGCAAGTTCATCGCCGGTATTTAGCTCAATACGCTGACTTAAATCACCATCGCCAAGCTGCCTGGCTGTATCGGTAAGCTCTTTTACAGGTTTAGTGATCGATCGGTAGACTAAAAATGCGAGCAACAGCGACATCACAAATGAGAGAACCGAATAAAAGATGATTCTCAGAACCGTTTCCTCCGCCCTGATCTGCAGGCTTGCAAGCTGAACATCTACCTGCTCATTGTACGAAGTTCGTAATTGCAGAAGCTTGGGAAGCAATGTGTTGCGGAAATAAGGCTCGATGGTAACATTAAACATTTCATCCCCGAACATTGTTTCGCGCTCCAAATCAAAGATTTCCCTTACCAATGTTTCATAAAATGAAAATGACCTCTTGAGCGAGTCTGTAAGGGAAATTATACCTGATGAATAATTTTCAGTATCTGACGGTTCAGGCCTCTCCTCCAGGTATTTTCGGGATAGTTCGTCCAGCTCAATGTTAAACCTGTCGAGGCTTTCAAGCGCCATTTGCTCTGATTGTCGAATTTGAGCAGAAACGGCAAGCGACTGATCTCCGGCCCGCCTCTTGGCCGACTCAGTAAGATAATTCCTGGTGTAGAGCAGAGAATTCTGAAGCTGCACAGACATTTCTGTGAGCGTTTGCAATTGAGTTGCAGTGTTGCCGCTTTCACGAATGAGGTTATTCTTGATCTCGTTGCTAAAATAGTACGAGAGGCTTCCCGTAATCAAGACAAGGAATGCAACAATCAGAAAGCTGAGCAGTAATTTTGTGCCAATACGCATTGAGCCGCTGATAATTATGATAAAGTTCTCTCTGGTTTTTCAACTCGTCACCGGCGTAATGTAAGAGATTTAAAGCAGAACTATTTGTAAATATAAAATAATCGAAATTTACGAACCTACCTCTCAATAAGATACTATATCTTCAATTTTATCAGCTATTTGTGAGACTGAAGGCAACACACTCTTCATCAGTTTAACGTTGTAGGGCATGGGGATATCGGGCATCGTGATTCTTTGTACGGGAGCATCCAGGTATCGAAACATTTGGCCGGATACAGCGGAAGCAATTTCTGCGCCAAAGCCGGCAGTACGGGTATCCTCATGAACAATCAAACACCTGTTCGTTTTTTTCACAGAGTCAAAAACCAGCTCCTTATCCCACGGTGAAATGGTACGAAGGTCAATAATTTCGACGCTACGAGCCGATACTTCAGCTGCCTGTTCAACCCGCTCACACATCGCCCCCCATGTAATAACCGTAAGATCATCTCCCTTCCTTAAAATTTTACCCTTTCCGAACGGCACCACAAATTCATCGCCGGGATAAGGTTTTCGTGCATATTTAGAGTCGAGAAGGTTCCTGTGCTCAAAGAAGATGGTGGGGTTGTTGCTTCTCATAGCCGATCTGAGCAGCCCCACCGCATCTTCTGCGTTACTGGGGTATGCCACCTGCCAACCAACGATATGTGCAAAAAACACCTCGTTCGATTCACTGTGCCATGGATCGCCGCACTTGGCAAATCCTCCCGGCATCCGAATCACCATGGGTGCGGCAAAACGATTAGCGGTTCTCCAGCGGATGGTGCCCGTATTTTTGATCTGCTCCGTTGCCGGGTCGGCATATTTCCTAAACTGAATTTCGGCTACCGGCATCAGTCCGGCATACGCCATGCCCACAGCTCTCCCTATGATGCCTTCTTCAGAAAGGCTTGTATCAAATACCCTTTCACTGCCGTATTTCGTCTGGAGGCCCATAGTGGCTGCATGAACACCACCTTTTGCTCCTACATCCTCACCGAATACCACCAGGCGGTCGTTCAGGCCAAGCTCCACATCCATTGCCCGCCGCACGCCTTCCACAATATTGATCCGCTGCTTTTCAGAACTTGCCGTTTCCGAACCTGCCGAAAATTCAACTCCCTCAGCCAAGAGTCCTCCAACCTGCTGAACCTCATCGGTATCTTCAAACATTACATAGTCGGTGATCGCTTTCGGATCCGGGTCGGAACGGTTCCATGCATCTTCGGCAGCTTTTTCCGCGATTTTTTGATTTTTTTGCTCCAGCTCATTCCACTCTTTCTCATACATAAGCTTGGAAACCATAAACTTTTTAAGCCTGGTCAGCGGATCCCGCTTCTGTTCCTGTTTCAGGAGTTTCTCATCCTTATATGCCTGATTATCCTGGTACGAGTGGCCGTTCAGACGTGGCACCGTAAGCCGGATCAATGCCGGGCCTTTTCTGCCTCTTACATAGGTTACCGATTGGCCGATAAGCTTGAGTGCTTCTTCAGGATCGGTTCCGTCACCGTCAAAAATTCTCAGATTCTTAAAGGAGTACAGATTCTTGGCAATGTTCGCGCCCGGTGTTTGAAAATCACTGCTCACAGAAATACCGTACCCGTTGTCTTCAATAAAAAATAGAACCGGCAGGCTCAGAGTCGTTGCCATGGTAAGAGCCGACCAGAAACCATTGGTAGCAACGGATCCGTCGCCACCAAGTATCACTGAAATGGCTTCAGAATAAGCATCGTCTTTCAAAATGTTTTTTCTGTATTCAATGGCCTGAGCCCACCCAACAGCGGGTGTGTATTGCGACCCCACATCACCGGCCATTGGCAGAACCTTAACGCCCTCTTTGTTTGGCATGTTACAAACAACACCAATGTCTCTTCCGTCACTATATCCGCCCGATTTCGCCATTCCTGTTGCAATAGCGTCTTCCGGAGTCAATCCAAGAGTTAACATCAATGGCCTCGACCTGTAATATGCGCTGGCTGAGTCGTGCGGGTGGGTCAGGTGCTGCCCCAGAAGTATCTGTGCAAGCTCATGGCCTCGGGCCGAAAACTGATACAGTATCTTTTTGGCGGGAACGAGTTCACTCTCTTCAATTTCATCGATAGCGCGTGATAAATGCATTAGATCCGCGACTTTTTCCCAATCGAAGGTTTCCTTGTTTCCTTTCTTACTGCTCATCTTTTTTTGTGAAGTCCGTTAATTTAAATGCTTATGCTATGTCTGAACGCTGTTTCAAAGTGCTCCATCTCTTTCTCCGTGCCAACGGTAATTCTCACACAATTTGGAAGTCCAAATGCGTTTATGCGTCTCAAAATAACACCCTTTTCCAACATTCTCTGAGTGAATTCAATTGCTTTATCTTCATTTTCAAGAATCATCATTACCGAATTCGATTCCGATTTGCAATATTTCACACCCATACGGTCAAAAAAATGATAGAGCCGTTCCCTGCCCTTCGTAACCACATCTATACTATTCTCCAGAAAAGCCTGGTCTTGCAGTGCCGCAAGTGCAGCGGCTTGAGCAGTTGATGTCGGCTCAAAGGTCAGTTTGGTTTTCATCATTTCCTTTATCAAGCCTTTGTCTGCTATGGCATACCCGATACGAAGGCCGGCAAGGCCATACGCTTTTGAAAAAGTTCTTAGCACAATTACATTACTTCGTCTGTATTTAAGTGCCGAGAGATAATTCGGATTAGATGCTGCATATTCATAGTAGGCTTCATCAGCAATCAATAGCACGTTTTTCGGCACTCCGTCAACAAGTTTTCGATATTCATCGGCAGTAAGACAGGTTCCCGTAGGGTTGTTTGGATTAGCCAGATAAACCATTTTTGTACGTTCGTCGATGGCGGCTAGCATTCCGTTTACATCAAACCCATAATTATCTGTTACCGGCACTCTTTTGATTTCCACACCCTTCACGCCGGCCTGAACATAGAAGCCTACAAAAGTAACATTCGCAGTTACGGCATTTTCTTCAGTGTCGAAAAATGTTCTGCATAAAAGAGAAATTATACTTTCTGAACCCGCCGCCAATAGCACCTCATCCTCACTCACCCCGTTTTTAATGGCAAGGGTTTTTCGGAGTTTTCCGGCAACCGGGTCAGGATAATCCTGAATCCGGTCAAGCGCCTCAATTACCGCATCTTTCACAAGCGGGCTGCAGCCGAGCCTGTTTTCATTTGATGCTAACTTCGAAATTGTTTTGAGCCCATATTGGTTTTTAACCTCGTCGATCGTTTTTCCGGCAACATAAGGTTTAAGCTTTTTGATGTTTTCCGGGATGATCTTCTCAATATTCATGAGATCTGTTTCTGAATTCATTATTCTTTAACCGGTACTCTGTGATGAACACGTATTTTTGCTTATAAAATCCGCCTAAAGAAAAGAAAAAAGCGCTACCAATCGCAAAATTACAATTCCGTAAATAGATATTTTTTCCATCACCATAACTTTTTAATGTTAATAACAATATGTCTCAGAAACACATCATTATTACCGGGTCCAGTAAAGGAATAGGACGGGAAACTGGACGGATTCTTGCACAGAAAGGCCACCGTGTGACCGCCATAGCCAGGAGTGAAGCTAATTTGAATCAGCTTAAAGACGAAAACCCGGAACTGGTTTTTGCCCTGCCAATGGACATTACCGGGAAAAATGCTGGAAAAGAGCTGGTTGGCCATCTTAAAAACAATAGTTTGACCGTTGATGCCATCATTCATAATGCAGGGCTGCTCATTAATAAGCCATTTATGGAGCTCACTGACGAGGATTGGGAAAAACAGTTTATGGTGAATTTAATGGGGCCTGTCAGGCTTACCAGAGCTTTGAAAAGCTTTTTCTCGGATAGAGCTCATATACTTTGTATCAGCAGCATGGGTGGTTTCCAGGGGAGCAGCAAATTTCCGGGATTGTCTGCATACAGTGCAACCAAAGGCGCCCTTTCAGTTTTGAGTGAATGCCTTGCCGCCGAACTTGCCGAATATAACGTTGCGTGCAATAGCCTTTGCCTTGGTGCCGTGCAAACCGAAATGCTTGAGCAGGCATTTCCCGGATTTAATGCCCCGGTTTTGGCTTCAGAAATGGGGGCTTACATTTCTGACTTTATCCTTAACGGACATCACATTTATAATGGGCAAATTCTACCGGTTACACTCGGTAATCCCGGGTAGCATACTGCCATGAATTCATTGCTATTTATTGATAACTTAGGCTTTAGATAAAACCGAACACACATACCTTATGAAGAGATTCATTTTACTCGTTGTTACGACTTTCTTTCTCATTATCTCAACTACAGATCAAACAGTTGCCCAAACCGCTCAGCTGCTCGGGGGTAATACTCTAAACGGGGCACTTACAGGCGGTATTCTTGGCGGAGCCACTATGGCACTCAGTAATAGCGGCGATCTTACACCTATGCGAATAGGACTCGGCGCGGGTATTCTTGGAGGTGCTGCAGTAGCACTTTACGATGTAGTCACACTGCCCACCGGACAGCAGTTTTTTATTTCAGGCACTTTTAACGATGGCAGTAACTCTTCCATCATTATTTTGCTCGACACATTTTACGGAGCCGCCGGTGGTGCCCTGATTGGAACAGCTGTTATGCTTGTAGCCAATCGGCCTATTATTAGTGGCCTTCAGTACGGCTCGGGTATAGGTGCGTGGGCAGGTTTTGGTTTTGGCCTTCTCGACAGTTTTGTTTTCGCCGAACGAAACCGCGACTTCATCTCATCGTCCAGTTTACTTCAGCGAAATTCGCTGATTCAATTTGAATCCGGAAACTTTGAGGTTGGATTCCTGCGGCCGGAGATGATTTTTCAGAAGCAGTTTTCCGCCGATGCTCTATCATTAAATCCCGAACCTGTTATGGGGATCCTTTCATTGAATAAGCGATTCTGATACTTTGCACGGTACTGCTGATTGCTTCGCTTAGTTTATTTCTCTTTTGTCGTAGCCAATGTTTTTATCAGCTCACGTACGGTATTAACGTGTCCGGAGAGTGAGGGATTGATGCCGTCACTCAAATAGTACCACGCTTCGGGCGGCGATCCCATTCGTTTGCCGAGGGGATCAACAATATAGCCCTGTTTTCCAAGCAGGATCTGACGAACCTGAGACAGGTCTTTTTCATCAATCCCGAAATCAAACAGCTCCATTTCATCTAGCAGGCCCGAAATTACGGGCGCAGGCGATATCCAGATCGGAGGATTTTCGGTTACGGTTTTGATGGAATCCTCTATCGTTGCAAGATTTTCCCACGTTTCAGAAATCGGCAGCAGAGTTCGTCCGGGCATAAAATCCGGCCGGATAGTATCGAACAGGCCAAGGTGGATAATTATCCAGTCAGGTTCGTGGCACAATACATCGCGGTGAAATCTCCGTAATGCCTCAGAGGTGGTATTGTTGGATATGCCTGCATTAATAAAGGTGAAATCTGCCTCAGGCACGGTAATATTCAGGATGTGCTCAAAGATTGAAAACCATCCCTGTAAATCATCAGTTGAAGAATCGCCCACCGCAATGATTGTATCGGTTTGATTAAACGGCAGTTTATCGACCCAATCGGTTATATCATCTTCCTTGAGCAGCTCAAGGGCAGCCTCTTTCGCATTTTGCCTGAACATATCTCGCAGCTTCTTTAGCTCATTACCTGAAAGTCCCATGATGCCCGCCATCGAGTCCTCATTCGAAATTCCGGGTAAAAGCGGAAACTGCTTTTCAATATTTAAAAACTGGATTAGATACTTCTCAAGAGCTTCCTTCTCTTTTTCTGTCGCTTTCTTAGTCATTATAAAGTTCTGATAATTTTTTCGAAAGTTCGGGCATGCCAACAGCAGCTCTCTTCCGGATATGGCTCCAGCCATCGTAATTGTATAGTTCTGGAACAGACGGATCAATAATGTACTTTGGTATTCCCGTCGGTGAGTAATTTACGAGGCCGGCCGCCGGGTAAACCGCCAGCGATGTACCGATTACCAAAAAAATGTCGGCACTGGAAACTTCCATCGCCGCAGTTTCTATCATCGGTACGGGCTCTCCAAACCATACAATGTTGGGCCTAAGCTGAGCTCCATCTGGTGCTGTATCACCAACCTCTATCCGATTTGCTCCGATGTCTAATATGATGGAGTCGTCCTTTTCACTTTTTGCCTGCCTGAGTAAGCCATGAAGATGAATAACCTTTTTTGAACCGGCTCTTTCATGCAAATCATCTACATTTTGTGTAATAACGGTCACATCGAAGTGCTTTTCAAGATGGGCGATTGATTTATGAGCATCATTAGGCTGAGCCTTTGAAGCCTGTTCTCGGCGCATGTTGTAGAAGCTGAGAACTTTTCCCCGGTCTCTTAAGTAACCGTCGATCGAGGCAACTTCCTCAATACTGTACCCTTCCCAGAGGCCTCCTGAATCCCTAAATGTAGCCAGACCGCTGTCAGCGCTTACGCCGGCACCGGTCAGTACTACCAGTTTTTTCATAGGATGTAAGTTGTTTTCGTTGCCCCTTTCAAAAAATTCAATCTTTTACATAGCGGAGCCAGGAACTGTCATCTCCATACTCCTCTATCATCATCGGGCTTTCGTTATAGGTGTAAGAACTTATGCACTGTTGAATCTCTTCGCGGATTACTTTAAGTGAATTTGCAACCATGTCGCTGTTGAATCCGGTTTCTCCAAGTTTCATGGTCATGTTCATGGATACCATTCTTCCTATTGCTTGTCCAAGCTGCACAAGTTTTCTCTGCGGTAGCTTATAATCTATCTCAAAGTCGAGGTTATCTTTAAAGTACTCAGCAGCATTTTCAGTGAGGCTGTAATTTTTCAGAAAGTTGTAGAGATTATTTTCTTTGCCCTTCCTCATCATTTTAAGAACCGACTCAGAAATCTGCTGATATAGTATATCATTCGATCCTTCAAAAATTTGGAACGGCCGGCTGTCTACCATGGCTCGTCCGGCAATATGATCGAGTCGATACCCCTTTGCCCCAACAAGCTGCATAAGCGATTGAGACGCTTCATGCATGTAATCGGTAACGACTGATTTTATTGAATTAGCCGCGACATCCATTCGGGCAGTATTATGGTCTAATGGAACATTCATGCTGGTAAAGTAACTCATTGCAGAACTAACCGTGAAGTACGACTGTAACCTGGCAAGCCGCTCTTTCACCTGATCGTAGTTGAACAGGCTCATACCACCAACCATTCTCTGCTTACAGTGATCGAGTGCTTCATCGAGCATTCGATTCAGATGGCCTGTACTCATTCCGGGAAACTGAAGCCTGCTTCGATGCAGAATGTCGAGCATCATTGTAACTCCGGTAGTTTTTGGCTGCAGCCGATAATTTTCTGGAACTTCAATATTTACTTTATTTCGGCCATACGGGAGCATATACAGTCCCAAATTCTTGTAGTACTCTAGTACTTCTATACCTCCATTAGAGCTATCGTGAACGAAAAACCCGATATCTCTACCTAATTCACCGTCTTTATCTGCACCTCTGGCAGTTATGAGCCAAAAGTCGGCCCATCCGGTAAGTCCGGCCCAGTGTTTAAGCCCATCAATTTTGTAAACTTTATTACTATCGTCGTGTATAAAGCCCGTCTGCATTCGTAGTGCATCCGACCCATAGTCGGGTTCAGTTATCATGAGCCCGCCCATATTTTTTTTCACTAAAAAGCGTGAGAATACATTTTCCATAACTTCTTCATGAGCATAATTTGCTATAGGCTGAAGAAATAAAGCACCGTTTATACCCATCATTAACGATAGCGGTAACGATTGGTATGATGTAGTTTCGAGCATGGAAAGTGCCTCACTTGTATGGCCACCTCTGCCGCTATACTCGGAAGGGATAAATGTTGACAAAGGATTGCATTCAAGTACTTCTCTTAGTACATAAGGTGGCAGACCGCGTGTGGCGAGCATCTCATCTTCATCGTTACGCTGACTAAAAAGTTGTGATAACTTTTCTCTATAGTCATTCAGAAAAGAACTGATATCCTTTTTTATGTTGATTGATTGAGCAAATTCTAAGTCCAAGGTCGAGTAAATTTGTTATTGGTTACTGCACATTTTGATTATGCCAAGATATAATATAACTAAAACAGTAAAGAAATCATTTGCAGGCAATTCACATTCAGAAACATCAGGATAGGCATTACTTATTGTTTATTTTTGCCAACACTGAGTAGACATCATCAATTAATGACAAAATAATTGTGTTGCTGCAGGGTTTTGATGCTTCATCGAGATAAGAATCATTAAGAAACTGTTTCCCTTGCTAAATTCAAGGCGATTATCTCAAAATCGCGGTAAGTATATCGCATAAAAAAAGCCTCCGATCGCGAAGCGAAAGGAGGCTTTTGATTGTAAGTGATGAGGCGACGACCTACTCTACCGCGAGTGCAGTACCATCGGCGCTGCGGAGCTTAACGGCCGTGTTCGGAATGGGAACGGGTGGGACCTCCGCGCTATAATCACCTCATCAAAGTCTTGGTAAACTCTGAAGGGGTAGTGGTGTGCAGTAAATTCTGTGTTGGAACAATCCCTGGAAGGATTCGGGTATCATCGGGCTTGTAGCCTTGGTTGTTGGTTTGCCCAGCCCTGGTGCAAACCATGCAGGTAAAGCCTCAAGAGTTATTAGTACGGCTCGGCTAAACATGTTACCATGCGTACACCTGCCGCCTATCAACCAGGTCGTCTTCCTGGACTCTTTGGGGAATACTTATCTTGGAGTGTGCTTCGCGCTTAGATGCATTCAGCGGCTTATCACATGCGCACATAGCTACCCTGCGGTGCAACTGACGTCACAACAGGTACACTAGCGGTGCGTCCACTCCGGTCCTCTCGTACTAGGAGCAGCTCTCCTCAATATTCCTACGCCCACAGCAGA
>SL_3KL_010_SEDDRAFT_10005420_pt1 | contig 11451 bp, 4 predicted proteins | sample SodLakKL_010_SED_2_FD_10381 | JGI IMG/M metagenome (IMG submission 10381)
AAATGAGCCCTTTCCAGATCTCATCAAAGTTTCCGCCGCTATCCGGAGAATAATAGATGGTATTTTTTCTGCGTAAAACCTGGCCTTCAGGCCCGGTTAATCCCAAATGATAGGTTTCAAACAGGCCGGTTTCTTTATCCAGGACTGCCCCGGCATCCAATTGCCAGTGTACCGGTATAGTGATTCTTATAAGCCTTTCACTGCTTTTTTTATCCAGAATTTCAACGGTTTCAAAGCCTTCTATTTCAGGAAAGCTCTCCTCCGATATTCCAATCGTTTCGAGGTATGTAGGTGGTATTGCGCAGCATACCCGATAATCATCATCGAATGATCTATTACCCATCACCATTGCAATCATGTAAAGAGATAACAAAAATAGAGGAGCAGTTACCATCACCGGAAGAGTATGACGTTTTATTATGGTGTAAATATCAGTTTTCATAACATTTCTGATTTTGATTTATTGATTGGAACCACTATGCACGATTCATTCATGAACTTATGTTGAGATGAATCTTACATGGTTTAGCTTTTACTGCTTTGGACTTCCCCCCCTCTCTCTGATGATTTCAGAGGGACATTAGGCCTTAACTTTTTTTACCGGAGTTGCTGGCTTCCATCATGCAGTTGATGAGCGGATTCTTGATTGGGGCTTCAGAATCTCTTCCCAAAGAACCAGGCCGCTCCAATCCCAACATCTATCTGACTCACATCCTGATCCGGAAGGTTCATCTCTAACCCTTCAAAAAACATATCATAATTAGAGCCATAGTGGTATCTCACATGCAGTGTACCTGCCAGCCAGGGTCTGAAGAAATATCGTGCACCACCACCTACAGCCATTGTCAGTCCCTCCATTTCAAGTTTGCCTTCAACCATTTGTCCGCCGGCATGCTGAAAAAATATCCGGTCCATTTCGAAACTGCTCAAATTAATCTGAGCATCAAGAAAGGGCCTGATTTTGCTGAGTGTAGCTCCAAAATTATACCGGAATCCTATGCCTGTTTCGATGTGCGTGTACGTGTCCCAATCACCACTCATATTGAAATCATAGTAAGAGAAGTGTAGAAAAGCCTCCAATCGCTGGTTAAACCCGTATCCTCCGGCCAATTGTACTCCAATGCCGTTCGGGTCGTAATCTCGAATACCCTCCAAAAACTGACTCGACGTATTCCACTGTCCGTAGTGAAGATTCAAATTGACGTGGAACCCGCTTACATCCGATTGAATGTCCTGAGCCCGAACTTCATTTGTTGCAGTCAAAACCACCGCTGCCGCTGCACATACCGAAAGAAAGTTAATTATTGATTTTTTCATGAGAGTGTTCCGTTTATGATTTACTTGTTTCTATTCAAATTCAAGCGTGACGATACCCGATGCTATCCGAAGGCGGTTCAATGTTGTGCCCCTCGCAAAGGTGACTACATCACCGCCCCTGTCGCTGTATTCCGGATAGTTTATTGGGAGCCAGCTGCCGTCAATGGCCTGCACCTCCTCGAACGTAACCGCGAGAAATGCCCTGCCGCGCCGGGTACCGTCGCCCGCTGTGGCATTTTGCACCTTGCCGCGCACCCTCGCACCCGCATCAATGATCTTGATTCCATCTGAGTAAACATCACCTGTGGTAATCAGGTAGAAAGAATCTCCCGTGCTGTGGGTTCTGGTCGATATGTTATCAGCAAATTGCGCACTCACAATTGCATTGGCTGCATTTACCTCAATTGTGCGGGTAGGGATTCGCTCTTCGATTGTGTCTTCCGTGGTAAATGTCTCTGCCACTTCTTCTTCAACTCTTTCAATCGTATCCTGACGATTGACACTTTCTTCGGCAATCTCCTCTTTTTCCTTTTTACTTTCGGTTTGACCTCGATCTGCCGGTGCCTGTGACACCGTGCTCTGACCACTGCCGCTGCCTGCACGTGACTCAACGGTCGATTCCCGGCGTTCGGGCTGAGTGATAGATGACCGATTATCTCGGCCTGGGTTTACCACAACCGGAGGTGGTGCTGAATGGTCTTCCTCAGTGGAGGCCTGATTGCGGGACGATGGAGTTTGCAGTGCATTTTCATCTACCGAAGGACGATCAGGCGCAATAATGCCATCGGTTCTGTTTTGATTTACCGCTTCCAGTAAAGCCGTTTCAGCGGGCCGGGTTTCAGCTGTTTGTTCCGAGGCTGATCTTTCTTGTGAACCTGAAAACAACCCGGCAAGAAGTAAAATGACAGCAGCAATTGCTACTGCACCACCAATGATTTTACCTTCAGCGGTTTTTAAAAATTCTGAAACGTTTGAGCTATAGGTCTGATACAGTGATTTAACGCCATCAGCATACTCATCCAGGTTAAAGCCGGTTGGCATAAAAGATTTAGAAGCTCTTGGGCCTGGATCAGAAATCAACTTTTGTTTGGATAACAGCGCTGTTGATACTCTTCCTGCGTGCGTTAGTTTTTCAAGTTCTGCTATTGCTTCCCCGGCTGATTTAAACCTGCGGTTTTGGCTTTTGTGCATCATCCGAGAGATTACACTCTCCAGCTTGCTGTTTCTGCCAACAGCGCTGGCGGCACGGGCAGCAAAAGAAATTTTTCCCTTTAATATCAGTTCAATAATGTCGGTGTCGGCCTCTGCCTCAAAAGGAAGCCTGCCGGAATACATTTCATATGCCACAATGCCAACCGAGTAGATATCAGCCGCAACGGATGGCTTGCTGCCAGTTAAAAGCTCCGGAGCCATATACTCCAATGTGCCAATCACCCTGTTCATGCGTGTGATTCGTGCACTATTTTCGAAGCGCGCCACACCAAAATCCATCAGTTTAACATACCCCGACCGGTTTATCATTATGTTACCGGGTTTGATATCACGGTGGAGAATTCCATTGTGATGCGCTTCTCCAAGACCCTCCAAAAGCTGGATCAATATCTTTACACATTCCTTTTCAGGCAGCTGTTTATGGGTTTCCAATATCTGTTCAAGAGTTCTCCCGTTCACATACTCCATAACCAGGCAGTGGAGATTCTCCTCGCTGAAGAAATTAAAAAGAGTAGCGATGTTCGGGTGAGCGAGCCTTGCAGTTACGTGTGCTTCGTTCCTGAAACGTTTCAGCAAATCGGGCTGATGAAGCATTTCGGGATGAAGCATTTTTATGGCAACCATCCGATCAAGGTTCAGGTCGCGCGCGCGATAAACCACACCCATACCGCCTTCGCCAAGAAGTTCTTCGATCTGGTAGTTTTTTAGTTTTCGGCCTATCATAATTCTACAGTTGTTGCCCTGGTTGGCAGGTTCTCCCACTGTTCCTGATTGCGGGCTTCCACCAGCAGAAAAGTGAAGTTATCGTGAGCGCCCTGTTCGTGAACGGATGCTGATAATTTTTGTGAAATCTGTCCCAGATCATCTTCGCTTAGAAATTCTGCCAATTCTCTGGTTGAAAAATATTCGTACAGCCCGTCGCTGCACAGCAGCAGTTTGCTGCCCTCTTCGAATCGGTATTTTGAGAGAAACAGATCACACGATCTTTTTTTGGCCGTTCCAAGCGACTTTAGCAGAACGTTTCCCTCAGGATGGTTCAACGCTTCGAACGGAGTTATTTCACCTGAACTAAGCAGCTGCTGAACATATGTATGGTCTTCTGAGAGCTGAACAATTTCTCCGTTCTTGTAGAGGTAGGCACGGCTGTCTCCTATATGAAGGATATAAATCTTGTCCTCAATAATTGCTGCGGCCGTGCAGGTGGTACCCATTCCCCGAAGCTTTTTATCCCGCGATGCTATTTGCCAAATCTCCTCATTAGCCTTTTCTCCGGCCAGCCGAAGTGCTTTTAACGGCTTTTGGGAGCTATTGTAATAGACTTCTGCGATGGTTTCGACAGCAATTGAGGAAGCCACTTCACCCGAAGCATGTCCCCCCATACCATCAGCTACAATTGCAAGAAAACCCATGTTCCGGCGTGTTTTCTCATCAGTGGGCCGGATAAACCTGACGGCATCTTCATTATTTGACCTTGAACCTCCTGTATCGGTTACTGCTACTGCACGGTAATCTCTCGGTACCTGGTTCGAGTTGTCTTTTCCGTTTGATGATTTTTTCCAGAACATGGGTTTTGATCTTTAGGCTTTGTGATGGATTAATTTTGCTTTTAGTTTACCAGAGTGCGGCGATTCGGATTCATGAGATCCATGCCAAATTTTATGGGAACTGCATAGCTTGTCGCTCCTTGATAGTCGCCAAGCGTATAGATGCCAATCACCTTTCCATCTTTATCGAACACCGGCCCGCCGCTGTTTCCTTCGCCGGGGTTCGCACCCGTAATTTGGTAATACTCTCCGATCATGCTGAAATATCCCTGAATAAAGTCATCCTGAGACCGGTTTGTAGCCGTGATTATCTGTCCGATCATTCCTTCGGTCGACGTTGGACTGGGTACGGTAAACAATTGTGTGGAACGATTGAACAAATCTCCTGACGCCCGGCCAACCACTACTTCCGGTGAAGATCCGGGATATCCCATTATCAGCACACGCTGCCCGGGCTCAAGAGTCCGTGTGGCATCTCTGAGCTCTACATGATCCATACCTCCCGGAAGGTTGATTTTAATCATGGCTACATCATGTGTATTGCTTGTGCGTACCACATTGGCCGGGGTTCTCAATTCATTTCCTGAAAAGGTTACATCCAGGAAAATATTCTGCCCTTCGAGCACTTTGCCGGTCAAAGCCCTTCTTCCGAGCATCTCACTGTTTGCGGGAACCCACATATCTGGGGGATTTGGCACATCTTCAGCGAGTACCCATTCACCGTCAATAAACCGGATCATCTTACCATTGCTCGCACTCTCAGGAAACGTATAGGCCGTGTGCCAGTTCGCGACAACATGTCTGTTTGTGAGAATGAAACCGGTTTCATCTACAATAAATCCCGTTCCACGGCCTCCGCCTGCAATGGGTTCGCCTCGGTTCACATACCTGTTCAAGCCAAGTACGGGTTCAATCTGGCCGCTTGCATTTTCCATGTAAAGAGCTACAACACGCTCCTGCCCGGTGTTGGGATCTTCAATGAGCATATACTCATGGTACACATCATCGCCGGTCGGTGTATGAATCAGTTTGTAACCTACCTCAATGAGTACAACGGTATTATTATTCTCTCTGATAATTCTCGCGGGTTCAAAAGCTTCTGTTTCTCTAATGATTTCACGCTCTTGAACTTCGGTACGTTCTATAATCGTGGTTTCCTGCTTGAAAAGTGTATCCTTGAATGTGAAACCAACTGTCGTCAGAATTATGAGTACCGCGGCGGCGGCTGCAAACATCGTTCTTGAAGAACGTTTTCTTTCGGATGAAATAGCCCGTTCAAACGTTTGCTTGCCAATCGTTTCTTTTTTGCCGGTTTCTTCTTTTTCTTTGCCGAATTCATCATCATCATCGGCATCACTCTTCGAAGCTGCATCCAATTCAACAGTTGGCTTGGATGCGGCAACGTTCATCAGCCTTGTGGCTGCAGCGCCGGCCGGCCGTGGGTCAAGGTCAAATACAAACTCCGGTCCTTTCAAGCCAAGTTTTACCTTATCGCCGGTTGATATTTTTCTCCGCCCGTCAACCTTTTCATCATTCAGATAAAGGCCGTTCAGGCTGCCCAGGTCTTCAATGTAAAATTCAAGCGGTTTGTCGCCTTTGGTAATTTTTGCGTGTTCCCTGCTTACCATTGAATCTTTTTCAGGATCAAAACTGACATTGTTTGATTCTTCACGTCCAAAGGTTAACTCTTTGTGTTTGCCAAAATTGAACGTTTCATGCTGATTGGCTTTGCTGCCCGAAAGGTGCTTTATCACAAAGTTCTTTACAGTGTTTTTATCTTTTTTCATGGTTCCAACTGTTTGGTTGAGATTGATTTATAATGAAGTGCTTCTATTGTTCTCTACCTCTTCATGCAACTTTTTGTATGAAAAGAGCTCAACCGAACATTTTATTTTTCTCAAGCCGGGGTGAAGCATCACAGGAGGTATGATGTTGCTGATAACTCGGGCTTATTCCGTAAAAAACCCGCTCTTTTATTGGAGCGGGTTTTTGGTCGCATTAAAATAATTAGCCTCTTCAGGCTTTGATTATAAAGATAAGTACTTGACCTGAGCAGCCTATTTCAAAACCATCAGTTTTTTTATTTGTGTAATCGAACCTGCCTGCAGGCGATACAGGTACACCCCGCTCGAGAGGTTCATTGCATTAAATGTTACCTGGTGGCGACCTGCAGCCATTTGTGAATTCACCAGGTTAACTACATGCCTGCCTGTAATATCATAAACATCGAGCCGGACCTGTAAAGCCTCTGGCAGCTCGTAACTAATGATAGTGCTTGGGTTGAACGGATTCGGGTAGTTCTGTGCCAGTCTTACTCTCGTTGGCAGATCTTCCGGTTCAACAAGTGGTTCTGCAGAAAGAATCAGCTCAAATCGTGGAGTTTCGTCTGCCAGCGTACCTTGAGCAGCGGCGTGCAATGGCCCGGGACCTAACACGCTTCCTTCCACCCTTTTTAGTGGGTAGTTTTTGGATTCATTTCTAATAAGGGAGGAATTCGGGGCCTTAACCGCCATCGATTCTTCTATTTCAAACTGATAACTATGACCATCAATCAGCTCAGTGAGCGTGCCATTCACATGATCCATAAGATAGTAGCTGCCTGAGTAGTGATGGCTGCCGGGCAGATTCCAGGTGAAGGTATAGCTGCCGGCTTCGGTGGTTTCAATGCCTATCGGTATGCTCACCTGCTGGCGATCCGGTATCGGAAGGGCACGCACGGCGTAGGCTTCCTGTTCATGATCCCGGGCATAGAGTGAAAGCCAACTGCTGGTCAGTTGCGAGGCAGCCAGTTTGGGCGCATCACTCAGGTCAAGTCCATCAGTAGCTTCCTCGCTGAACAGGACTCGCACACGGTCGGTATACCCAAGCGAGCCTCCGGTAACATCCAGGCTAACGATGAACGGATCTATAGCGAGTTCTGCCTGCTTAAAGTAACCTGTAACCGGTTCACCAAGCAGAGAGTTTTTGTCAAAACCAAGCTCAGGATTGTCTTCTTGCACCCTTATCCAGAATGCCTGGAAGGGAGATATGGCCACCGGGCCTTCCGAGCAACTAAGCGTGGTATATGCTCCTGCATTTATGTTCGGATCCCACATGGTAATATTATCAGCCACTCTTGCGCGGGTGAATTCACAGAAATCCTGGGCAAATGGTGTGAAATTGCCCAACAGAAAATAGGTTACATCTTCTTCATTCTGAGATGCATCAACAAATAATTGTTGCCAATCTCCACCTGTTTCGTATTCGAAGTAGTTCTGATTGCTGCTGGAAATTATTTTTGGGAAAGTCTCTGATGTGTTGTCTTCCTCATACACATAGACAATCGTACCTATATCCGGAGGAACCATTGCAGAACTGTTTACCACAGGCGCCCACTCATATCCAAAAAAGTTTTTTATTTGAAATACATTAACGAAATCGGCATTTGGGTTGTTTGAACCGGGAAAACCCTGCGTCCATACGGATGAAAACAAAGACCCAACCGTTTCACCTTCGGTTGGCGGAGATATAAACCGCCATCCTTCCTGCCCGGTGAGTGTTACAAAGGTGGCGGCCAGGTCGATGGTCATTGTGTAGCTCTCCTCACTTTCCGTGCCCTGGCTGTCGAGAATGGAGAACTCGAATAAATCATAGCCGTAGCCATACTGATCGGATTCTGAATCGTAGGTGAGATCTCCGCTGTTCAGGTCCGCAAACGTAATCTCGTCATTTACATCGTGGTTGAGATCCCGCCTGGTTGGCAGGCTCACAATTTTAACGGATTGGCCTGCACTCAAACCGAAATCCGATCCGCTGAACGTGTACATGGCATTGTTCAGGGCAAGAACCCGCTGGTCTTCGCCCTCGGGAGCATCGCCGCAGGTTTCAGAGATGCCTGCATCGGTAATGGTCCAGTTTTTTTCCCCGACCAGTTTAGCGTGGGCATCTGCACCGTTGCAGTACTGAAGGCCGGCTGCTCCAAACGTTACACCGTTTTGTACATCCAGTTCCGCCCATTTGATCAGCGTATCATCAAAGTTTGCAACACTGAGTGCCGTGTTGTCGAGAAGGTTTGTCATATTCCCCGTCATATGAGAAATATCCCACCCGCCAAGGCTTTGGTTAAATGAAACTGCACCGCTAAACATCCTGGAAAGAGATGTCACATTACTGATATTCCATTCACTTATATCCTGGTTAAAGACTTCGGCTTCAAAGAACATATCGCCCATATTGGTGGCACTGCCTGTATCCCAGCCGCCAATAGGCTGGTTGAACTTTTCGGAGTACCTGAACATCTGGTTGAAATTCTCGACCTTTCCTGTATCCCAGCCTGTAATATCAACGTTGAACGCATCGGCATCACGAAACATCTGGTTCATATCGGTTACCTCTTCGGTGTTCCAGTGATTCAAATCCTGGTTGAATGCCCTCGCTTCATAAAACATGCCTGCCATGGTGGTTACCTTATCGGTTGTCCATCCGTCCAGTGGCTGGTTGAACGAAGTTGCCCCACGGAATACCCGGTCCATTCGGGTGATATTGGACGTATCCCAGTGGCCAATGGGCGAATTCATACTTGTAGCTGAACGGAACATCCATCCCATATCTTCCACACCACTCAGGTCGGGGGCATCTTCTGCTGAAATGATCAGGTTTGAAGCACCAAAAAACGCATTTTTCATGGACTGCCAGGCGATATCACCCCATTGTACAACATCCATGATTTTGTGATGATCGCTTTCAGGATCAAAAGCATCAAAGTAAATACGGGGAAAATCTCCGGAAATGGACACCGTGTACGTTCCAGGTTCGGAATAGGTGTGCTCGATCTGATGTTGGATATCTTCACCCGGACTGTTAGAGTAATCCACCGGGTCTGATCCATCACCCCAATCAACCGTAAATTCATACCCGTTTCCAATCATCAGGATTCGGATTTGATTGTCTTCAGATCCTCCTGGGTTGTCGGTTTTCCAGGTGGTGATGAAGGGGATAAAACCAATTTCAGCCTCACCACTGCCCAATGCTAAATCGCCAAATGAGGTAAAGCCCGTTGCACAAATGGTACCATCAACAGAATTATATGTTGAGGCATGAGCAATCCACGGGCTGCCAATTCCATGTCTGTGATAGATTACTTTTTCATGAGGATCTCCGGTAAATCCAAATTCATCCAGGTCTACACATGCATTGTAACTAACTTGATTATCACTATTCGTGCTCAAACTCCAATAGCCGGTTTCAACTAGTGTTTTACTGTTATCATTGCCATCAAAAAAACTATGATCCGGCTCGTATGGATGAAATGCCGCATACAACATGGGACCGTTTTGAATAGAATTCTGTTGAACCAGTTTATTATTACCTGTATCCATGCTAACAGATAATCCATTTACGAGTTCAAGTGCTTGCTCTGCTAATTGATCTATCAATTTTTCTACATATAAATCTTCATCTGCAACCCTCATGCATTTACTGAACTCACTGGTGCGTTTGCCGTTGGTAAGCAGAGCCGTTACGTAAAAACCGATCTTCAGGTTTTCCGGATTAGCTATTTCCACGGAAAACTCACTGCCCCCTGATACCTGCTGGTCAAGGTCCATGAAGTAGGTTCGCGCTTCGCCATGCCCGCTGGAATGGCACAATGGCGTGGAAAATAACTGCACCGTTCCGCTTACCGGCGATGTGCCGCGAATCAGCGCCCTGTCTTCCCTTGAAAAGACCGGCGGCAGAAGAACCGGGAATTCAGGATAGCCGCCCCCGGCCCCGACACCCTCCGGGCCAATGTCAATGCCCAGTCCGGTATTGCCAAAGAACAGGTTTGTTTTGATCTCCAGGTCGGCCGACATGTTGCTGCCGGTGCGCCGTATCCCGGCTCCCATATTGTTCTGTATAAAGTTGCCCAGCTCAATCTCCTCAAGCAGTTCATTTTCCGGTTTGTCCGTCAGATATACACGGCCATCGGTGATATGCACACCGTCGCCCTGGTTCGGGATCGGAACAAACTCGGGCAGGGCAAGCACATCCTCTATTTCATTGGGTATCATCCCGCCCGCGCCAATAAAATTGGCCGCCATACGGGTGCCGCTCTCTTCATGGCTGTTGGCGATATGCACCCCGTGATGGTTGCCAGACAATACGTTCAAATACATATGAAGACTCTTGCCGCGCCAAAACATCACACCGGCGCCCTCCAGGCCCAGGCCATTTCCGAGGGCATTTTTGGCTTGTGAGTCTGTTCCAATGTTATTCCTAAGTATCGTGGTCATCTCCGGGTCGAAAAACCTGCCATCAAAGGCATCGGTGTCCGGCTCCTGGCCGATTTGCACCCCGTAGTTTGTATTGCCGGATATGGTATTGCCATAAATTACATTATGATCGCCAAGAACCCAGATCCCTGTATTGTTTGCAACAGCCGCTGTTCCTGCAGGATTGGTCCCAATTTTATTTTGCATTACAATACTCCTACTTCCCAACAATCCAATACCATTTTCATTACCACCGATGATATTTGGGGCGATATTTCCATCGTAATCTACACCGATTAAGGCTTCGGGTGAAAAGATAAAAATACCGTACTCACTCTCTTCGGGATCCTGACCCGGCTTGCCGTCTGCCAGCACCCCGATGTAATTATTCATAACGACAGTTCCAGCACTCGCAGGGCCAGTAATCTCAATCTGCTTCTTTCGGTTTGCAGCCACAATATTGCGCGAAGCAGCGGCAGTGCCCCCGATACGGACTCCCGCAATTCCCGTCGTTACCAGATTGAATGATGAAAGTGTGGTCAGCATTATACCGGGGTTCTCGTTGCCCAATGGCTCATTCCCGCTTATGGTGGTCCCAATAAAGTTGCCGGCTATGACCGACTCGTGCGGTGCCAGTCCGCCGGTGGTATCGGCCAGGATGACCCCGAATTCGTTGCCGGAGATTACATTGCCATATCCCGGCTGATCTCCTCCTATTTGCGTTTTATGGGCATCAAAAATCGCTGCCACTCCCGAGCGGTTGGGCAGGGCTGATGTTCCGTCTCTGGTCGTTCCAATCAGGTTGCCGGCAATCAGGTTCTCCAATGCAATCCCGACTTCAACATCCCCGTTATCAGGCGATACAGCCTCGGGATTGATGCCTGCAAGTAACACTCCCCCCAGGCCATTACCGCTGATCAGGTTGCCCGGTGCGGAACCGGGCATTCCGGTTTGCCCGCCGATACGGTTTCGGCTGGCAAATACAACTCCAACTCCCACGGCATTTTCGCTGAGCGATGCCGTTCCATCTATATTCGGGCCAATAGTGTTTCCAGAAATAGTATTCTGCACAGCCTCTTTGCCAAATATCTGGATATTCTGTTCTACATTGCCCGAAATCAGATTGCCTTGTGAAGCATCATCCCCCC
>SL_3KL_010_SEDDRAFT_10005421_pt1 | contig 11444 bp, 8 predicted proteins | sample SodLakKL_010_SED_2_FD_10381 | JGI IMG/M metagenome (IMG submission 10381)
CGGGAGTAGAACCGTATTCGGCCACTTTCCCCACATCGGGGATGATGGTAATCTCGTCAGCGCCATGAACATGCCAGAGCAGATTGGTGTTAGATCCGGCTATAAGAGCAGTGAGTTCAGCCCCAAAGGTTACCTGAGGGGGGTCAGGATCAGGTTCTACCTCAGGTTCTAGCCAAGGCTCAGATTCAGGGTCAGCTTCATGCTCAGGTTCGGGTTTAGATTCATGTTCCATCTCGGACTCAATCTCCTTTTCAGGTCCTGAGGATGCATCATCGTCCACTAGGGGCGGTGCCTGCATGCACCCTGTAAAACCCAGTAGAAGACCCCCAGATACTAGAAGCACCAGCAGGCTCATCAGGAGGCGATACCTGATGCAGACGAACTGCGATGATAGATTATGACGTACCGACAGCATGGGACAAGCACCTCCTCCCAGTCATCATGAGACGTCTTTTTCCACATCTCTGTTTAATTAATGTGGTATAATCCCCATCTTTAAAAAGCAAAGAATCATTATTCCTGGCAATGAATTTGATTTGCCTAATCATTTCTTCATCATCGGTATCATTTTTCCAATAGCTGTCGATTGTATTATTGATAGCTTCAGCTACCTCTTGCTGGTTTTTATAGAATGTTTTGATAAAAAACACCCTCTTTCTAATTTATGTCAATTTATATATGGTATTTGTATTAATTTTATATAATTTTCTTATGCCCAGTATATCCTTTTACTCAAGCAAATACAAGGATTTTCCAATAAGTTATCCATCTATTTCTGCTAAATTGTTTGCACCCCCCAAACTAAAAATGCACACCCCTTAAAAATTTTGCACCGGGGTGTGCATACTTTTTGGCAGAAAGGTGTGCAAAGGGGTAAATCGGGCCTTTTTCTGCTGCCTGATTTATCCCCGAAAACACGAAAAGCCCTTGCTGTAAGGGCTTCCGTATTGTATCAATATTTAACTTCTAATTTGGTGGAGGCGGCGGGAATTGAACCCGCGTCCGAAAGTGTACCAGCAGAAGCGTCTACAAGCATATTCCTGATTTCACTTTTCGTGCCGTAGTTACCTCAGGACGGGGAATTTACGGTCACTAGCTCAGGTGAGTTCCCTGGTTCTGAATATGAGCAGCTTCAGTTCAGGTAGCCTGCTACTTGTCGCCCAGTCCGGTTTCACAGGCAAAAACCGGGTGGACGGCTGCTTTATTTAAGCAGCTAAAGCGTAATTATCGTTTGCAGTTGTTTTATCTTTCCATGTTTTTGACCGGGCCATGGTCCCGGGCTCGCAACCTCTACCCATACCACCCTCGTCGAATCCTTACGCCCCCAAATTTATTAAATTTAATTTTTATTGTTTCTGCCTATCTCTAAAAGCCCTTTCAATTTCACGTTTCGCAGTTTTTTCCTGCAAAGTCTTTCTCTTGTCATAGAGTTTTTTCCCTTTGGCCAACCCTAATTCTACTTTAATCTTGCCATTTTTCAAATACAGTTTCAAGGGAACCAGGGTATAACCCTTTTCCTTCATTAGTCCGATAAACCTCTTTATCTCCATTTTATGCATCAATAATTTTCTTGTGCGTATTGGGTCATGATTAGCTATATTTCCCTGCTCATAAGGACTAATATGCATATTATACAAGAATAGTTCGCCCTTATCAACCCGGGCAAAACTGTCTCTCAGGTTCACCTTGCCTGCCCTGATGGACTTAACTTCAGTACCCTGCAGCGCAATCCCCGCTTCATAGGTTTCTTCAACATGGTAATCATGCCTGGCTTTTCGATTCTGGGCAAAATTTTTCTCACTCATATTAATTCTCCAAGGGAAAAACTAACCCTACCTGTCTTTTGGCGGACAAATAGGGCAGCTTATTTTCATTGAACTCATTTAGGTGGAATAAGCACTTCCTAAAAGAATTGTAACATTATTTGTAGTTTATGTCAATTTTGAGCCTTTACATAATTCCACCTGCAAATAATTCAGTATACTGTCCCCCGAATTACCGCGCGAAATCTCAAGTTTTTATTCTACCAGCTGGAAGTCTATGTTTTTTTCCTCGCGATTTACGTTGCTGACGCGAATTTTCACGGGATCGCCGATGCGGTAGGTTTTTTTAGTTCGTTCGCCTACCAGGGAAAAATCCTTGCCGATGAAGTGGTAATAATCATCGGTCATGCTGCTTATGTGGACCAATCCTTCAATAGTATTGTCCAGCATTACAAACATTCCGAAATTCATTATATTGCTGATGATGGCAGGAAATTCCTGCCCCACTTTATCTTCCATGTACTCCACTTTTTTCAGGTCCTGGCTTTCTCTTTCGGCTTCCATGGCCATTCTCTCCCGGTTGGAGGAGTGCTCTGCAGCCACAGGAAGAGTCTTTTTCAGTTTTTTGATTCTTTTATTGGAAAGCTCACCGGACTGTAGGACTTCCCTGGTAATTCTATGGATCACCAGGTCAGGATAGCGGCGGATGGGAGAGGTAAAGTGGGAGTAATATTCAGATGCCAACCCAAAATGCCTTTCCTTCACTTCGTAATAGCGGGCCAGTTTCATTGACCTTAAAAGAATGGTATGGATAATTCTTTCTTCCTTCTTTCCTTTGGCCTGATCCAGCACATTCTGCAGCGTTGAAGGATGCAGATTTTTAAGGCTCCCCTTTAAGGTATAACCAAAGTTGGTAATGTAGTCCCTGAAATTAACAATCTTTTCCTCATCGGGGTCAGGGTGGATTCTGTACAGAAATGGCACTTTCATGTGGTAAAAATGTTCTGCCACCACTTCGTTACAGGTAATCATAAACTCTTCAATGATACTCTCGGCAATGCCCCTTTTCCTTTCCTCCACTTTAATGGGACGGCCGTCTTCATCCAGTTTTACATGGGTTTCCGGAAATTGAAAACCTAACGCCCCTCTTTTTTGGCGGTTGTTTTTTAAGATCTTGGAAAGTTTCGTCATGTTCTCCAGCATGGGAACAATTTCTTTATACTTTTCTTTGAGTTGGGGGTCATTTTCCTCGATTATTTTATTTACATTCTGGTAAGTCATTCTTTCTTTAATATTGATGATACTGATGTAAAGTTCATGGTTTATTACCTTACCTTCATTGTTAAGGTCTATCAGTACGCTTAAGGTAAGCCGGTCAATGTGGGGATTCAGGCTGCATAATTCGTTGGAAAGCCTGGGAGGCAGCATAGGGATAACCCTGTCCACCAGGTACACACTGGTACCTCTCAGGAACGCTTCCCGGTCTAAAAAGCTGCCTTCTCTGACGTAGTACCCCACATCAGCGATATGAACCCCCAATCGATATCCTTTCTCTGTTTTCTCCAGAGACACAGCATCGTCCAGGTCCTTGGCTTCCTGGTCATCGATAGTTATGGTCAGCATATCCCGCAGGTCTTCCCTCAGCTCATATTCTTTATCATCAATCTGGTCAGAGAACTGCTGTACCTCCGAAAGAACCTCAGGAGGGAATTCCTCGGGCAGATCATATTTTTTTATAATGGAAAATATGTCTACTCCAGGGGTACTTTTATGTCCCAACACCTCGGTAATTACCCCTTCGGGGTTCCTCCTTTTTTCAGACCAACGGGTGATTTCTACCACCACTTTATCTCCATTTTTGGCCTTGCGGGAGCTTCCCTTTGGGATAAAGATGTCCTGTATAATTCGGTGTTCATCGGGCACCACAAAGCCATAATTGCGGGAATATTCATAGGTGCCCACCAGGGTTTTATTGGCCCGGTTTATAATACGGATAATTTCACCTTCAGGCCTTTTATCTTCAGCTTTTTTTAAAAGACGGACAATTACCCGGTCCCCATGCATAGCTCCATTAATATCGTTAGGACTGACAAAGACATCTTTCTGTTCTTTTTGTTCCGGAATAATAAAACCATATCCTTGAGGATGAGCCTGCAGGTATCCCACCACCAAATTCATTCTTTCAGGAACACCATACCGGTTAAACCTGGTTTTAATAATTTCTCCGTTCTCTTCCATATCTTTTAAAAGTTTAGTAAATTTTTTTACTTCTTTTTTCTCAATAATTTTCATTAAGGTAACCAGTTCTTCTAGATTCAGAGGTTTGTAGGCCTCTTCTCTCATGAATTCCAGAAGTTTTTCTTTCATAATCACGCTGTCCTTCCCTCCCCATGGGATAATGAAACCTTATTATTCCCAATAATATACATTAGTATGATTCTAATACATATATTCCTTCCAACAATGCCTCTTTCATCTTACACATAAACATAGGCTTTCAAAATCCGGCGTTTATAAATATAACACTTATTCTGTGACGTACTGCCATCACCTAAATCGTGGGGGCTTCTTGGGATGTATCAGCTATCGCCGATATGTTTACCAAGAGCTATCCCCGTTCGCCCAACGGTTCTCCGTGTCATTCAGGCTATGCCGAGCATTCGGCAACCTTCTTTTTTCTTGATTATAATGTTAAATCCTCAGTTAAGAACACTAATACCAGCCCTTCTCCATTATATAGAAAAATAGTGAAAACTGAAAGTATTTAAGATATACAATAGCTGAAAAGCTAAAAAATTCTTAATAATGGACAGCACCAGTACAAGTAAAAAGGCAGGCAAATTTATTTGCCTGCCTTTTTTATAATCTGTGTGTTTAGAACAGTGGTGCAAATACTAAGGCTACGATACTTACCAGCTTGAGCAGAATGTTCAGTGAAGGTCCGGAGGTGTCCTTGAAGGGGTCACCTACGGTGTCACCAACAACGGCTGCAGCGTGAACTTCTGTTCCTTTACCGCCGTGGGCTCCACCTTCAATGTACTTCTTGGCGTTATCCCAGGCGCCACCGGCGTTAGCCATGTTGATGGCCATACATACACCGGTTACCAGAACACCGGCAAGCAGTCCACCCAGAGCCTCGGCCCCAAAGATAAAGCCGACAAATAGGGGAACGACAACAGCCATCAGGCCGGGAAGAATCATCTCTTTCAAAGCGGCTCCGGTGCTGATATCAACACATTTTGCATGGTCGGGCTTGACTGTGTAATCCATAATTCCAGGATTTTCCCGGAACTGGCGCCGCACTTCTTCAATCATCATGAAAGCAGCTTTTCCAACGGCTTCCATGGTCATAGCGGAGAACAAGAACACCATCAATCCACCAATTAACAAACCGCCGATTACTTCGGCACTGGTGAGGTTAATAACATCCAGGTTGGCGGCCTGAGTAAAGGCCGAGAACAAGGCCAGTGAAGTCAGGGCAGCGGAACCAATGGCAAAACCTTTACCGATAGCAGCGGTGGTGTTTCCTAAGGAGTCCAGCTGGTCGGTAATCTTACGNACTTCGGGGCCTAATTCTGACATTTCGGAAATACCACCGGCGTTGTCAGCGATAGGGCCATAAGCGTCAACGGCAATAACCATACCGGCGGTGGCCAGCATGCCTACAGCGGAAATAGCAATCCCATACAGGCCGGCAGCCCAAAAGGCAATCTGAATAGCAGCCACAATCACAATAATGGGAAGGGCGGTAGACTTCATACCTACAGCCAGGCCGGCGATGATGTTGGTTGCAGGGCCGGTTTTGGAGGCTTCAGCAATTGCTTTAACGGGAGGATAGTGGTCAGAGGTAAAGTATTCGGTAATCCGGCCGATAAGGATACCTGCCAGAAGACCGGCTATTACGGCAATAAATACACCCATTCCATCTTCGGGGCCCAGTATGGATCTGGACAGGAAGAAGGTAGCAATCACAACAATCACCGCACTTACATAAGTTCCCCGTTCCAGGGCTGCACTTAAGCGGGTGCCCTCTTTAACACGGACAAAGAAAAATCCGATAATAGCGGAGAGAACTCCGGTAGCAGCAACCATCAGGGGCAGTACAACCCCATTAATCCCATAAGCTAAAATACCCAGGGTTAAAGCAGCAATGATTGAGCCTACATAGGATTCAAAGAGGTCGGCGCCCATTCCGGCTACGTCCCCCACGTTGTCCCCTACGTTGTCAGCGATAGTGGCAGGGTTCCGGGGGTCATCCTCAGGAATTCCCGCTTCAATTTTACCCACTAAGTCAGCACCCACGTCGGCGGCTTTGGTGTAGATACCGCCCCCCACACGGGCGAAGAGAGCGATGGAGCTGGCGCCCAGAGCATATCCGTTAATAATTTCTGGGTCTGGGAAAATCAGGTATAAAACACTCAGTCCCAAAAGTCCAAGTCCAACCACGGAAAGGCCCATAACGGTTCCGCCGGAAAAAGCAACTACCAGGGCTTCGTTGATCCCGGTCCGGGCGGCCTGGGTAGTTCTGGTGTTGGCTTTGGTAGCAATCTTCATTCCAATATATCCGGCAGTAGCAGAAGCAAGTGCTCCCACCAGGAATGATATGGAAGTTCCCCAGTCAATAAAAATCCCCAGCACAACTACCAAAATTACTACAAAAACAGCCAGGCTGCGGTATTCACGGTTTAAGAATGCCATGGCACCTTCATGAATGGCGTCTGACAGCTCAACCATTTTCTCATTGCCGGGGTCAGCTTTGCTGACTTTGGCAAATAGATACATAGCAAACAATAGTCCTATTACTCCAGCAATGGGCGCTAGGATTATGTAGCTCTCAATATCCATAATTATTCTCCTCCTCCTTCAAAATGTGATGTACGTTACGCATGGAAAATAGCAATAATAATCGAAAAAATCATAAAAATTGCAGCTAAATAAGCGGTAATTTTTCCAAGCAGTTCTTCTTTGCTTTTCTTCTTACCCCACAGAGCTTGGCCGCTGCCTCCAGAAATAGCTCCAGATAGCCCTCCCTGATTTCCCGACTGCAGGAGGACGGCTGCAATTAATCCTACAGAAATTATTAGGTATAGAATAGTTAAAGCAATTTCCAACAAATCACCTCCTTAAAATTATTAACTCTGTGGTACACGTTAACTCCCCCTGCACAGCAGGAGGTTTTCCGGAACCGGTAATGCCAACAGCCGTCCCGGGGCTCCCTAAGGCGCCGGTGATATAAGGTGAATAGAGCTAGCTGACTGTAAGCCAGTCTCCATAAACATTTTTACCCCGGGAAATCCCCGGGAACCCTATATTTTAAAAACCTTAATATATGAATATATAAGGATGCCAAATATATAGGGAACATAGTTAATAATTCGCAAGGTACGATAAAAATTCCTTCTTTTTTTGTTACTTTGTCCAGATTTTTTTAAATTTTCTAAACCTGTTTAATTATTATCTTAACATTATTTGTCATATCTAAAAACAACATCAGAAAAGATAAACTCATAAAGAATGGAATTGTAACTTTCATTACTGCCGCTTAGAACAGTTATTTCAATCCGAATTTTTTAAATTCTGCCTTTCCTGAATAGATCCCTGTCTGGCCTAATTCCTCTTCAATTCTTAATAAGCGGTTATATTTTGCCAAACGTTCTGAACGGGAAGGGGCCCCTGTTTTAATCTGCCCGGCTCCGGTGGCTACGGCCAGGTCTGCAATGATGTCATCTTCGGTCTCTCCCGAACGATGGGAAATCACCCAGGTATATCCATTGCGTTTGGCCAAATCAATGGTATCCAGAGTTTCCGTTACCGTCCCAATTTGATTTAGTTTTATTAAAATTGAATTGCCTACTCGACGGGAGATCCCCTGGGACAGCTTTTCCGGATTGGTTACAAACAGATCATCCCCCACAATTTGAAGCTGATTGCCGGCCCTGTCGGTTAAAAGCTTCCAACCCTCCCAGTCCTCTTCGTCTAAACCATCCTCTATAGAAATAATGGGATAATGTTTTAATAAATACAGGTAGTAATCTACCATTTCTTCAGAGGTTTTCTCCAGACCCTCCCCTTCCAGATGATACGTTCCATCCCGGTAGATTTCACTGGCAGCCACATCTAAGGCCAGGTGAAAATCATGGCCGGGCTTATATCCTGCAGATTCGATAGCTTTAAGGATTACCTCCAGCGCAGCTTCATTGGAGGAGAGGTTTGGGGCAAAACCCCCTTCGTCCCCTACTGAAGTGCTTAAGCCCTCCTGATTCAAAGCAGTTTTTAAATGATGATAAACTTCCGTGCCCATGCGCAGGGCTTCCCTAAAGCTGGGAGCACCTGTGGGAAGAACCATAAACTCCTGGATGTCCATATTATTGTCCGCGTGCTGCCCACCATTTAAAATGTTAAACATGGGCACCGGAAGAATGCTGGTATTTACTCCTCCCAGGTAGCGGTACAGAGGGACGCCCAAAGCTTCTGCCGCCGCTTTGGCCACGGCCATGGAAACACCTAAAATGGCATTTGCCCCCAGGTTCTTTTTATTAGGGGTCCCATCTAAATCTATTAACAACTGGTCAATATTATTCTGGTCCAGGGCATCTTTTCCTTGTAATTCAGGGGCGATAATATTAAAAACATTTTCAACAGCCTTTAAAACACCCTTTCCCTGGTAACGCTGCTTGTCTCCATCCCTCAGTTCCACCGCTTCAAATTTTCCGGTAGAAGCCCCTGAGGGGACTGCCGCCCTTCCGAAAGCTCCGCTGGCCAGGTAAACATCCACTTCAACCGTGGGATTACCCCGGGAGTCCAGTATCTCCCTTGCCTCGATTCCTATAATCCTGGTCATTTAATTCCCTCCTGTAATAGATAATTATTGTAAAAAAATTATACTACAGTATTCTTTTTAATAATGAGACTCTCCCCGGTCATTTCCCGGGGCTTTTCTATATGTAGTATCTCCAAAATAGTAGGCGCTATATCTGCCAGTATCCCTTCTTCTTTCAATTTGACGCTATGATTTCCCCCAATCAGGTAAAAAGGCACCGGGTTGGATGTATGGGCGGTATGAGGCTGCCCGGTTTTTACTTCCACAATTTTTTCAGAGTTGCCGTGGTCAGAAGTCAAGAGAAGGACCCCTCCCCGCTCTAAAACTGCTTCCACCACCTTACCTACACAGCGGTCCACCACCTCTATGGCCTCAATGGCTGCCTTAAGGATTCCGGTGTGCCCTACCATATCGGGGTTAGCGTAGTTAATTATAATTACATCATAAATATCTTCCATTATCTTTTCCACTACTTTCTCCGTGACCTCATAAGCGCTCATTTCAGGCTTAAGATTGTAGGTAGCCACTTTGGGAGAGGGGATTAAAATGCGGTCTTCTCCCGGATAAGGGACTTCAATCCCTCCGTTAAAGAAAAAGGTTACGTGGGCATATTTTTCCGTCTCCGCAGTCCGCAGCTGCTTTAACCCCTCCCTGGATAAAACTTCCCCTAGAGTCAGGTTTAAGTTGTCCGGTGGGAAAGCCACCGGCACATCGATGGTGATATCATAAAGGGTAAAACATACGAAACCGATACGGGGAGGGGATTCACCCCGGAAGAAATGCGGAAAATGTTCGTCTACTAAAGCCCGGGTAATCTGGCGGGCCCGATCCGGCCTGAAATTAAAAAACACCACTCCGTCGTTATCCCTGATTAACCCCTTGGGATTTCCTTCCTCATCCAGAACCACTGTGGGTAATACAAACTCGTCGGTTTGGCCATTCTCATAAGCCTTTTCTACGGCATGCAGGGAACTGGCCGCCACTTCCCCTTCACCAAATACCATGGCGCCATAGGCCTTTTCTACCCGTTCCCATCTCCTGTCCCGGTCCATGGTATAATAGCGCCCACTGACCGTTGCTATTTCTCCGATTCCCAGGGCCTTCATTCTGGCTTTGAGGGCAGTAAGGTATTCCTTGGCATTGGCAGGAGCCACGTCCCTCCCATCCAGGACAGCGTGTATGTAAACTTTTGACAGGCCGTGCATCTCGGCTAAATCCAGCAGGGCATAAAGGTGGCGAAGGTGGCTGTGCACCCCTCCATCGGAGACCAGCCCTAAAAGGTGCAGGGAAGAATTGTTTTTTTTCACCCGGTGGATGACATCTAAAAGCACAGAGTTTTCAAAAAAGCTGCCGTCCCTAATGGCCACGTTTATTTTGGTGAAGTCCTGGTATACAATTCTGCCTGCCCCGATGTTCAGGTGGCCTACTTCAGAATTCCCCATCTGCCCTTCCGGTAGGCCTGCCGCTTCCCCGCTGCAATTTAAAACAGAACAGGGAAAACGGCTTTCGATGGAGTCTATATTGGGTTTTCTGGCCAGGGCAATGGCGTTTCCTTCCCTGTTTGTTTCCAGGCCCCACCCATCCAGGATGGTCAGAACCACAGGTTTAGGCCTCTGCATAGGGTTCTCCTTTCAACTTCTACTATCGAAATTATAAGACAAGTATAAGACAAGGGGACGGTTCTTCTGTCTTTTTTTCATCCCTCTGATGGCGCATATTCGCTGCTTATTTTTCTCCAAAAGTAAACAACAACTACTATCATATAATTATTTTATATTATTGGCAATAGTCACCATTTTTATAAACGCATCTTCTTTCAGGCTGGCGCCTCCTATTAAAGCCCCGTCAATCTCCTGCCGGGCCAGAAACTGCCCAATATTGTCCGGATTTACACTTCCTCCGTATAAAAGAGGCATCTTTTCAGATATTTCCTGGGAAAAAGCCCTGGACACCCACTGCCTGATAAAGGAGATGGCTTCCCGGGCATCCTCCAATGAGGCGGACCTGCCGGTACCTATGGCCCATATTGGTTCATAAGCAATGGTCAGATTTATAGCAGAAGATTGATCCATCTCTAAAAGCCCTTGTTCCAACTGCTTTTCAATAACTTTATTAGTGATTCCCTGTTCCCTCTGTTCCAGGCTTTCCCCAATACAAAATATTGGTTTTAGGTTGAAGGAAAGAGCAGCTTTCACTTTTCTATTCACCTGAGAGTCCGTCTCCCCAAAATGCCCCCTTCTTTCAGAGTGTCCAATAATTACATAAGTTACCCCCAATTCAGATAACAAATAGGGAGATACCTCACCGGTATAAGCCCCCTCCTTCTCCCAAAATAAATTCTGGGCGCCCAGTTTAATGGGGGTGCCCTGGAGGTCTTCGCACATATGGGCTAAAGAAAGAAAAGTAGGACAGAGAATCATTTCCACTTCAGTGATTGACGTACAGGCAGGGATCACCTCATTTACGAACTTCCTGCTTTCGGAAACTGTTTTGTACATTTTCCAGTTGGCCGCAATAACGGGTTTTCGCATTCATCTACCTCCTTCTACATAGTAAAAAGATAAACGGGTATAAATTAAATCACCCTCTAAATATGAAGCCCCGCCCTACAAGTAAAGGGCGGGGAGCATTTTAAACCGAAACCTTTTCCGGTAAAACGGAAAGGGCGGGAAGTTCTTTCCCTTCCCAGAATTCCAGTGCAGCTCCGCCTCCCGTGGATATGTGGGTCATCTTATCAGCAACCCCTGCTTTTTCCACTGCGGCTACCACATCGCCTCCACCGATTACCTTCACGGCCTCCAGGTCTGCTATGAAGCGGGCCGTCTGCATGGTTCCCTGGGCAAAATCCTCAATTTCAGACA
>SL_3KL_010_SEDDRAFT_10005422_pt1 | contig 11443 bp, 11 predicted proteins | sample SodLakKL_010_SED_2_FD_10381 | JGI IMG/M metagenome (IMG submission 10381)
CGGCGGGTGGAAGAGGCGGAAGAAGAAACGCGTCGCGGGGAAGATCAGGCGGCTTATCGGGATCGGGAAAAGCAACCGGAACTGTTCGTTTCCATGGTTCCCCTGCCGGATGCGGTCGCCGCCCATCTTGCCGAGTCCGGTATACGCCTGATTGAGATCGCGAGCCCGCCGGGACGGTGAAACCTAACCTCAGTTTAGATGAAAGCTTCACTTAACCTCAAAAAATAAGATTGCTCCAATACATTTTCATTATCTGGAAAACGGGATGAAACAAATGAAACGATACCCACTTGTTGTTCTCGCCGCTGCATTGGCAATGATTTTGATGGTTTCCGCATGCAGCCAGAAGTCCGCTCCGGTCGGGAACCGGCAGCAGGCGGAGGCAATCCGTGAGCTCGGTGAAGCCTACATGGCCGAGGGGAATTATGCCATGGCCCTTCGGGAGTTGCTCCGGGCAAAGGAGATAAACCCCAGCGATCCCTACCTTCACAACAGCCTCGGCCTGACCTACATGGCGCGCGGAAGGAATGAAACCGCCGTATCCCATTTCGAACGGGCGGTGGAACTGAACCCGAACTATGCGCCCGCCAAGAACAACCTGGGATCCGCGTATATCGCAATGGAAGAATGGGATAAGGCCATCGATGCCTTCGAATCGGTAAAGGACGACCTGCTCTATGCCACGCCGTATTTTCCGATCAGCAATCTTGGGTATGTGCATTACCGCATGGGGGAATATGAAACGGCCAGAAGATACTACCGGGAAGCGCTGGACATGGAGCGCCGGTTCCCCCGGGCGCTGCGCGGACTAGGCATGGTGGCCCTTGCTACCGGAGATACCGACGAGGCGATCCGGCGTTTTGAGGAGGTGTTGGAGGAGGCGCCCAATGCCGGTCATATATACATGGATCTGGCAAGGGCTTACGAGCAGCGGCATGAATACTCCAAGGCCCTGAACACCTATGAAAAGGCGGCCGAAATCGGAAAGGGCACCCGCCTTCAGGACGAAGCGGAAGAGGCGATGCGGGAGCTGCGGCGCAGGTGGTAGTTTTATCGGCCTCAGGACAGGATCCGGATCACCCGCTCCATATCGTCCGCGTCCTTTTTGAAAACGCCCGTATGGATGGCAGGCGAGGTTTCCCCTGTCATCACCGCCGCATGTTCGGTCTGGCCGTAAAGACGCAGTGCGATGCGGTCGATTTGCTGCATCTCCCGTTTCGTTTCCTCCTCGTTGACCGCCGCGATGGGTGCGCCCCGCATCATCAGCGCCTCCACGGGCTGCTTTTCCAGGTCCTTCCGGTTTTTCTCCGCCCTTTGGATCATTTCCACGCCGCGCCGCTTCCGGGCCATCAATGCATCATAGAGATCCCCCTGATCATCCATGGTATCGAGTACCCTGCACATCATGTCGAAAAGATCCATGAACTCCGGATCATCGCCGTCCATCCGGTTCAGAAACGCTTCAACCGGAAGGCGTCGGTTCTCGGTAAAGGCAAACCGGGCATTGCGGAGCCTGACCGCAAGCGCTGCTGCGCGCTGCTGGGATCCGGCACGCTCATGCACGGCTGACAGGATGCCGGGCTCGATCTGCCGGTCCAGTCCCAACCTCCGGACAAACCGGGTCACCGTTTCGCCGGGGATCGGTATGGATGCGGGGGTATCAATGCCGGGGAAAAAAATGCCGGCCTCAATGGATCTGGCGGCAAGCATTTCTTCCACCATGTCGCGTTCTTCCGGTCCGAGCGCGCCGCATTCCTGCACAGCCGGTTCCAGCCGGACCTGCTGGGCTTCATCCGGGTATAAGATCATTTCGCAGATGCTTTCGGCCTCGAAGTCCAGCGGCAGGGCAAGTGCGTGTGCGAGGTCCGCCGGATGTGCAATGCCGCATGTGGATTCCAGGAAATGGGCAGTTTCCTTCGACAAATCTATTCTCTGCCCAAGTATTGCCTCAATGGCATCGGCAAGCCTTTGGATGCGTGGTTCCAGTTTCATATCCCCAACCTTTTTATAAGAGCCGTCAGATGTATGCCCGCAGCCGCAGTTCGATGGGATGCGGATTCAGATACGTCTGCTTATGCAGGTAGTCCTGTTCGTATTTCCGCACGTAGTGGTTGAGCAGGGTAATGGGCACAATCAGGGGGACATGCCCACCCCGGAACCGGTCGAAAACCTCCAGGAGCTCCTGCTTCTCGTCTGCGGTCAGCTGGTTTTTGAAGTATCCCATGATGTGATGCAATACATTGATGTGCTTTGCCGGCGTCGCCTTGAGCCGAAGCGCGTCCATAAGCAGGTTTTCATAGTGCCGGTGAATGGACGTGCCCTCATCCGGTTTCTCCGTTCCGGCCACGAGTTTCCCCATCCTGCTTGCGTGCTTCTGGCTGTGGGACATGATGAGCAGCTTGTTTCTGGAATGAAAGTCGACCAGGCCGCTTTTTTTCGGATTTTTCGATATCGTGTCCCGCCAGCGTTTCAGGGTGAAGATCTGTTCGATAAAGTTTTCGCGGAGCCGCGGATCGCGGAGCCGCCCTTCCTCTTCCACGGGTATGAGCGGAAAATGCTCGGTAAAGACCCGCGCGAAAATCCCCACGCCTTTTTTTTCGGGCATGTTCTTGTCGTTGTAAACCTTGACCCGCATCAGGCCGCTGCTGGGCGAGTCCTTTTTGAAGATGTAGCCGTGCAGGTTTTCCTTTTCAAGGGCCGCAACACGGTCTTTCGCCCACCGGGTCATTCGCTTGGTGTGATCGATGCCGGTTTTGTTGGTAACAAGGCGTGGTTCGGCCGGATCACCGATCAGCCGCATAGCCTCCCGGGGAATTCCGAAACCGGCTTCCGTCTCCGGGCATACGGGCACGTAGGTTACGTACTGTCCAAGGGTGTCGCGCAGGAAATGATCCAGTTTGTGGCCGCCGTCGTAGCGGACGTTTTCGCCCAGCAGGCAGGCGCTGATACCCAGGGTTATTTTTTCCGTCATGGCGCATCTCCTCTGATCGCGACTTTCAAGGCAGCCAAATCTTTTTAAGCCCCCAGATCACGCGGATTAACAAAGATAAAACCGGCTTCTATGGAAGCCGCCGGTATTGTTATTAATGTAATAATAACGTATAGTACCTGAAGAGGCAATCCGGATTTGTAGCCGGAAAAGATTCATCGATTGGAATGCCCTATGGAAATCAGGGAAACCATACTCATCCGTGCGCCTGTTTCAACTGTATGGCGGGTGTTTACGGATATCGACAACTGGGATACGTGGAATACGGTCTGCAGAGCCTGCCGTCTTGAGGAAGGGAGTGCCCTGGAGCAGGGTGCCTGCATTTCTTTTTCGCTCTCCCCGCTTATCTTTCCCCTGCGGATCGCACCGGTGGTGGAGGAGCGATGCGAAAAAAAGACCATTGTCTGGTCCGGGGGGAAATGGGGGATACGCGCCCGGCATGCTTTTTTCTTCCGAAAAGCGGGTGATAACGGAAAATGGACCGACCTCGAAAGCATCGAGGTGTTTTCCGGCCCCCTGCTGTGGGCGGCAAGGCTTACCGGGATGCAGCGGCGGCTTCACCGCCTGACCCTGCAGCTGCTGGAGGCGGTCCAGGAGGAGGCCGAAGCCTCGGCCGTTGGTGGTGGCGAGGCCGCTGGCGCCAAAAATTCCGAAGCCGACTCAGGAAGATAACTGGCTGATCGATTCCATGGTTGCGATTGACATCCGGCCGGCTTCATCGTGGTTGATACCCAGAAAATCCATGGTGCCGGTTTCGATTTCATAGAGGTAATCGTCTTCCTCGTACCCGGTGCCGCTCACTTTTGCCTGGTAGTCGGCCATGTGGAGAATATAGGCCAGTACATGCCCGTTCGATCCGGACGGCCCGTGATGGTACCGGATGGCCGTGGTGATGGATTCGGGGAAATTCCATTTTTTGCATACTTCATATGCGATTTCCGCGTGGTTGAAGCCGAAGAAATGGTCTTCCGCATCAAGGAAGGTTTTTTCTTCCCTTTCAAGGTAGTCGTCGATCAATTCCTTTTGATCGACAATGTAGGGATCGAGGATGATCTTGCCGATGTCATGGATGAGTCCTGCGGTGTAGGCCTCGTTGGCCAGTTCGGGATGCAGGGTTTCGGCGATGGTCTTGGATCCGAATGCCACGGCCAGGGAATGCTCCCACAGGTCTTGCGTATCATAGCCGTAGCCGGGAAGCTTTCCTTCCAGCGACCCCTCGGCGCCGGCAATGGTAACGATTTCTCCCAGGGTTTTGTAGCCCAGCACCACCGAGGCGTGCTGGACCGATGAAATCTTGCCGCCCATGCCGTAATAGGCGGAGTTGGCGATTCGGAGAACCTTGGCGGCAATGGCCTGGTCGGTTTCGATCTCCTTTGCGATTTCCTTAGCACTCGAATCCGGGGAGGAAATCAGTTCCTGCACCCGGAAGACCACCTGGGGAAGCGGCGGGAGCTTGTCGATATCGGAGACGATTTTGTCCTTGAGGGACTGCCCGGCGCCCGGTCCTGCCACATAGGCATCCCCTCCCGAACCGTCCGCCGGAACGGCGATAATGGTGGTGTTTTTCCCGGGACGGCTTTTCAATGGCGTGATTTTGAGCTTTGTCCCGCATCCTTTGCATGAAAAAGATACCGTTTTTTCTTTGGGCAGCTGGCTTTCCAGGGCCTTGTAGGACTTGCCGCAGATGGCGCATTCGATAAGCATGACTGTACCTGTATTCCTGTTTTGCCGTTTTCAGGGACGTATTTGTATATCCCGGGCGGAGATCCTGGTTTTTGATTGCATAACCTGTATACCATATCGGCAATTGCATTCGATATGTTTATGCTGATATAAAAAAAAGTGACGGATCAACTTTGATGCACTCGTAAAAAGTCGTGATCTGACGGCTTTGTAAAAAGTTCAAGATCAAGGCTTGCGCAATTTCGAAGAATGCAGGGTACTTGGCGAACGTGAAATTCTGAGGAATTGCGCATAACGCAGATATTGGCCTTTTACGAAGCCGTCAACTTTTTCTCATGTACTTATTTTCCGGTTTCAAGTTCCTTCCGGGCCATTTCGATGGAAGGCACGGTGATTTCACCAATGCTCCATCCGTCGATGGCCTCCTGGCTCATGGAGCGGTACATGAGGCGCACGGTGAGGCTTGCGATGCCGCCGTGCGCATCTCGCGGCAGAACAAAACGCTGCTCATCGTGTTCCATGGGCGCAATCCGGCGGTCGTAGTGGATCCCGTCGGCAAGCCAGCTTTTCTGGGTCGGGTTGCCGTCTTCGTCCCGGAACGTCTTGCGGTAGAAGACCGTGTCCGGGTCGATGTGGTTGCCGTCAACCGGGTGGCCGGATGCATAAACTTTCTCGCCGGCTTCGTCATAGGCGGTGACTTCGAGCCACATTTTCCGGATGTAGGTGACGCCGGTTGGAATTTTATGGCCGGCGCCAACGTTTTTGACCCGCACGACCAATTCGGTGCCGCCTTCCCCTGTTTCGGTTTCGGCTTCTATTTCTGCCGCGGCCTCTATCATTTTTCTCGCCAGTTCCGCTTTTTCGCTGTTTTCTGCCCGGTCATGGAAGAACACGCTGCCGCCGGGAAAGAAATGCGTGGCCACGTGATCTCTTTCTTTACCCATGAAGCTCGACTTACCGGGGTTTTTCTCAACACCCGGGCCGGGAGTCATATGGCAGTCCTGGCAGCGGACACCCTGCTCTGCGTAGGGGCCCTGTTTCCAGTCATCGTAGGTGTCGATCACGGTTGCACCGGATGCCGGGTGAACCACGTTGTGGCAGGCGCCGCAGAAGGCCGGGTCCGTGTGGATTTCAGAGAATTCGACGTCATGGTACGGCGAGTTCCCGTCCCCCCGGGGACCCCGCTTGACCCGGCCGGGTTCGGAGAGCGTCTGCACGTTTACCGGCTCCACCACTTCCCGGACGGTATGGCAGTAGTCGCAGGACACGCCTTTTTTTGAGATTTCATCGAATTGACTGCCGTCCGGCGGCGGCAGCTGCTGCGTGCGCCGGGCGATCGGGGCATGGCATTCTCCGCAGAATACGTCAGTAAAGCCCTCCGTCTCCCGGCTGGCCTGGAGGTAATCCGGCTGGTAGAATTCGTTTTCCCATGCAAAACGGTGCATGCTGCCCGCCCATTGCGAATGGATATCCTGGTGGCAGGCAACGCATCTGTCGGGGCTTTCGAAAGCGCCTTCTTCAAAGATGTTTTTTTCATCGAGTCCGGCGCCGGATACGGCCGCGATGAGCAGGCCGATGCATGCGGCCGCCGCCGCAAGCATTGCTGTTTTTCCGGATTTCCAACGGGGCCGCTTCGGCCGGTCGATCGGGGTGGGGGTGTTATTCATGGCCATATCCCTCCTAATCTGAGCGTTTTACAAAACATTTTATGAGTGTATCAATTTTTGGTCGCACATGAAACGTGGATAGCATGGACTGAATCGTTTGCGATCGTTATTATACACTATCCGCCCGGGAACCGTCATAAAAAAATGTCTGTATCCGGCGCATATCGCTTGTTTTCCGGTGTGCCTGCAAACAGGGGCGGCTATCCGATGCCCAGTTTTTTTTAATTTCAAATACAGTGTTTTTCTTTCAACGCCAAGCATTTCAGCCGCTTTGCTCCGGTTCCACCGATGCTGCTCGAGCACCTGGAGAAGGTAGTTTCTTTCGAAGCGTGCCACGGCGTCGCGCAGTGTTTCCGTACTGTCCGAAACCATCGGAGCAAGCGTCTCTTCCCGGGATGGGCTTTGCGGAAGGCAATCGGCAAAGTCGATATGCCCCAGATCCACGAATCGCTGGAGCGTGTTTTCCAGTTCACGGATGTTTCCGGGCCAGTGATGGTTCATCAGTGAATCCAGAACATGGCCGGGCAGCGCCTTTACCCTGCTGCCGACTGTGTGCGGCTGTGCGGACCTGGCTGAATAAAGCCGGTCCATGAAGTGCTCCACCAGAAGCGGGATGTCTTCTTTTCGTTCCCGCAGGGGCGGGATATAGATGGGAATGATGTGGATGCGGTAGAAGAAGTCCTCCCGCATGGCACCCGATTCCACAAGCTTTCGCAAATTGCCGTTTGTGGCGGCGATAATCCGGACATCCGGTTTTCGCAGCCGGCTGCCGCCCACCGGGGTATATCCGCCCCCCTCGATGGCCCGGAGCAGTTTGGCCTGCATCCCGGTCGATATTTCGGTCAGTTCGTCCAAAAACAGGGAGCCGTTTTCAGCCAGATCCAGGACACCCGGTTTGTCCTTGTCCGCCCCGGTAAACGCTCCTTTCCGGTATCCGAAAAATTCGCTTTCCAGCAGCTCCGACGGTATGGCGCCGCAGTTGACGGGTATGAACCGGTTGCCGGCACGCTCGCTCAGCTTGTGGATGGCGCTTGCCGCCAATTTCTTTCCGGTTCCGGATTCGCCGTAGATGATCACGTTGGCGCTGGTGGCCGCAGCCCGGAGAATCAGCTCATACACCTTTTGCATGGGTTCGCTTTTGCCGACGATATCGCCTAAGCGGTAGCGGTCCCGGGGTGTCTCCCGCAGTCGCCGGTATTCCCTTGAGCAGGTGTAGATGAAGCCGTCAAAGGCTATCAAATCGGGCCATGGCCTTTTCCCTTCGAGTTCGGCCTTGGAAAAACCGCTGATCCTTTCGAAACCGGCGTTGGTCAGGGAAATGGTCATGTCGTTTTCGATGATGATGGTGCCGGCCCCGGTGATCTCGAAAATGCTCTTATAAAGCTTTTCGTTTTCGATCAGGGTTCGGATGATTTCGTTTTCGGCGGTATCGGGCCGGACGAATCCTTCGAGGTAGGCCACCGTCGCATCGGCGTGGCACGCCGCCCGCACTTGGAGTTCCGTATCGATTTTCGTGCCGTCCTTGCGCCGGAAGGTTTGTTTGTAAGTCAGCAGGGTGCCGTGCCGAACCGCTTTTTCCATGATTTCCATGCACTGCTCCGGGTTCAGGGTGAACTGGGAGACGGTGCCGGAATCGTTGTACACGTCATCCTTGTCCGGATCAAAGCCCAGCATTTCAAGCAGCACCCGGTTTGCCGCCAGCAGTGTTCCGTCGGTGGCGGTCTGAAAAATCCCGACGGGGACGCTGTCGAAAAGATCCTGGTATCAGTTGGTTCCGGACGTATTCCCGCAGCTTCGTTCGTCTTTCCGGGTCTCCGTTGTCACCTGATTTTCAAGCTGTTGGACGGTTTTCATGAATGGCGGGAGCTCCCGGTAATCGGTCGTTTGTAACCGGCTTCGAAACAGTGTTAATGAAACATTATACACCATTTTTCTTACGGCAGGCAAGCCCTGAGAATCCGGACCGCAGGTTAGTCATATGCAGAAAGCCGCTGTGCCATTTCACTTACACGGTATTGCCGAGGGCACAGGATGTGCTAACGCAGGAAGCCATCATGTGGACTGTATCGCCTTTTTCCCCCCAAAACCCATCGGATCATTTTGGCGGGTCGTGGGATTACCCTCTCGCAACTGTGAGTGGCCGCTGCCAGCTTTTACGGCTCGATAAGCCGCACCCTGAAAACTTGCTCCGCTCGGACATTCAGGGTGCTATGCTTATCTTCGCCTCGAACTGGCGCGGCCCCTCCCAATGTTGCTCGAGGGTAATCCCACGACCCGCCAAAATGCGTCAATTTGTAGCCTTTGGGGCTGTAGCATCATGAAACCCTGAGCGTGATAATCCGGGTATAGGACGTGCTTCCTGCGTCAGCACATCCTATGGGCTGTGGCAAGCTTGGAAATGGATGGCTGAAATGTCGCCCGATCGACGTACAAACAAATTTATCCCCGGGATGCGATGTATAAAATGGGCAATTCCTATGGGGTGGGGGTGGTGGGGGATGCCGCCAGGCAACACTGGGGAGGGTACGGTTCCGATTTATACTGTCGATCCCGATAGCGATTTCGATAAGGGGAGAGAGCGGTGCCAAAGCTTTTACGTGGATGGTTTGACAGAAACGGGGTTTTGTGAGATATAGAATGCAGCTTAGAAAAAGGTCCGATATCAAACCCAATGCGACTTTCAATCAATTATTCGTTTGGCAATTACGCGTTTGGCAGGGAGAAAACGAAAGATGAACAGTCCCGCAGCGATTAGGGATTTTCCGGAAATATATTATTTGCGTAACAAGGCGTTCATCCTCTTTTTCGTTATGGCATCCATGGCGCTTGCCTTTTTCTTGGCGCCGGTACATGCGGCAAAAGCCGCATCCGGCGATGAGGTTTTTCCGTCGTTTGGAAACGGTCCCGTGGAAGTTCGCATCTATGCCAGTTATTTCTGCGCCCCCTGCCGTTTTCTGGAGCCCGAGCTGGAGCCGGTTCTCATGGAACTGGTGGAAGATGACAAAATCCGGGTAACGTTCGTGGATGTCCCGCTTTCCCGGGCAATTCCTTATATTCACCATTTCCTCTACGCGCTTAATGAAAATCCGGGAATGGAAAATGCCTTCAGGGTGCGCCACGTCTTGTTCGACGTGGCAAAAGAGCGGGGAGGGCCGGACGAGATCCGCAAGGCTTTCGAAGAAGAGGGGATCGCTCACGAGTCGTTCGATCTCACCGGGGTGTTTACGAAAATGAACCAATACCTCAAGGAAGATGCCATCCGGAGCACGCCCAGCGCGGTCGTTCTGACCGAAACGGAAAGTGCCCTTTACACCGGCGGCGGAAGCATCCTGGAGGCGCTTGAAGCAATCAAGACCAATGATACCGTCTCGGAAAACGGGGAGGATGCGTGAATACGTCCATCCGTCGGAGTGAGGACCGCCGCGAAAGCCGGGAGATATTTACGCCGCGTTTTGAAAAAGCCCGCATTGCGGCCGGCATCATCATTCCGCTGCTGGCCGCCGGGGCGGTGTTCGCCAACAGGGTGTGCGAAACCGAATGCACGTATATCTACGGGGCGCTTTTCGGAGTGGACCTGCATTACCTGGGAATCGGGCTGGCCGCGGCCCTCCTGTTTTTAGGGTTTTCCTTTCAGAGGCTGTCATTTAAAGCGTTTTCCGATCATGCACGGGCTTGCCTGCTGTGCATGGCCGTGGGCGGCGGCGTGGTACTGCTTTATTTCCAGGCGGTGCATCGGATGTTCTGCCCGGTCTGTCTGATCTACGGCGCCTTGATCTTTGCGTTTTTCCTGTTCAATGTGAATCGGACGAGCCGGCCCGCATGTGCGGTCTTTCTCGCAGCCGGACTGCTTTTTTTCGTTTTTTTCTTTGAGGGGTCCGCCGTACCGGTCTTTCAGTTTTGACGGCCTGGCAATACATGCAATATCTTCATCAGCCCGTGATCCCTCAGAGTTTCGCATACGTTAACTGCGCTGCATTCTTCGGAATTGCATAAGCCTCTATCTTGAACTTTCTGCAAAGCTGTCGGATCGGGACTTTTACGGGCGCATCAATTTTTCCGGAAGCTGAATGCCATGAGATCTGCCGCGATTGTATTGTTTTTTCTTTTGTTGTACAGCTGTACCGCCACGCATCCGCAACCTCCTCCCGTCCCGCCTGATGCCGGAAACAACAATGCCGCATCGGACAGCAGTCTTCCCGAAGCAAACGCTTTTCAACAAGGTTTAACGGACTTCGAACAAAACCACGCGGGTTTGGCGGCGGCATCCGGTGCCGACACGCCATCCGATCAATTCGCGACGCCTGGCGAGTCTCCTGCATCCCGCAAGCCCCTTACCCTTGATGCGGCCATTGAAACCGCAGTGGCCAACAATCCGGAAGTGGCCGCTGCAAAGTGGGACGCCGCCGCAGCCTCGGCACGAAAGGACCGCGCAGCCGGACAGCGGCTGCCCGATATCGGGCTTTCCGGCGATTATACCCGCAGGCTGGGCCGGGAACGGGTGATGCCGACCAGCCGGGAGGGTGAGCCCGGGGCCTTCAGCCGGTCCGTCGCGTCCGCTGAAGTGGTTTTATCCGTTCCGGTGTACACCGGCGGAAGGCTTTCCAGCGAGATGCAGGCGGCTCGGTTGCTCCGTGAGGAGGCCATGCGGCGTCATGCGCGGACCCGGCAGGCGCTCGTGTTCGACGTGTCCTCTGTTTTTTTTCAGATCCTCGCCCAGCGAAGCGTCATCGAATCCCTTGAATTGTCTATAAAGGCTATAGAAGAGCACCTCCGGCAGACCGAAGAACGGATCGCCGCAAAAAAGGCCGCCCCTGTCGACCGGATGCGCACGGAAGTCCGTATGGCGGAGCTCCGGCAGGACTTCGTCCGGGAAAAGAATCTCCTTTCCATCCAGCACCGCATCCTGGCAAATCTCATGGGGCTTCCCGGCCGGGCCGGACGGATCGAACCCGCGGGCGACCTGGAGGAGAAAACGTCCTATGATTTTCCGGATGCCGATGTTGCCCTGGAAACGGCAAAACAGAAGCGGCAGGATTTTCTTGCGGCCCGGGCCGCGGCCGTGGCCCGCGAGTTGAAAATCGACGCGGCAAAGGGCGCGCGGTGG
>SL_3KL_010_SEDDRAFT_10005423_pt1 | contig 11440 bp, 14 predicted proteins | sample SodLakKL_010_SED_2_FD_10381 | JGI IMG/M metagenome (IMG submission 10381)
ATGGCTCCAGCTTCTCTGTAATTTTTTCCCTTTTGCCTACCAGGAAGATTGTTAAATCTTCAATAGCTCCTGCAGCATCCACTGCTCCCTTGATAATTTCTCCGGGGGCCAGGTCCCCTCCCATGGCATCTACAGCAATTTTTATCATCGCTCAATCCCCCCAGTTTACCGAGAAAACAGACTTCTTTGTCCTTTATTTCCATCTCTGACTGCATTATTACCAAGTATATACTATTTTTTTTTAAAAAACAAGTTCACAGAAAACCCCTAAATATCAGTGTTTTTTGACAAAAAAAAGGTAAGCTTCTGGGTTATTTCAAGCTTACCTCCATAGTAACCCTTATTTCGAAGGAATAACTTCTTTTCCTTTATAATAACCACAATTGGGACACACTCTATGGGAAAGTTTCACCTCATGACATTGAGGGCAATTTACAATACCCGGTAAAGTTAGCTTCCAATGAGCACGCCTTTTCCTTCCTCGAGCTTTCGCTACTCTGCGCTTTGGAACCGGCAATTTATAACACCTCCCTTAATTTCTATCTATTATTTTTCAAAAAATTTCTTTAAATCTTCCAGGCGCGGATCTACATCCGCTGCCTCACATCTGCAGTCCTCAAGATTCAAATTGGACCCGCATACAGGGCACAATCCCCGGCAGTGACTGCTGCAAAGTGGTTTTAAAGGTAGAGACAGAAACAAAACTTCTTGCAGTAAAGCCTTCACATCAAAAGCATCTCCTTGAAAATAACTTTCCTCTGAATCCATCTCCTGGCCTTCGGATTTTTTTTGGTGCTTAAACTTTTCCTGGAAATCTCCTTCCAGTGGAATCGAAAACTCCGATAAACATCTGCTGCATACGGTATTCAGCCGTGTTTTAAAATTCCCATTGATAAATAAATCCCGGCCGTTATAAGCAGCAGACACATGTAAAGTGACCGGTTCCTCTAAACAAAAGCCTGTACTTTCCAGTTTAACAGTTTTTGAATCTGCCAGGTAGTGATAGCTGATATAATTCCCCTGTTCCTTCTTCAAATCTGCAAGGTAAATTTTCAAGCTGACCACCTCTTTGTTCAAACTAACATCAATTATAATGGAAACTTTTCTCCTTTGTCAAGACTGTGTAAAAGCGTTGACTATCAATCCTCCACCTGGCTTTAAACAGTAAGAATTTCCCGGAGCTTGAACACAACCTCATCTTCAACATGTAAACTCAAATTAACTTGAATGCTGTCGAGAAAATTTAAAGCCTCCTGAAGGTTATTAATTTCCACCAGTTGAATTTTACTGGCTGATCTTTTGGCCTCTTGCATGTTCTCAGCGGGGACTAAAAAGAAATCTGCACCTATGGCCTCGGCTGCAGCCACCTTTTGTTTTATTCCTCCAATTGGCCCTACCTCTTCCTGGATATCAATGGTGCCGGTGCCAACGATTTTTTTACCGTGACTGATATCCTCATTCTTTAGTTGATTGATAATTTCCAGCACAAACATTAATCCCGCTGAAGGTCCGGCAATGGCTCCGGTACCTATATTAATCTCTACCGGCAGCTGCGGTTCCCAGTCCAGGGTTCTGATAAATACCCCTAAGCCTGCCTTTTCTTTATCTTCCGTATGGGGAACCGTGGAAACGGCTTCAGTTAAAACATTATTGTCTCTCTTAAAAGTCAAATAAATTTCCGATCCTACAGGCCTCTCCTGAATTTTTTGCACCAATTCTTCCGCCAGGTTTACCTGCTCTCCATCCAGCTCAATAATCACGTCTCCAGGCTTAAGAATATCCCGGGCAGGGCTGTCCTCCATGGTTTCCACCACCAAAATCCCATCACTGGTTATGGGGACATCGAAACCTACCCTTCTCAGGGCAATAATTTTGGCCAGATGTTGGCTGTCCCTCATCCTGCGCCTTTCTATTTCATAGTACTCCTCCAGGTCTATTTCCGGAGGATGAATCCGCCATTTTGGAAACAGCTCAATGGAAGGCGTCATCACAGAACCTATAAAAAGCATAAGGTTAGCCGGCTGCTGAGCCACTGTCACCAAAAAGAAGGACCCTGCTTCAGGCACTCCGTTTTCTACCGTAATAATTTCCTTCAAGTTTTCGGCGGTGCCGGGCCTGAACACTACATAATTGGCCTGAAGAAACAAATTGATAATAAATAAAACTGCAGCCAAAAAAATAATTCTTCTAATGCCTCGCAATTGAATACACTCCTCTAAAGTAAGCTTCGAAGCAGCGGCATAACCTTTCGGGCAGCTTTTTCCCCTTCCCGGATGCATGCCTCAGCTTTTTGAAACTGGGTGAGGCCAATGTTCGAGATTCCCGGACAAACCATTACATCTGCATTTACCAGTTTATCTTTCATAATTTCCCGGCCCATGATGGATATAGCCTGACTCACCACGTCAAAAAAATTGCAGATATGTGCCTCCTGAATCAATCCTCCCACATCCACGGCCAAAACTACTTCTGCGCCCAAATCCCTGACCTGCTGCACGGGAACCCTGCACAGCACCCCTCCATCTACCAGCATCTTTTCCTGGTGCTGCACCGGAGGGAATATACCCGGCACTGCGATACTGGCCATTACTGCCTGTAGCAGGGAGCCCTCTTTAATTTCAACCAGTTCACCGTTGATAAGGTCTGTGGCCACCACCGTAAGGGATAAGTTCAGTTCCTGGAATGTTTTATCTCTGATTAACAATTTTAAAAGGTCTTCTACTTTCTTTCCACCCATTGCCCCTAACCCGGAAAATTTCCAGTCCACCCACCTCCGTTTATCCAGAGAGATGGCCAAACTTTCCATTACCCGGGGGGTTATCCCCACAGCATACAATGCACCAATCAGAGCCCCCATGCTGGATCCTGCAATATAATCAATGGAAACATTCTCTTCTTCCAAAACTCTAATTACGCCAATATGGGCAAGGCCTCTGGCCGCGCCAGAACTGAGAGCCAAACCAACTTTAGGATCCTTCTCCATAGATACACCTCAAAATTTTAGCATATTAAGTGTTTCTTCAAATATATTTATACTAACTCTTGTTATTTTATACATGACAATAGAAGGGAGAACAAATATGTATAGTAACAGAAAATCTTATTTCAGCGTTTACATCACGGCCGCAATGGCCATCTTTATAACCCTCTCCCTGGTAATGTTCCCGGAGCATGCCTTTGAAGCAGCAGTAAACGGGTTAAATGTTTGGTGGAATGTGGTATTCCCTGCACTGCTTCCTTTCTTTATCTGTGCCGAAATATTGATGGGACTGGGTGTGGTACATTTTATGGGCGTTCTGCTGGAACCATTGATGCGTCCGGTCTTCAATGTTCCCGGTGAAGGTTCCTTCGTTATGGCCATGGGCCTAGCCAGTGGGTTCCCTATTGGCTCAATTTTGACCACCCGTCTCAGGGAACAAAACATGTGTACAAAGTTAGAGGGCGAACGGCTTATGAGCTTTACCAATACTGCGGACCCTCTTTTTATGTTCGGTGCGGTGGCTGTAGGAATGTTTGGAAACGCCGCTTTAGGAGCAACCATTGCTATCGCCCACTATCTTTCCAGTCTCTCCACAGGGTTGATTATGCGCTTTCACGGGTATAACCAAGAAAAACCCGTTTCTTCAAAAAGAAGCGGCAGCATAATTTTGCGGGCTTTGACTAAATTATATGAAGCCAGAAAAAAAGACGGCCGTCCTTTAGGACAACTGATGGGGGATGCCATCTTAAAATCTATGAATACCCTTCTCTTGATTGGCGGATTTATCATCTTATTTTCGGTATTGATTAAAATCATGGAAGTGCTGGGAGCTTTATCTCTTTTGTCCGCGGTACTTTTTAAAATCCTGGCTCCCATAGGAATAGAACCCGGCCTGATCCCCTCCCTGATTCATGGTTTCTTTGAGGTAACTTTGGGCAGTCAACAGGCAGGAGCAGCACCGGCAGCTGTTCCCCTTATTCAGAAAACTATGGCCGCTGGGTTTATCATCGCCTGGAGCGGTTTGTCTGTACATGCTCAGGTGGCCAGCATTATCAGTAAGACCGATATGAGTATCCGCCCGTTTTTCTTTGCCCGTTTTATTCACGGAATCCTTGCCGCAATTTATACCTTTCTGCTGATGAAACCGGCTCAGACCGTCTTTCGAGAGGTCAGCGTCCCTGTTTTTTTACATACCCAACCCCAAAGCACCATATCCTTCTGGCTGGAACGCCTGATCTTCATCAGCAGTCAATTATTCCTTTTTGTCCTTATTCTTTTATGCATATCTATGGTAATTTACCTGTATACAAACATGGCAGTTATCGTTTTTCGACTGACCAAAAAAAGAAATTAAAGAATGGTATCACATTTAATATCTGCTTGAAACTTGCTGAGAATCAAATCATATAAAGAATCGGGAACCAGTCCCTGTATACATCCACCGTAACTGGCGACCTCCTTAACGATGCTGGAACTCAGGTAAGAAAATTTGCTGTTGGTCATCATAAACATGGTCTCTACCGAGGGATTTAGTTTATGGTTAATCATTGCCATCTGAAATTCATATTCAAAATCAGAAATAGCCCTTAATCCTTTAATTATCACCTGGGCTTTTTTTTGTTCTGCGTAATCCACCAAAAGCCCCTGATAATAATCAACCTCCACGTTGGTATAATCTTCTAATATCAGTTTCAGCATATCTAATCTTTCTTTAGTGGAAAAAACAGCATTTTTTCTGGGATTTTCCAAAACCGTTACAATCAAACGGTCAAATATTTTGCTGCCCCGATCTATAATATCCAGATGGCCATTGGTAACAGGATCAAAACTTCCTGGATATATGGCAGTCTTTTGGGTCACAAAATCCCCTCCTTTATAAAATAATAAGTAATTACAGTATCCCCGTATTTTTTTATTTTTCCCTGTTCCAATTCAAAAACCTTCTCAGGGAAAATAATATTTTTAAAATGTTCAACTATTAATACCCCATCTTTTTTCAACAGCCCTCTCTCTGAAATGGCTTCTATTACAGGAACATAAAAAGTTTTAAAATACGGGGGATCCATATAAATAAAATCAAACCTCTGTTTTTCCCCCTGAAGTTTAGCCAGTCCTCGAAAGACATCTGTTTTAATTACTCTTGCTCGATGATTTAATCCTGTTATTTTCAGGTTTTCATAGATTATTTTAACACACTCCGTATTTTTTTCAATAAAAACACAGGAGTCGGCACCACGGCTTAAAGCTTCTATACCCATACCGCCGGTTCCTGAAAAAAGATCCAGGAAGTGACTCCCCTCCTGATTTTGACCGATGGTATTGAAAACCGCCTCTTTAACTTTATCAGATGTGGGCCTGACATCTTTCCCCGGCCTGCTTTTCAATTTTTTCCCCTTCGCAGATCCTGCATTTACTCTCAATTTTTCCTCCTACATTTTTTATAAATTCCGAAACACACCATGAAATGCCTATGTATTTTCCGTGCAGTATTGCGCCATTGAGTCCAATATATTTGTTGAGATTACCGTTCGATTATAATTGGATAATATTACCTGTAGTAATTCCGTATATTATCTTTGAAAAAAGACAAAATACTTATTAAAGAGCCAAATAATTTCCCCATAAGCTCTTCCTCCGGTTTCTCCTCTCCCAACTGGTGACTTGTTAAAAGTCACCAGTTTTATTTTATAGGTTTTTTTAATAAAAAGCAAAACGGGCTGCCTTTTTTGCAGCCCGCCCGTTTCTCAAGTTAAACTTGAGTCTGATTTTGCATAACATTTTGCTCAGAATAAGGTTGCCCAGAAGCTTTGCTTTGGTAATCAGCAATCATCTTCTTAACCATCAGTCCACCAACGTAACCGTTTTGGCGGGAAGTCAGGTTTCCTAAGTCACCGTTGTAATCCAACCCCAGCTCGTTAGCTACCTCATACTTGAACTTTTCCATTGCCTGCTCAGCTCCGGGAACCAGAATTCTGTTTCTTCCACCAGACCTATTTTGATTAACCATTAAAGAATTCACCTCCTTGTTGAGCTTGTAATTATAGTTTAACTCAATACAAGGTTTATATACTAGAAGTGTTTTCCTCAATAGTTATTAATGTTATATACTAATCGTATACTTTATTGTAAATACTGTAAAACATATGCTTCCTCTACATTTTCAATTTTATTGTTTGATTAATTATTTTATTTTTTTTTATTTATCAGTCATACTTGTGATACATCATTATACCCACTGCACCGGGGCCAATATGGGAACCGATAACCGCCCCCAGTACGGTAATAATAATTTCATCATTATTAAACGTCTTTTCCACCTTATCTTTAACCTTTAAAGCTTCCTCCAGAACATTCCCGTGAAGTATAGCTACCTGAACAGGTTTATCGGAGCCATATTCCTCTAAGCATAAGCCTACCAGGCGATCCAGGGCCTTCTGATGGCCTCTAACCTTATCCTTAGGAGTGACAATGCCGTCAACCAGAGTTAATATAGGTTTCATTTTTAGAAGTCCTCCCAGAAGTGCCTGTGCTTTTCCGATTCTTCCGTTTTTTTGTAAATATTCAAGGGTATCTACCATAAAAAACATTTTAATATTGGCCAAAAGATAATCAATTAAGGACAATATCTCTTCCTTAGACTTACCCTCTTTTACGGCCCGGGCCACCTCCAGCACGACCATTCCATGGCTAACAGAGCCCAGCTTGGTATCCACCACCACAATATCCATATCGGGAAGCATATCCTTAGCCATCATGGCAGACTGATAGGTTCCACTCAATTGGGAAGATATGTGAATGGAAAAGATAACATCATTATTGTCCTGTTGTTTGTACTTTTCCACAAATTCAGCTGGCGAAGGCTGGGAAGTCCTGGGAAGAATATTGGATTTTTGTAATTTATCATAAAAATTATCAGGCTTTAAATCCACCCAATCTAATAACTGCTCCTCCCCAAAGTGTACTTTTAAGGGCACCATTTCAATTTTATATTCTTCTAATATAGATTCCGGTAAATCTGCTGTGCTGTCAGTAATTACTCTCATCTTAACCCTCCTTTAATTTTTACTCTACAGATATAAAATAATAATATAATGGCTGACCGCCCCGGTAGTATTCCACCTCAGCATCAGGGTAGGCCTCCTGTAGCTTTTGGGCCAGGCTTTGTGCTTCATCTTCCGTTACATTATTCCCATAATATAAAGTTATAATTTCATCACTCTCTTCGTAAATCCTTTGAATCACTGATTTAACCACTTCTTCCGGATAATCCCCTACAACTGTCAAGTTATTTTCCTGCAGGCCTATAACAGAACCATTTCTTATAGCTTTGCCTTCATAGGTTGAATCTCTGACAGCATAAGTAACCTGTCCGGTTTTTACCTGAGAAAGGGCTTCCTTCATCGATTCTACGTTATCTGCAAATTCCTTTTGAACAGGCTCACAAGCCATAAGTGCACTGATTCCCTGGGGAATAGTTTTACTGGGAACTACCATAACTTCTTTAGGACTTAAATCCCTGCTTTGTTCTGCCGCCAGGATGATATTCTTATTGTTAGGAAGGATTATTATTTTTTCAGCCCTGGATTTTTCGATAGCCTGTAAAAAGTCTTCAGTACTGGGATTCATAGTTTGTCCACCCTCAATAATTAAAGAAACCCCCATACTGGTAAAAATTTCACTGATTCCATCTCCGGGAGAAACTGCAATAATCTGGATTGCCGGTTCCGCTTCTTCCCCTGTTTTAATATATGGGAAAAATGCATCAAAGGCTTGCGCGCTGTGCTCTGGCTGTGTTTCCTCCTGAACAAACTCCCGGTGCTGCTCCTTCATGTTATCTATCTTAATCTGGCTGAGTTGACCGAATTGGATACAAATATCCAGCACGATACCGGGGTTGTTGGTGTGTACATGCACTTTGAGAATCTCTCCTTCTCCTACTACCAGGAGGGAATCTCCCTGGTCCATGAGCTTTTCCTGCAAAACCTCCGATTGGAGCTCTCTTCCCTTGACCAAAAGCTCAGTACAGTATTGAAAGGTAATGTCTTCATCTATAGAACCTTCCAGGACTTCTCTCACCGGCTGTGCTTCTTCCTCCACTTCCACATCAAAATCAAACCCCTGAAGGGACTTGAGGAAACCTTCATAAATAACACATAATCCTTCTCCTCCAGCATCTACTACCCCTGCCTGTTTCAGCACCGGAAGCAGCTGAGGGGTTTTCTCCAAGGTTTCCCTGGCCTGGCTTAAAAAAACTTCCATCAAGGCTAGAAAATCCGTTCCCTGCTCTGCTTTCCTGAAGGCAGCATCAGCAGCTTCCCTGGCTACCGTCAGCATGGTGCCTTCTACCGGCTTCATCACCGCTTTATAAGCGGTTTTTACCCCCTCCTGTAATGCCTTAGCAAACTCTTCTCCGGTTATTTTCTCTTTTTCTTCCAGGCTTTTGGAAAAACCCCGGAAAAGCTGAGACAGAATAACTCCAGAATTCCCCCTGGCACCCATTAAAGACCCGGCAGCAATGGTATTGGCTACCTTCCCCACCGTGTTTTCCTGCACTGTATCTAACTGCTGTACAGCAAAGTTCAAAGTTAGTGACATATTAGTCCCCGTATCCCCATCGGGGACGGGGAAAACATTCAATGAATCTATATAATGTTTTTTCTGGTTTAGTAATATAGATCCTGCTATAAACATTTTATTCAGGGTAACTCCATCCAAAACCTGTCTCCCCATCGGTGTACAAACCTCCTTACTGCCGCCTAAGTTACTCTAACTCCTTGAACATTGATTTTAACTTCATTAACTTGAAGACCTGTTAGATTTTCCACCACATACCTTACTTTTTCTACAACATTTTGGCCCACTTCTGAAATTTTAGTTCCGTAACCTACAATCACATTTAATTCAATAACCAGGGTTTCTCCTTCTGTTTCTACTTTAATCCCTCTGCTTAAATTTTCTCTTTTCAGCAGTTCAGCAATACCATCCCTTAACCTGCCGGAAGCCATTCCAACGATTCCGTAGCATTCCACCGCAGCCATCCCTGCCAGCAGGGCAATCACTTCCTTGGAAATAATTACTTCGCCCAAATTTGTTTTCAATTTATTTTTTTCACCCATATAAATATTTCCTGAGATTATCAGGAACTCACCTCCTTACCTATATTATTCTTAAATAACCTGAGTTATATCTTTCCGCTCCTGAAAATAATACATTTTTTTTACATTCTATCCTCCGGGGGAAAGATATATTCCCATGGCCCTTTGAAAATATAGATTTAATATATTTCAATAAATGATAAAAAAATCCTGCAAGTCCGGTGATTTTTATTGCAACAGAAGTTAGCTTGTGTTAGAATTTAATAGGTTAATCAAGAATAATGTAAAATAATTTGCGTTGGAACCGATAACAGTGATATTTTAAGCCTATCACATAAAGGAGGTAAGCTTGTATGGCTAAAAAATGTTTTATCTGCGGGAAAGGAACCCAGAGCGGACATAATGTAAGTCACTCCAATATCAAAACAAAAAGAATTTGGGTCCCTAATCTTCAAAGAGTTAAGATTTTGGTTGATGGAACCCCCCGTAAAGTTCCCGTGTGCACCCGCTGCCTTAAGGCAGGCAAAGTGAAACGGGCGGTCTAATACTCCCATCCAAGTTTTATATGTTTAATGTAATCATTAAAAGCCCGGTAAAAACCGGGCTTTTGATATTATCTGAGAAATACCGTATCCCACTGTTAATACATTTGCCTCCCCGGGATATTAGCCCCAGTGAGTTGACTTTCCCAGGATAGTTGGCAATTCAATTTTATTCTGGATAAAAATATTTTCTGAGTTTTTTCACATTAATTTGATTGCTGAATATAATGAATTGAGAAGTTTCTAGCAACTGGAGGTGGTCATGTTGAGATGGAGACGGATGAAGGGTTTTACCAGAAAAATAGCCGGACTTTTTTTGGCCGCCGCAGGGATCGGCATTGTAATCGATACTCTGCCTTCACACCTCTGGTTTATTTTCCTTGGTATCTTTTTAATCTGGTTTGGGTGGAACTTATACCAGTTAGATATATGTTAAAGAATTATCATTTTTTAAGGGGGGAAGAAAATATGAAATTTTATACCTTCAGGCTTCCTGGATTCCTGGGTAAACTGGTCAAAGGCGTTTTAAATATATTTTATAAATAAATATCAATAAGATTATTAGATATTCGCTTTTTACTTCGTTAAACCAAATAGTTTTTTAATAAAGCTTCTACATTTGTAGTTAAACCTTGGTTATAATTAAAATAACTCTGCATTTCCTACGCAGAGTTATTTGTTTATTGAGTAATCTTTTAATCATTAAAATGTATCACATAAAATATTTTATCAAAATTTTACTCCCTGCCGCTGCCCCCAGGAAAGTAAACAAGCCAAAAACCCAACCCTGCATAGACATAGACCCAACAGCACTTAAATATGCTCCAATATTGCAGCCCAGGGCGATCCTGGCCCCGTATCCCATGAAGGTGCCCCCTACTAAAGCGGTAATCACATGGCGATAGGTTTTAATTCTTCTTACCCTGAACTCTCCGGCCGCCAGAGCTGAAATTAATGCTCCAATAATCATCGACAGAACCAGGAGGGTTTCCCGGTTTTCAAAGAACCCTTCCGTAAAAACCAGGGGATGACGGCCAAAACTAAAATAAGTCCAGTCTTCAATAGAAATACCAAAATTATTAAAAAACCATCCGCCCCAGTACCCAAAGGCCGCGGAAAAACTCCAGAATCTATCATAGAAAAAAAGCATTAAAACATTAAGGGCTCCCAGCACAACCGCCCCCACCCAGTAGGGCCAAACCTTTTTTATATATTTTGCATAAAATGTGCGTTCCCCTTGATACTGCAACCGGAATCCTCCTCAAAATGCAAATTTCTATTTCTGCCTTTTTTCCCAAATTAAGAATCCAATATATAAAAATCCCAAAAAAGAGAGCTGAGTCACCAGCGCCAGGGGCCAACCCAGTAAGTTCGGAAGAATAATTTCCGGACTGTTAATGATTACCCCGTGCCACCATTTAAAAGACCAGGATCCCAAAACTGAACCCACTACAAGGCCCCCGAAGGACAGCCACTGCATCAGATACCCTTCTCCCATTCGCATTAACACCCCTGAGGCGCAGCCCCCCGCAATCACCATCCCCAACCCAAATAGAAAAGCCCCCACGGCAGTGTGCAATCCTACCGGATAAATAATTCCTGCTGTATCACCTTGAATAAAATAGACATTGTAAACATAAAACCCCAGGGTGGAAATAGACATGGCTATGATAACCGCCCTCATCATGGTAGAGCTTTTCAGCACGATTAAATCCCTGAAAGAGGCGGCAAAACAAAAACGGGACCTCTGCAGCACATACCCAAAAGCCAGGCCAAAAATCCAGATCCCCGGAAGATAGGGCCGGTGTAAATATAAAAACAGG
>SL_3KL_010_SEDDRAFT_10005425_pt1 | contig 11438 bp, 8 predicted proteins | sample SodLakKL_010_SED_2_FD_10381 | JGI IMG/M metagenome (IMG submission 10381)
AGAACTAACTTCATATGGCGAGGTAGTTATGGCTCGTCCGGAAGAAGATACTGCTCATCGTGCTTTTAATAGTATTACTATTAATTGTGAAGTGGAAAAGAATACATCTTCTTTAATTTTTACCCGTTATTCCCGAACAAAAGACCGCACTAAATACTTTATTGTGAATCGTTTTTTTGCCGAAGATGATGAAGGAGATTTTGAATATGAAACTTCACGTTTGAATTTTTTAGGACGGAATAATAGTACTAATAATCCGGTTAAAATTAAAAGAAATGAGAAGTTAACGAGTAATCATCATGCTTTATTAGACCCAATTATGAGTATTCGCAAGAAAATAAGTTTAAAATCAAATAGTAAGCAAACATTTTATTTGCTTGTTGGTTTTGGCAAATCAAAGCAACAAGTAATGGATATTGTTGATAATTATGATACGGAAAGAAAAATAGAAGATGCTTTTGAAAAGGCAACGGTATTTAATAATATGAGAAATAATTATGCCGGATTAACGGGAATTGAAATACGCGCGTATAATCGTTTACTGAAATATATCTATCAACCCGTGGCCGAGAAAAATCGGCGTGAACTTTTACAAAAAAATGAATTAACGCAAGAAAATTTATGGCAATTTGGTGTTTCTGGTGATCTGCCCATTATTTTAGTTGATGTTTATAATGTCGAAAATTCGGGTTTTATTCAAGACATTTTAAAGTCATATGAATTTTATCAAAAAAGAGCGATGTATATTGATGTTCTAATTATTAATAATGAGGTGCCGGAGAAGAAGGAAATGGTCCAAAAATCAATTGATCGTATGATGTATCGAATTAATAGTTTAAATTCTTTTGATAATTTGCCAGGCAATGTTTATGTAATAAACGATGTTAGTAATGAAGAGCGCAATTTATTAAAAGCGGTAGCTTGTTTGCATTTTGATGGTTCTTTAAGAAAATCATTAAATGAACAAATAGATAGTATCGTTCAAACACGGGAAATGATTGAGAGCATGAAAAAGAAAAGCAATATGTTAGTATTAGGAGAAAAAGGAAAAGTTTGCGATTTTGGGCGCTTTTCTAGTGATGGTAATGAATATGTTATTAAAACGGTTGATACGCCAATGCCTTGGTCGAATGTTATTGCCAATCAAAATTTCGGCACCATTATAACTAATAACTATGGTGGTTTTACATACGCTCGTAATAGTCGGGAATTTAAATTAACTAGCTGGAGTAATGATCCTGTTTTAGATCCAAATAGTGAAACTATTTATGTTAATGGCGAAAGATTAATTCCAAGCGAAGTGCGCCATGGTTTCGGATATTCGACTTTTATAACCAAAACAGCAAAATATGATATTAGGGTGAATGTTTTTGTGCCACTTGATGATAACATTAAAATTTATGATATGCATATTAAAACAAAAACAAAACGAAGACTGGCGCTTGAATTTAGTATTATGCCTGTTTTAGGGGTTAACGAAGATGAAACGGCCCGCTTTATATATAGTAGTTTTGATGAAAAAAGCAACAGTTTAATATTGTGTAACTCATATAATAAAGTATTTCGTTATGAAAATGTTTTTATTAGTTCCTCGGAGAAGATTACTGATTCAGATGTTGAAGAATTAAATAAAAGAGTTATTAAAACAAAAGTTACTTGTGATAAAGAAAAAAGAATTTCATTTTTGCTTGGTAGTGGCAATAGTAAGGAACTGACGGATAAATATCGTAATTTTGCTAATATTGATGAATCTTTTGCGGAAACAAAGAAAAATTGGCTTGCGAAACTTAATAAAATAAAAATAAAAACACCGGATGATAATTTTAATAAATGGTTTAATGGTTGGTTGTTATATCAAACTTATGCTTCACGACTTTATGCAAGAGCGGCTTTTTATCAAGTTGGCGGCGCGATTGGATTTCGCGATCAATTGCAAGATGTATTGTGTTTATTGCAAACAAATTCGCAGTATGCGAAAGAGCAAATTTTAAAACAGGCGAAACATCAATTTGTGGAGGGAGATGTTTTGCATTGGTGGCATGAAGAAATGCGTTTTGGTTCCCGGACAAGGTTTTCTGATGATTATTTATGGTTAGTATATGTGACCTATGAGTATTTGGTTACTACTGGTGATTATAGCATTTTAGATGAGCGAGTTGGTTTTGTGGAAGGCGAGTCATTAAATGACGGAGAATCAGAAAAAGGAATAAATTATACTTATTCGGTGCATGAAGAATCTTTATATTTTCATTTGAAATTATGTATTGAAAAAGCGATTAGACAATTTGGCGCTAATAACCTGCCCCTAATGGGAAGCGGTGATTGGAACGATGGCATGAATAAAGTAGGCCATTTAGGAAAAGGCGAAAGTGTATGGGTTGGGTTTTTCTTGTATGATATTTTATTAAAGATGATGAAAATTTCCCAAGATGAGGAATTTGTTAAATTATGTTCTTCGAAAGCGGCTGATTTAAAACAAGCGTTAAATAAAAATGCTTGGGATGGCAAATGGTATTTACGAGCATTTTATGATAATGAAAGTCCTTTAGGAAGCCATAGAAATGTCGAGTGTCAAATTGATTTAATTTCCCAAGCGTGGAGTGTTTTAACTGGGGTCGCTGATAGCAAGCGACAAAAACAAGTACTTGAAGAAGTGAAAAAGAATTTAGTTGATGATAAAACGGGTATTATTAAATTACTAACACCACCATTTACTAATCGCGAGGGAAATCCGGGCTATATTAGTTATTATATTCCTGGGGTGCGTGAAAATGGCGCCCAATACACCCATGCCGCCATGTGGTATATTATGGCATTAGTACGGGTTGGAAAACATAAAGAAGCTTGTCAATATTTTATGATGTTAAATCCAAGTAATAAAGCGGTGGAAACGTATAAGACAGAACCTTATGTATTAGCAGCGGATGTCTATAGTAATAAATATCATTTAGGTCAGGGCGGTTGGACATGGTATACCGGTTCTGCTAGTTGGGCGTATAAAATTGCTTTAGAAGAAATTATTGGTGTGAAAAAACAAGGTGATAAACTAGTAATTAAGCCTGGTTTTGATCCGGCGTGGAAGAAGGTTGAGGTCGAATATTGGTATGGCGCGACTAAATACCAATTAGTAATTAATTATACGAAAGAAGAAAAACAAGTTACATTAGTTGATGATGGTAAAAAGCATCAAATAGAAATTGGATAGGGAAGACCTTATCTTTTTCTTTGCAAGGAAAAATGTTATACTAAATAAAAGGATGTGAAATTATGCAAATTAATTTTCCTCAAAAAATTGAAAAACCGATAGTAGAAGAAGAGTTGCGTTTATTTTGGCAGCAATATGTTGATAATACAGGATGGTTAAATTTAGATCAACTAAGTTATGAAATTCCTAAAATAAAGGAAAAAAGCACGTATATTAAAAATAATTGCGAAGTTTTTATTGTCGTTGGCATTGGTGGTTCTTACTTAGGAGGTCGGGCGGTCATTGAAGCTTTAGGTTCTTATTTTGGTGAAAATAATCCCAAAATATATTATGCTGGGCATTCTTTATCAAGTGAATATTTAAAAGATTTAGAAGATGAAATAAAGGACAAAGAGATAATTGTTAATTATATCTCGAAAACGGGAAAAACTTTGGAAAGTAAAATTATATTTAATTATTTATATCAATTAATGCGAAAAAAATATGAAAAAAAAGAGTTGCAAAAAAGAATTATTTATACGGTAGGGGATCCTTCTTTGGCGGAGGAGTGCGATTTTTTTATTATTCCTAATAATATTGAGGGGCGGTTTTCGGTTTTGACACCTGTTGGACTCCTCCCCATGGCGGTAGCAGGCATTGATATTGAAAAATTGATTTTAGGTGCGAAAAAAGCAGATTTAAAAACGGCGCAGGAATATGCCTTATATCGAAGGATGATGGAAAATAAGGGAAACATTATTGAAGCCTTTGTTGTTTATGAACCAAAACTATTTTATTTGTTAGAATGGTTAAAGCAATTATTTGCTGAGTCATTAGGAAAGGAAAATGGGGGAATTATTCCTATTGGATTGATTAATACGACCGATTTACATTCTTTCGGACAATATTTACAAGCGGGGCGGCCTAATATTATGGAGACGGTTTTAAGTTTTGATAATAAAGCGCCCATTATGATTTCTGAATATAATCGCATGTTGCATGAAATTAATAACATTGCTAAGGATGCCACAATTGTTGCGCACAAGGAGCGAATTCCCAATTTAGAAATAAAGATGGGTGATTTAAAAGAAGAAGCGTTAGGAGAATTTTTACAATTTATGATGCTTGCTTGTGCTATTGGTGGTTTTTTGCAAGGTGTTAATCCATTCGACCAAAAAGGGGTTGAGGATTATAAAAGAGAGATGCAAAATAGATTAAAAAATTAACTAGTAGTGAAAATGTTTTTTTAAAAAATAAAACTATGCTATTCTTGGGAAAAATAGAATAGCGGGGTACTATTTAAATGTTACATTTTATTGTTGTCGACGATTATAAAAGCATTGTCGAAGATGTTTGTAACTTAATTGATGAAACAATGTTTAAAGAGTCTTTTGAGTATAAAAAGCATTGTTTTTTTGATTATAATGATGATTTTTTTGAAAAAATTAATCAAATTTCAGGTTTAAAAATTTATATTTTAGATGTTGTTACTAAATCAAAATCCGGTTTGGAAATAGCAAATTTTATAAGGAAAAATGATGCTTCGAGCATTATTATTTTTTTAACAGCATATCCGCAAAAGGGCGGGGAAGTTTTACAAAATAATTTTATGAGTTTAACATTTATTGTTAAAGATGAACAATATCAAAAAGGATTGTTAAAGGCCTTAAAAAAAGCAGTCCAGATGTTAGTAAAACGGCCAGTGCTTCAATTGCAAAAAAATGGTGTGAGTTATTTTATTCCTTATGGCGATATTATTTATATTTATCGGGAAAAAATAAAGCGAAAAACGGTAATAGTAACAGATTATCAATTGTTTTTTTCTCATCGTCCTTTAATTTTCTGGGAAAAGAAATTAAAAAATTTTTTGTTGCCAAGTCATCGGGCGTGTTTAGTTAATCGGGATTGGATTTATTCGATAGATCGAAAAAGAAAAAAAATTATTTTTAATAATGGCTTACAAACTTATTTAATGAGGCGCGGTTTTTATGTGGATGAGTAGTATTTTAATGGCTTTTTTTATTATTTATACTAGTTTAGCAATTTTAGCAAAAAAAACTAATTGGTATTATTTTTTGTTGGCTGTTTTAATTTTTTCTTGCCTGCTTTATTTTAAATTTGAAATTGATTATTATCGGATTATTTCTAATTATTTTATATTGGTCATTATAATTTATTTATTAACGAAGGAAGAATTATTGAAAATTTTTCTCGCTTGTTTTTTTGTTTATTTTATTATTGCTGTAGCAGAAATAATTTTTTTTATTTTTTTATCTTATTTTGAAAAAGAAATTACTATTTCCTTTTGGACAAATTTAGGAATTATTGTTATTGCTTTTTTTATTTACTATAGTTTTCGCTTTTATTGGCAGAGGATTAATAAATTAAATTTTAAAAATAATTTTTTAATTTCTTTTTTTGTTATTGCTTTAATTATTATGCTTGCTTTTTTTGTCCATCGTTTGTATTTTTTAGTATCCTTTTGGGGGAATGTATTTGTTTCTATATTAGGCATAATTATATTGTTAATATTTCTAGTTATAATTTTAAAAGAGCGACAAAGTTATTTGTGGTTAATTGATGAGTATAAAAAATTTTATGGTGATCGGCTTGTTTTGGAAGAAGAACTTTTGCAGTATCGGATGCGCCAGCATGATTATAATAATGAAATGTTATATTTTAAAACACTAGTAGATGATAAAGAGGGGCGGTCTTTTTTTGATAAAAAAATTGCTAAACCAGAAAAACTTTTTTTAAAAAGTGATGTGCAAAGTTTTGTGGAAAATAAAATAGCAGAAATGGAAGAAGCTGGTGTTAAAGTTGCTTTTTGTTGGCATATGAAACTATTATTTAACAATGATTGGGAATTCAATAATAAAGTAATAAGAATTTTGGCTAATTTATTAGATAATGCTAAGGAAGCTAGTTTGAAACTTCCTAATGCGCGGGTGGAAATATTAGTTTGGGAAGAAAAGGATAATGTAGTTTTTTCAATTGCTAATAATTACAAAGGAAAAATTATATTAGATAAAATTTTTAGGTGCAATGCAAGTGGGAATGGTGTTAAAAGAGGATTTGGGCTTTATTTAGTTCAAAGATTAATCACAAAAGAAAAGGATTGTTTTTTACAATCCCGTATTGTGGGGTCAATGTTTTATCAAGAGTTATTCATTAGGCGGAGTCGGTTCTTCGAGATAAAATAGCATGCTTGCCTTGCTGTTGATACGAGCCATTTGTTCAGCAAGAAAATAGATGGCACTAATTATTAAATAAGTCATAAAACCTCCTTTCTTCGAAAAATAATATTTGTTAATAGAAATGCTTGTAATATAGTTGCTCCTATTATATAGTTAGAAAGATAATGTTGTTTTATAATTAGTATGGAATATAAGGTTAATAAAAGAATAAGGATGATTTGATAAGTGGTCTTTTTTATTTGTCTTTGATTGATGTTTTTGGGAACTATAATAATAAAAATACTAGCGGGGAAAAATAAAAAATAGTATGCTTGATGAAAGAAATTTGCACAAATAAAAGCAGTTAATAGAAAAACGGCAATTGAGAAAAAGGTGCAAGTAATAGAGGTTTGAAAATGTTTTCCAAAAGATATTGCTTTTAGTGGAATAAAAAATAAAAGAAGATAGCAAACATCCATTAGGAGATTACATAATATCGCAAAAAATATTAAAAACAGAGTTTTTTCAATTAAGATAATCAAACATTCCATGCCGTATTGTTGTTTATTAGTAATTGGTTTTTGATTTTGACAATATGTTAATAATTGTGATAAAATTTTATTTCGCATAAAGCCTCTTTGCTAGCAGTATAATAATAAATTTTGCAAAGGATAATTAGGAATGCCTGAGTTGCTTTTTTTCTTGTCTGAAAAACAAATTGGGCAGTATATTATTTAATAGAAATATGATATAATTATTTCGTAAGGAGTGATAAAAATGAAATTTGCAATTCATGGCAAAAATGTGAAAGTAACGCCTGCTATTAAAGCTTATATTGAGGAAAAAATCGGGCGCTTGGATAAATTTTTAACGGATGCCGAAAGTATTACTGCTAAGGTGGTTGTGAGGGTTCATAATAATCAACAAATTGTGGAAATAACAATTCCGATTAAAGGAATTATTTTAAGAGCCGAAGAGAGAAACGAAAATTTATATGCTGCAATTGACTTGGTTAGCGAAAAGTTAGAACGGCAAGTTAAAAAGAATAAAACAAAGTTAAAAGATAAAATAGATTATGAAATGCTTCAAAGTTTTAAACAAACAACAGTTGATGAAGAGGAGCCTGAAAAAGCGCAAATCGTAAGACGAAAAAAATTAGAAATGAAGCCAATGGATGAAGAAGAGGCGATTTTGCAAATGGATTTATTGGGGCATGATTTTTTTGTTTATCATGACTATAAAATAGATGCTATTTGTGTGTTATATCGTCGAAAAGATGGCAAGTATGGTTTAATTGTTACGGAGTAATTTTACTGGAAAGGAAGATTAGATGCAGTTTTTAAAGAAAATTTTTGATCATGAATATAAAGAAATAGAAAAATTTAAACAGATTGCTAATGAGGTTGTTAAATTAGATAAAAAAATGCAATCATTGACCGATAAAGAAATTCAAGATAAGACAAGTGAGTTTAAAAAGAGAATTGAAAAAGGTGAAAATTTAGATGATGTCATGGTAGAAGCCTTTGCTGTTGTTAGGGAAGCTGCCTATCGCGTAATTAAGGAAAAACCTTTTTATGTGCAGATTTTAGGAGCGCTAGCACTCCATTATGGCAATATTGCGGAGATGAAAACAGGGGAAGGGAAAACCTTAACTTCTACATTACCGGCTTATCTTAACGCCCTATCAGGAAAAAGTGTTCATATTATTACCGTTAATGATTATTTAGCTGGCCGTGATGCTGAATGGATGGGAGCAATTTATCGCTTTTTAGGATTAACAGTTGGTGTTAATGCTCGTGAATTATCGCCGGCTGAAAAAAAGGAAGTTTATAATTGTGATATCCTTTATTCAACTAATAATGAATTAGGGTTTGATTATTTGCGTGACAATATGGTTGTTCGCGCGGAAGATCGTGTGCAACGACCACTTGAATTTGTTATTATTGATGAGGTTGATTCGGTATTAATTGATGAGGCTCGGACACCGCTTATTATTTCGGGTGGATTTATGAAATCGGCGAATTTATATGTTGAAGCCGATCGTTTTGCCAAAACTTTAAAAGAAAATCAAGGCTATATTTATGATGCGAAATTAAAAACAGCCTCTTTAGATGATCAAGGAATAGCAAAAGCGGAAAAGTATTTTAAATTAGATAATTTGTATGATATAAAAAATACTAAATTAGTTCATTTTATTAATCAAGCGTTACGAGCTAATTTTTCTATGAAACGTGATATGGATTATGTAATACAAGATAATAAAATAATTATTGTTGATCAGTTTACAGGACGTTTGATGCATGGGCGAACTTATTCAGATGGTCTTCATCAAGCAATTGAAGCAAAAGAAGGCGTTCCAATTGGTGAGGAAACAAAAACACTAGCGACAATTACATTTCAAAATTTGTTTCGAATGTATAAAAAAATATCTGGTATGACCGGAACAGCCAAAACAGAGGAAGAAGAGTTCCGGGAAATTTATAATATGTATGTTATTTGTATTCCGACTAATGTGCCAGTTATTCGTGTTGATTATGGAGATTTAATTTTTGCCACTAAAGAGGGCAAGTACAAAGCAATTATTGATGAAATCGCGCAACGCTATGAAAAAAAACAACCAGTGTTAGTTGGTACAGTGGCGGTTGAAACGAGTGAATTAATTAGTACGCGCTTGAAAAAGAAGGGCGTTCCACATGAGATTTTAAACGCTAAAAACCATGCCCGTGAGGCAGAAATTATTGCCAAGGCTGGTCACAGTGGTTCGGTTACGATTGCTACTAATATGGCTGGTCGGGGAACTGATATTAAACTAACTGATGAAACTAGAAAGTTAGATGGGCTTTTTGTTTTAGGTACGGAACGTCATGAATCGCGACGAATTGATAATCAGTTAAGGGGACGTTCGGGACGACAGGGCGATCCTGGCGAGTCACAATTTTGTGTTTCTTTTGAAGATGATTTAATGGTCCGTTTTGGAACCGAACGAGCAAAAATGCTACTGCAAAGAGTTGGTTTTACGGATGATAATTCTCTGCGTAATCCTAGTTTTTCTAAAATGATTGAGCAGGCGCAGAAAAAAGTTGAGGGAAATAACTTTGATATGCGTAAAAATTTACTACAATTTGATGATGTCGCCAATAAGCATCGTTTGATAATTTATGAAAAAAGAAATGAAATTTTGGATAGTGAATCAATTCACGATACTATTTTAGGAACAATTATGGATCACATTGATAATTTAGCAGCACATTATAGTGAAAATGGTGAAATTTCGGAGCCTAATTTGCGGGAAATGTTGGAGGATATAAACAATCGTTTGTTGAAAAATAAAATAGATGCCGATGTTTTAAAAGGATTAAGTGAAGATAAAATAATTGATTATCTTTATGAAAAGATTGTAAAAGAATATGAGGCAAAATTGGAAAAAATGGCACCGGAAGTAGCTAATGAATTTGAAAAAGCAGTTGCATTACGCGTTATGGATACTTATTGGATGGAGCATATTAATACTTTGTCACATCTTCGGGAAGGGATTTCTTTGCGGGGCTATGCGCAAGAAGATCCTGTTCGTGCTTATACACAAGAAGGGTTTGCTTTATTTGAGAAGATGTTAAATACAATTGATCGTGAAATTACTTCCTTTTTGATTAGAGCAGAGATTCGTCAAAATATTGAGCGAAAAAAAGTGGTTGATAAAGAAGTAACTAATGAAGGAGATAGTACTCGAGCGGCCCAGCCGAAACGAGTTAATAAAATAGGAAGAAATGATGCTTGTACATGCGGTAGTGGCAAAAAGTACAAACATTGTTGTGGAAAGTGAGGTGAAAAAATGGCTGCAAAAAGATTTTATTTAATTATTTTTATATTTTTAGCGTTGATTTTAAGTGTTCCAATGTTAGCTATGCTTGATAATGAGAAAAAGTTAGTTGATGATTTTGAAGCTGCTATTAGTTCTCAAGCGTTAAATTTGGTTTATTTAGGAAGTGCTTCATGTCCTTGGTGTACAAAATACAATCCAGTAATTGCTGATTTGGCTCAAGAGGAAAATTTTTCGTATATTTATATTGATGTTGATGAACTTTCTTCTGATGAAGAAAGAAAATTACATAATTTATTAGGAGTAATTAGAGGAGGCGACCCAAGCTTTGGTTTACCATTAACATTATTAGTTGCCGATAATCGCTTAGTTGCTGAGTTAAATGGATATAATGAAACTGATGATTTGCGAGCATTTTTAGCAAAAAATAATTTTATTGCCAATGGTGAGGGGCAAATGCCAAAACCTTCTGATGAGTTAAGTAATGAAAGCATTAATGAAGTTAAAGAAGCGCTCGCAAGTTCTAATAAAGAAATAATTTTTATTGGTAGTAAAACATGTCCCGCTTGTGCTCAGTTCGCACCTGTTTTTGATGAGGTTGTTGCGGAGTATAACCTGGAGTCTGTTTATGTTGAATTAAGTGAGTTAGCAGAAGAAGAGTATTGGCAATTAGTAGAATTAGTTGAATTTTCTGGGGTTCCGCATATATTAACGGCGGTGGAAGATGAGATTATTATGGAAACTAGTGGTGCGCTTAATAAAGAGGCCTTAGTTGCACTATTATTAGAAAAAGATATAATAGAGTAGGAGGAACTAAAAATGGGTATAGCAAAGGATGAAAAAAAAGAAAAGCCGCAAGAAAAAGATATTTATGAAAGGGCGATCGCTTTTAAAAAAAAATATCCGATGACAATTGCATGGCGGATAAGAAAACATGCTAAAATTATTCAGCAACATTTAAATCCTAATGAAGAAGTCCGTTATGTATTTGTTGGTCAGAAGGGTGATAATCCGATTGATATTTGGGATACTTATTTGTGTGTTTTGACTAATAAGCGGTTGTTATTTGGAAAAAAAAGAATTATATTTGGCTATTTCTTTTTATCGATAACGCCTGACTTGTTTAATGACATTAAAGTAAAACAACGTTTAATTTGGGGAGTTATTAGAATTGACACTTTAAAAGAGGTAGTTACTATGTCAAATATTGCTAAAGGTGCTTTAATTGAAATTGAAACAAATATTAGTGAATATATGATTC
>SL_3KL_010_SEDDRAFT_10005426_pt1 | contig 11437 bp, 10 predicted proteins | sample SodLakKL_010_SED_2_FD_10381 | JGI IMG/M metagenome (IMG submission 10381)
GCAGCCCAAATATATATGCTTAAGGCATCCTATCAATTAACTGAGAAGTCGGAATTGGGTTTTGGTCCTGCATTTCAGAATTGGAAAAATACCGATAAAGCACCCAGGGGGCAGGCAAATGCATACACCTTGCTATTGTCATACCGCTACTTTTTCTTTAAGAATTTTCATGTTGAGCTGGAGTTTTGGCCAGCCTATAATCATTTTAACTCTTATGTTGATGACAAAACCTATAAGGGTTTGGAGTTGTGGGTAGAGTACAAGGTGGGTTACAAAGCAAGCCTAACAAAAAATCTGTATATCAATCTTCAACCTGGATTAGCACACGGCCTGGGGGTGCAAAAAACGTGGCCGGATTCTAAGGACGACACCTATTTAGATTTTTTAAAAAACTCCATTGTTTTTGTTCCCCAGATACTGGTGGGGTGGACTTTTTAAAAGAAGTATGAGCCCATTCCGAAAAGTCGACAACAGCCACAGATTCACAGATTACAATATTGTCAATTTTTTAACTTGCACATAATTAGCAATATAAGATTGTGTTAAAGTTTAATAATGATCAAAATTTGTTTTAGGGGTGAACTCATGTATAGAACTTAAATTCTTTTGAACCATGACAAAGAGAAAACGGATACGCAACCTGATAATTTTTACCGCAATTGTAATTCTTAGCGGCTGGTTTGGGTTGTTGATTGACAGAGTTATTCCCGAACAACCCGAAGGCGATAGTCTGGGCATGGGCATTTGGTTGGTTCTGCCCCTGTTGGCGGTTATAGCCTTAAGAACCTTTGCGGGGGACGGCTGGAGGGATGCAGCGTTAAGCCCCCGACTTAAATCCAATGCTATATGGTATGCCGTTGCGTTTCTGATATTTCCGACGGTAACTGCCATTGTATTGCTAATAGGCTATGTATTTGGATGGATTGATCTTTCCAACTTTAGTTTTGCAGGTTTTATTCCTGTATTCTTTGGCTTGCTCGTTTTTGAATTTATTAAAAACATCTTCGAGGAGTCTGTGTGGCGTGGTTATCTTACCGTTAAGCTCATTAAACTTAACCTGAGCGACCTTTCATTATACCTGATAGTTGGATTGATTTGGTCGGTGTGGCATTTGCCCTATTACATGGAGTTTCTGCCGGAGGAGGTTATCACCTCTGTTTTGCCTGTGAGCCGTTTTTCTTTCTTTTTGGTTGGGGTGCTCACCATGACGGCATGGACCGTAATGTTTGTTGAAATCTTTCGTCTAACTAATTCCATCTGGCCTGCAGTATTGCTTCACGCTGTGGAAGATGCGGTTATCAATCCGCTGATTATAGATGGACATATCAGCATAGCAAGCGGGATGGAGATTTTCATCTCTCCTATTTGTGGGATCATTCCAACAACACTTTACTTAATTATTGGATTGTGGTTAAGGAGAAGAAGAACAATTGCAAATAGATATTAACCAGACAATTATGAAGACTATAATTAAACTTTGTGGCTTATTATTCATCAACTTCATTCTTATACAAACCTCAAATTCACAAAACGCTATGCTTTACAATCCTTTTCACATCGCAATTGATCCAATGGAGCGGATACTTCTCATAAATTTTGAGAAAGACCCCGACTCATTATACATCGGATTTGAGCCTCAGGTGTTTAACGACTCCATAAATGGCAAAGGGCATCTGGTTATTGGTTGGCGAATTGATGGCAAAGTGGATGTTTATCATGAGCCCGGTTTGGCTCTTGATCCTAATAAGTATGATATTGCTGGAAAGGGTTTGGCAAATATGCTTAAACGGGAAATGCCTTTTGCCTTTTCAGAAATCAATGACTTTGGCTTGCAGGCTCATTATGAATTTCAGGATATTCACAACAGAAAAGTTGTTATCAAGGTTACTGAGGAGAACCCAAAAAAGCGCAAACCATTCGGATTGCTTGCTCCAATGGGCGCAGCCGCAGAAAGCCCATCGGCAATGCCCTTGGTTTTGCTACACGACTTCTATTTTGTTAGAAAAAAACATTCTCAAATTGAAGTTGCCATCAATGGGAAGCAACATCAGCCTGATGATCTCCCCATGCCATTGCCCATTGATGGCTCCAAAATGACCTTTACCCGCTATAGCCCTGAGCCGCTAATTGCAACTTTAAACCCGGCTTTTAATGGGGAGCTCCTTGGCTTAAATGTTGAGCCCGGTGGGGTGCTGCACAAGGATGGGAACATAGATTACCATATGGCTTGGTTTGGCAATGTGCCATCCATAAAGCGAATAAGCTTCAATAACGAAACACATCCTGTTGAATTGCGATTTACAACACCTTTCCCAAATATCAATTCAATTGAGAACAACACCAGTTTCAAAGGTAGATTTGAAATTGAAGCACATCCAACCACAGGGCGTATTATTGGGCATTATACAATTGAAAAAACAGATGAAGCCATAACAATTGTAATGATTCCATCAAAAGGATGGAAACCTCGGCCAACCAAATTTTCGCTTAGAGTGCTTTACACTATGGGTAAAGTATTTAAAAAGTGGCCTACAACTTACAAATGGACTGCTAACATTCAACAGAATGCTGACGGAACTTTCTTTATGAAGTCGAGTTGGGAAAGGACTAAATAAGTAAAACTACTTTTGTAATGGTGTTAGTTTTTGTAAAAAAATATCTTTTAGGCTCAGAGGTACAAGCAAGTTCTTTGAATGAATCTACTGGTTGGTCACTACCAAATCAACCAAGTTCATCAACAAAAAACATTTTGAATCAATACGATATTGCAGATAATCATTAAAAATTAAATTATGGAATTTAACTGTATTAGACTATTAGTAAAAGATTTCGACAAGTGTTTTAAGTTCTATTCTGAAACTCTTGGATTACAAGTTACCTGGGGTAAAATGGGTGGCGATTATGCTAGCTTTGATATTGGCATTCCATCAGGGCTGTCAATCTTTAAGTCAGATTTAATGGCGAGTGTCATTGGGAACTCAGAAAAGACATTGCCTGCTGACAATAGAGAAAAAATTGCTATTATTCTAAAGGTTGATAACGTTGATGAATCCTGTCAGACCCTATTATCAAGGGGCGTTCAATTTATAAACAAACCCACTGATATGACAGGTTGGGGATTGAGAGCATGCCATTTTCGTGACACGGAAAATAATCTTATTGAAATATGGTCGGAACTGGCAAAAGAGAAATGGGATAAAGATTTACAAGACAAATAAATGCATATAATGGAAAAAGGATGTGTCGCATTTTATGAACCCGGGTTCAAGAGATTGATTTAGTGTTAAACTAATTTTGCATTCGAAATCAAATCAACATAAACATAAACATAATAATTATGAAAATAATAACCATTGCTGCCCTTCTACTGCTTTCAATGAATACCTATCCCTGCACAAGTTTTGTCCTTAGGACTCATGACAACCATTATCTGAGTAAAACCATGGATTACAATACAGGCAGGGGCTTTGTATTTATAAATCAGCGTAATGATATAAAGGTAGGTTTTAGTATTCCCCCTGAAAAACCCACACAATGGGTTTCCCGGTATGGAAGTATTACCTTCAATGTTTACGGTAAGGATTTGCCCAATTCAGGCATGAATGAGAAAGGCCTGGTGGTAGAATCCCTGTGGCTTGATGAAACTATTTACCCTGTGCCAGACAGCCGCGATGCTTTGCCCGAACTGGCCTGGATACAGTATATGCTTGACAATTGTGCTACTATAGACGAAGTAATTGAAGCCAACAAACAAATTAGAATCGCAAGTACTTCCTTTGCCAAAATTCACTTTATGCTTCTTGATGCACAGGGCAACAGCGCAGTGTTAGAGTTTATTGAAGGTGAATTAATGGTTCACCGAGACGAAAACTTACCCTACGAAGTACTGGAAAATCAGACCTACCCCCAATCATTGTCTTTTATGCAAAGCCATACACAGGGCAATAAAAGCTATCTGAACCCTATTGATGATGATAAGAGAGTGAGATTTGAAATGATGGCTCAGATGCTGGAAGATAGAAAAGAAGAAACACATGCTACAGATTACTGCTTCCAGATGTTGCAAAAAGTAACCTGGACCTACGAAAATGGCGATGCACCGACTCAGTGGGCGGTGGTGTATGATGTAAACCAAAGGATGTTGAAATTTAAAACCAAAGATTCAGGAGAGATAAAAACCATAAGTTTTAATGATTTTAATTTTGATTGTTCCAATGAACTTTTGATAACACCCCTACAATCCGAACTATCGGAACTGAGCCCTTCTGTGTTTCATTCATACACTATTGATGAAGCTCGCATTCACCTTAGGTCTGTTTACGAAGAAGTTCCCTTTACTAGAGGACGCATCCCTGACCAGCTTTTGGAAGGCAATTTGAATGCAACTCAAAAGCGAGAATGCAATTAACAAATAACCGGAACCATTCATCAAAGTTTGTCCGATATGGAGACTATCTTATTGATGGTAAAACCTATAAGGGCTTGGAATTGTAGGCTGAGTATATGGTTGGTTGCCAGGCTATCATACATTTAAACAACAAACTATTACCACAAAATTTGCTCAAAATAAGTTTTCGGAATAAGCTTATATACAAACAATTATATATCATGGACGAAATATTTTATGAAGTATTTAGCAATTTGCCCAGACAAGGTCCCGGCGATGTTTGCGTATCACTTGAAGCATTAAAAAGCATTCCTTTTTCAAATTCAGAAGTTCGAATGGCTGATATTGGCTGCGGAACGGGTTTTCAAACCCTTTATCTGGCACAACATATTAAAGGGAGTATCCTTGCCATTGACAATCATCAGCCTTACCTTGATGAATTAACGCAAAAGGCTGGAGAGGTAGGGTTAGATTCTGTAATCTCGGTTCAGTTGGGCGATATGGACGCACTGGATTTGCCATTGTCATATTTTGATGTGTTGTGGGCTGAAGGCGCAATTTATATTATTGGGCTGAAAAACGGCCTGCAGAACTGGCGGAAATTCCTAAAACCAAAAGGCTATATTGTTTTTTCTGATATTTGCTGGTTAAAGCCCAATCCACCTGCTGAACTGGCCGATTTCTGGAATAATGAAGTCCCGGGTATGATGGATGCCGCACAAATCAGGCAAGTTATTACGGAAAACGAATATACCATAACCAACGAATTCTTATTACCATCATCATCATGGGTTAATAATTACTACTATCCACTTTCATTAAATGTTGCCCGTTTGCGCATTAAGTACCGTAATGAGCCTGAAAAGCTTGAAATAATTGAAAGCGTGCAACACGAAATAGATATTTTCCATAAGTATTCTGATTATTTCTCCTATAAGTTTTTTGTGGTACAGTCCAATAGATAGTTGGATGGAAAAACACAGACATGCTTAATTTTTCAGCTCGTAGTTTTGCAATTAATCATAATCAAAAGTTTAACACAATGAAATTCATACGTTTCAACTATTCAAAACCAAGGAAACATCTTGTATCTTTTTCAACACAAGTCTTGTTTATGTTGTTTCTTTGCAACACACCTGCCTTTTCACAAAACCATACCGGTGTTGTACTTTGTAAAGAGAATCACCAACCCATCGCCTATGCCAATATTGGGGTAATCGGGAAGGGTATTGGAACGGTATCCGATGTCAATGGTCATTTCAAACTTGAGATTTATGACTTATCGAATTCGGATACGCTTATGCTTTCTTGTATAGGATATCTTCCTGAACGAATTACTGTCGGTGATTTCAGCAGTGAAAGCCATCACACATTTTTTCTCCATCAGCATATTATAGAACTTGCTGAGGTAACCGTACGTTCTGCGTCTTTCAAGAATAAAAACTTAGGAAACAGAACTCAATCCAGATCCATCAAGGCGGGTTTCAAAGAAAACCAGCTGGGCTATGAGATGGGTGTAATCATGAGGGTGAGAAGGCCTGTGTTTGTTGAGCAGGTAAACATCAATATTGCCGAAACAAGTTACGATACGCTTTTCTACAGGTTGAACATTTATAGTGTTGCCGGGAATAATGAGTTTTCAAACATTCTGAACACACCCATTTATATACAAATACCAAAGGAACAACTCACCGAATCTATTATAGTGGATTTGCGGGATCATAACCTAAGGTTTGAGAATGACTTTTTGGTTACCCTTGAACATATCAAAGATCTGGGTCCCGGCTATCTGAACTTTTCAGCAAGCTTCAGGGGGCGAATTCATCATCGCAAAACCAGCCATGCCAACTGGGAAAGCACCCCGATAGGCATTGGAATCAATGTGGATGTGCTGGAAGAAAACAAATAAAACCGCAGATATGCTTAGGAAAATCATTATCAATCCAAAATATGCAGTCCTGCTTGCATTAACAATCGCCATAATTGCAGTTGTGATAACATCCCCTGTATATCGAAAGCAAATGAATGCAGCAATGGAAAGAATCAACAGCCAAAGCCGGTTGTTGGAAACAAAGTTTGGAACGATGGAATACGCCATTCATGGTCAGGGCAAACCTGTTCTGTTAATTCACGGAGCAGGAGGAGGTTTTGACCAGGGATTATGGCTTGGACAAACAACACTTGGGAGCGGTTATCAATTTATTGCACCTTCAAAGTTTGGATACCTTAACTCGAACACGCCTAAGGAGACAGATTAAAACATTTCTTGAGGATTAAATTCTCGAGTCAATTTTCGACAAAGGATCTATAATTTATAAAACATCATGTTAAAATACTTTTTTATCCTCACCTTTCGCAGCTGGAAGCGCGAATCAAAGATCACCATTATCAATTTGCTTGGTTTGTCATTGGGCATAGCTGCTGCAATCCTGCTGTATTTGTATGTAATGCATGAATACAGTTTTGAGAACATGCATACCAAAAGAGATCATATCCATCGTATCTATACCAAAGTGGAGGGGCAGGATGGCGGCCAGGCTCCCTTTTCGTCGCCTGTTATAGGGCCGGCCTTAAAAGAAGAAATGCCGGAAGTAATTGCCTTTGTAAGGATAGCACAACAGAACACTTCCGTCAGGCATGAAGACAAGCATTTTCAGGATTTGGATATGCTGATGGTTGATTCCACTTTCTTTGATATTTTTGATTTTGAAGTGTTGGAAGGGAATCCAGGCTTTGCCCTTACACAACCCACGTATCTTATCCTTACAAAGTCACTGGCCGAGAAGCTGTTTCCTGATGGAGATGCTCTCAATCAGCCGGTAGATATTATGCTTTCAGAAATTGACCTGCCAACCGGACAAAAGAATCAAATCATAAGCCGTTTTCTTGTGGGATCGATAATCAAAGACCCACCTGCCAATACACATTTACAGTTTGATTTGCTGGGCCCCATTAATGCCATCGACAAGGTTTACTTCACCATGGAGTCGCATATATTCGCCACTTATTTGTTGTTTGACAGACATGTAACGGGAGAATTACATGCTAAAATAACCCAAAGAGCGGAAGAATTGTTGGATGATGCCATGAGGTCGCACTCCATCTGGTCCAGAATCAACCTGGAATTGCAAAGCCTTAACGACATTCGTTTCGGATCAACTATGTATGTGGATATAAGTCCGCAAGGCAATAAACAAACCATCCGGGTTTTTATTATTCTTGCGGTTTTCATTCTCATAATTGCCATTGCTAATTTCATCAATCTCAGCACAGCACGCTCAGAAAAAAGACTGGTAGAGGCCGGTATTAAAAAAGTGTTGGGAAGCAGCCGCTTTCATCTTATCTGTCATTATATTGGTGAGTCGGTTTTACTGACAGGCGTGGGGGTTTTACTTGCCTTGTTTGCTATTGAAATAGCGCTGCCTGCATTCTCAGGCCTTATGGGCCAGAAGCTGACCCTGGCTGAATTGTTTACCGCAGATTTTGTGTTTTTCTTATTCTTATTTGCAGTTGCTGTTGGCCTGGTCGCCGGCATCTACCCTGCGTTTCACTTTTCACGGCATGAGCCATCCTCTGTGCTAAAAGGTAAATTCTTTCCGGGGGGCAAAAAGCCTCTGCTGCGTATTATACTGGTAACCTTTCAGTTTGCCATTTCTGTTTTTTTACTGATCGCTGTTTGGATTGTCAGTGACCAGATACGTTATATGCATAAAGATGATAAGGGAATTAACACAGATAACATCCTGGTGTTTCGCAATATAACTCCAGGGCTGAAAACCTCCTGGCCTTCTGTTAAAGAAGAACTGTTAATGCTTCCCCAGGTGAGTAATGCCATAGCAAACAACGGTATGCCCGGCCACATCAGCTTTGCACTGGCTTTGCGTGGCAAAGAGCATGATTCTGAAGCTGATATATCAGCAGTATGCTTTGAGACCAATGGCGATTACCTGGGTTTGTTCGGAATGAACCTGCTTCACGGTCGCTGGCTGGATGATAGAATTCAGACCTCAGATTTTGAATTTGTGATCAATGAGACAGCTGCCAAAAGGTTGGGATTTGAGAACCCTGTAGGGGAAGAAGTAGTTCTGCAAAGCTTTCATGGAAAAATAATTGGTGTAGTGCAGGATTTTCATTTTCAATCAAAGCATGAACCCATCAGACCTTTGGTTTTTACTCGATTTCTCAATGATTTCCAGCGTATTGCCATTAAAGTGGAAGGGGTTGACATTCAGGAAACGCAAAACAGTATTGTTTCGATACTGAGAAATGCTGATGATCATTTTGTAGATGATGGCATTTGGATGGATCAGCTCCTGACAGAATTTTACACATCGGAAGTAAAAACTTTTACCATTATTCGCTGGGCATCCATAATGGCTATTGTCATTGGGTTGATTGGCCTGATAGGCCTTACAAGCTATCTGATGTTGGCACGAAGAAAAGAAATATGCATCCGAAAAGTTTTAGGGGCAAGTTATGCAAAGATCATGGGAGTTCTGTTGACCGATATGCTGAAATGGGTTTTGCTTGCCAACCTGGTTGCATGGCCCATAGCCTGGTATGCTGCCGGAATCTGGCTGGATAATTTTGCATACAGGATAACGATTTCCCCGCGATATTTTATCGTGGCCGGCCTTGCATCGGTGGCAACCACTGCCATTGTAATCATATCACAGAGTTATAGAGAAATACTGCAGAACCCTGTGGAAGGACTGAAGGATGAATGATAACCAATTAAGCAATAGCTGCGTGATAATTACAAATTTTACAGCCAGGATTTGCTGAACAACTTATTCAAGCATCCCTGCACAAAGATTGAATTTGTAGTAAATGACCTGGGTGTATCACGATTAACAGCGGCAAATTATTTGAATAAATTAGCTGATGATAAAATGTGGCGCAAACTGTAAGTTGCTGACACAAGCTTCCAGTTGCTGCTGCCACGGCACTTCCTGCTTGCGACAGCAACCGAACGCTTTCTGATTTTCACGGGAACTATCAAAAAATAATTGTTTTTCACGGATTGTATCTGTTTTTCACTTACTTTTGCATAATTATATTTCACAAAACAAGACCTTGGGTAATCAATTTTCACAAAAAATAAGCGTTTTTCATGGCACCAAGGCCCCTGAAGAGGGTTGGATCGTAGGCTATGGGGCAATAATTGACTGCTATCAATTGCCCGTTCCCATTCCCAAAACACTGTCGTTAATTAGCACAAAAAACAGGAAATACGCTACAAGTCAGTGGCGTGTGTTTACGCCGCGGCACCAGCCCAGGGAGACATTATACGACCAATTGGTTTTTGCACTGAAATATGAAGGCATTAACCTGCTGTTTTTTAAGAAATTGTTTGAAAAACTTAGCCAAAAGGAAATATTGGCGCTGCTGCAAAATGAACCATTGGGTCAGTACAGCCGTAGAATTTGGTTTTTATATGAATGGTTGATGGATGTAAGGCTACCCATTGAAGATCTGAGAAGGGGAAATTTTGTTTCACTCATAGATGACAAGCTGCAGTTTGCTACCTTTGAAAGCATCAATTCGAGTCGTCACCGCATCAGGAATAATCTGCCGGGAACGGTTGATTTTTGTCCTCTTGTATTCAAGACAGAAAAACTTACCGGCTATATTGAATCAGATCTTTCTGCCAGAAATAGTAGCAATCTCAGTAATATTCACAAAGATGTGTTGCAGAGAACATCCGCATTTCTGCTTTTAAAAGACTCAAAAGCATCATTCAGCATTGAGGGGGAGACTCCTACAGGTAACCGTGCAGTAAGATGGGGCAGAGCCATTGGGCAGGCGGGTTCAAAACCACTGACCAGGGCAGAGCTTTTGCGTTTGCAGCAGATTGTGATCGAAAACAGCCGTTTCGTTAAAATGGGCTTCAGGAATGAAGGGGGTTTTGTAGGCCAACATGATCGCCTGACAGGCGAACCCATCCCTGACCACATATCTGCCAGGCACCAGGACATTGATCAGCTAATAAATGGGTTGCTTGAAAGCGTTGAAAAAATTGAGACAACCGGCTATGACGCCGTGCTGGCAGCTGCTTCAATCGCTTTTGGATTCGTGTTTATTCATCCTTTTGCAGATGGCAACGGCCGAATACACCGCTACCTGATACATCATATACTGGCCATCATGAAATTTACCCGACAGGGAATCATTTTCCCGGTTTCGGCAGCCATATTGAACCGCATAGATGACTACCGGCGCGTGTTGGAAAGCTACTCACAACCCTTGCTGGACTTTATTGAATGGGAAAAAACAGCAAACAACAATGTTGCCGTTTTAAATGAAACCATTGATTACTACCGCTATTTTGATGCAACTCTGCAGGCTGAGTTCTTGTACGATTGTGTAAACGAAACCATTGAACGGCTAATCCCTGAAGAGGTGGCTTACCTGCAGAAATATGATGAAATGAAAAGCTACCTGGATGATGTGTTCCAGATGCCCGACAGCATGGTGGCGTTGCTCATGCGATTTCTGGAACAAAATAACGGCGAACTGTCGAAAAGAGTCCGCGAAAAGGAATTTGCCATGCTTACTAAGGAAGAGGTGAAAGATATTGAAAAGCGGTACAATGATCTGTTTTCACGGGATGGATTGTAACAGCTTCCACAGAAACCAGACATACAATGAAAACTGAAACGTCCGCATGATAAAGCAGAAAGATTTATCTTTGCAGGTTCACTGATCAAATATCTTGATGCGTTTATTAGTATCCTAATGCACAGCTTATTAGAAGTATTCAGATGATAGGTTTACTGATTATTGGCATGTTTCAGGCAGCGCTGCTCGTGCTTCTGCTGCTTACCAAACGCAAAAAAATTGTCCCCGACTTTATCCTGGCTGACTACCTTTTCCTCAATGGGCTTAATTATTCTTAACAGATATAACTAGAATGCGGTTAATCCTTATTTTTACATCAGTATTCCAGTGTATGTTCATCACCACTAAAGCAAGTGAAAGTGTTATGATCCACATTCCTTTCAACATAGAGATTGATCCGATGGAGCGCCTGCTCCTGGTCAATTTTGA
>SL_3KL_010_SEDDRAFT_10005427_pt1 | contig 11437 bp, 10 predicted proteins | sample SodLakKL_010_SED_2_FD_10381 | JGI IMG/M metagenome (IMG submission 10381)
CCGGCACGACGCCGAGGTTCGACGATGCCGTCGACGTCGACGGGGACGATGTCCTCGACGCCGGCGGCCTGCAGCAGCTCGATGATCGCGACCCCGGCCGCCCCGACCCCCTGCACGACCACCCGGAAGGTGGCGAGGTCGCGTTCGACGACCCGCGCCGCGTTGATCAGCGCCGCGAGCACCACGATCGCGGTGCCGTGCTGGTCGTCGTGGAAGACGGGGATGTCCAACCGCTGGCGGAGCTTGCCTTCGATCTCGAAGCAGCGTGGCGCGGCGATGTCCTCGAGGTTGATCCCACCGAACCCGGAGGCGATGCGTGCGACCGTGTCGACGAAGACGTCCGGATCCTGCTCGTCGACCAGGATCGGGTAGGCGTCCACCCCGCCGAAGGACTTGAAGAGCATCGCCTTGCCCTCCATCACCGGAAGGGCGGCCAGCGGACCGATGTCGCCGAGCCCGAGCACCGCGGACCCGTCGGTGATCACCGCCACGGAGTTCGACCGGATCGTGAAGCGGTAGGCGACCGTCGGGTCGTCGGCGATCATCCGGGACACCTTGGCGACGCCCGGCGTGTAGACCAGCGCGAGGTCGGCGGCGTTGGTGACCTCGCGGGTGGTCTCGATGCGGATCTTGCCGCCCTCGTGGTTGGTGAGGACGTCGTCGCCGATGGCGAGCAGCTCGACCCCGTCGAACTCGGCGAGGGCGACCGCCAGCTCGTCGCCGTGGGCCTCGTCGCGGACGTCGACGCTCAGGTCGCGGAAGATGACGTGTCGCTGCTCGCCCGTGCGTTGGATCGCGTGGACATCGGCACCGTGGTCGTCGATCACGGTGGTGACCTGGCCGAGCAGCCCGCGCTGGTTGCGGATCGCGAGGCGGAACGTGATGCGCTGCGGCAGTCGCGGCACGTCGTCCTCCCGGTCGATGCTGGCCGAAGCCCGGTCGGAGCGGACCGGGGCTCCGGATCGATGCTGGCCGTCGGTTCTGGCCGAAGCTTCCGTCCGAGGATAGGCCTGCCGGACGGCCCCACTAGCATCCGAGCCGCACCCCTCGCCACCGCCGGAGCAGCTCATGGCCGTCGACCTGCCACAGCGTTCGATCAACACGATCCGCGCCCTCGCGATGGACGCGGTCCAGCGCGCCAACTCCGGGCACCCCGGTATGCCGATGGGGTGCGCACCGATCGCGTACGCCCTGTTCCGTGAGGTGATGCAGCACGACCCGACCACACCGGAGTGGGTGGGGCGCGACCGGTTCGTGCTGTCGGCCGGTCACGGTTCGATGCTGCTCTACGGGGCGCTGCACCTCGCCGGCTACGAGCGTCCGACGCTGGACGACATCAGGAACTTCCGCCAGTGGGGCTCCCCGACCCCTGGCCACCCGGAGAGCCACGAGCTCGACGGTGTCGAGACCACCACCGGTCCGCTCGGGCAGGGGGTCGCCAACGGCATCGGCATGGCGCTCGCGATCGAGCGGCTCGCTGCCGAGTTCAACCGCCCGGGCCACGAGGTGGTGGACCACCGCGTCTACGGCATCGTCTCGGACGGTGACCTGATGGAGGGCGTCGCGTCCGAGGCCGCCTCGCTGGCGGGCCATCTGCAGCTCGGCCGGGTCACCTACCTCTACGACGACAACAGGATCACGATCGACGGCAGCACCGACCTCGCGTTCAGCGAGGACGTGCTGGCAAGGTTCGATGCCTACGGGTGGCACACCCAACGTGTGGAGGACGGCAACGACCTCGATGCGATCCGTGCGACGATCGCTGCCGCGGATGCCGATCCCCGCCCGTCCCTGATCAGCGTGCGGACCGTGATCGGGTACGGCTCGCCGAACAAGGCCGGGACCTCCGCGGTCCACGGTGCCGCGCTCGGTGAGGACGAGGTGGCCGCCACCAAGGCCGCCCTCGGCTGGGAGCACGACGAGCCGTTCACCGTGCCCGAGGACGTCCGCGACCACCTCGACGTCCGTGCGCGGGGCAAGGAGCAGCGCGCCGCGTGGGAGGAGCGCTTCGCCGCCTACCGCGCGGAGCACCCCGAACTGGCCGACGAGTTCGAGCGTCGGGTCGTGCGGCGTGAGCTGCCACCGGGATGGACCGAGGCACTGCCCAGCCTGGAGGGCAAGAACGCGACGAGGAAGCACTCCGGCGCGGTGATCAACGCCCTCGCACCCGTCCTGCCCGAGCTGTTCGGCGGCTCGGCCGACCTGGCCGCCTCCAACAACACCGACGTGACCGACGGCGGGGACTTCTCCGCGGAGGAGCGCACCGGCCGCAACCTGCGGTTCGGGGTCCGCGAGCACGCGATGGCGTCGATGGCCAACGGCATGGCCCTGCACGGCGGCCTACGGCCCTACGTCGCCTCCTTCCTCATCTTCACCGACTACTGCCGTCCGGCGATCCGTCTGGCGTCGCTGATGGGCCAGCGGGTCATCTACGTCATGACCCACGATTCGATCGGGTTGGGCGAGGACGGACCCACCCACCAACCGATCGAGCACCTGCCGTCGCTGCGCGCCATCCCGGGCCTGCAGGTCCTGCGTCCCGCGGACGGTGCGGAGACCGTGGGAGCCTGGCAGGCGGCGATCGAGTCCGAGGGTCCGACGGTGATCGCGCTCACCCGCCAGGGCCTGCCGGACCTGGGGGAGCGGCCGGCCGATGCCGTCTCCCGGGGTGCGTACGTGCTGCGCGACGTCGACGACACCCCCGACGTGATCCTCATCGGCACGGGCTCTGAGGTCCAGCACTGCGTCGAGGCCGCCGACCTGCTCGCCGCCGACGGGGTCGGCGCCCGCGTCGTGTCGATGCCCTCGTGGGAGCTGTTCGCGGCGCAGGACGCGAGCTACCGCGCGGAGGTCCTGCCGCCGGAGGTCCCGGCCCGGGTCGCGATCGAGGCTGCGTCCCCCTTCGGCTGGGAGCGCTGGGTCGGCGATCACGGCCAGGTGATCGGCATGGAGCGCTTCGGCGCATCCGCCCCCGCCGACCGGCTGTTCGAGGAGTTCGGCTTCACCGGGCAGCGGGTCGCCGAGGTGGCCCGTGACGTCCTCGCCCGCACCCGAGGCAGCTGAAGGTTCGCAGGGACGCCGAGGTGGTGCGTCGCCTCACCGCCCGAGGTGGTGGCCGCCGCCTACCTGCGCTTCTTGCGTCGGGGCTGACGTGGCCGCGGCGTGATGCCGTCCGACCTCGTGGTGCGGTCGTCCTCAGCGTCGTCGGTCTTGCTCGGTGACCTGCGCGTCTCGCCGGGGAGGTGGCCCTTCGGTTGCGCCGGCTTCGACGCGCCCGACCCGCCGGGATCGCGTGCCCGGCCGCTGCTCCGCTCGACGATCTTGAGGTTGGCCGCCTCGGCCTGCCGCGCACGCCAGTGCCAGTAGGCGGCCATCGCGCCGAGCACGAGCGTGCCGAACGCGAGGTTGAACAGCGCTGCCTCGACCTCCACGAAGGGCAACTGGGCGAGGCCGATCACCGGTCCGAGCAGCCACGCGTACCGCCAGAAGCGCTGCTGACGACGCGCGACACCCACCGCGAAGACCGCATGAGCCCGCTTCTCGACGGGCTGTCCGCGGTTGACGGCACGCCCGATCTTCCGCCGATCCGCGAGCGGCAGCTCAGCGAACCGGCGTGCGTGCTCCTTCCTGTCCGGGATCCGAGCCACGAGGTTCCGCCTGGTCGTCGTCGCGAGGTCGAGACTTCAGGGTAGGCGCCAGGAGCGCCGACGTCGGACCCACGGTGCCCGCCCCCGGGCCGCGGGGTGCACCGGTCCGGGCCACGGGGTGCGCCGGTGCGGGCCACGGGGTGCGCCGGTGCGGGCCACAGGGCGATCCGCTCTGCCGTCCGCGCACGAACCTGTCGTGATGTCGAGGAGGTGGTGACATGCACCGTCCCGTTGCCGAGACGCCGGGACCCGGCCAGGAGTCGGTGTGGGACTACCCGCGCCCACCGGCGATCGATCTCAGTACCGAGCACGTCCAGGTGGTCTTCGGTGGTGAGCTCGTTGCCGAGTCGCACCGGGCACTGCGGGTCCTCGAGACGTCGCATCCTCCGGTGTACTACCTGCCCCGCGACGACGTCCGCGCGGATCTGCTCGTACCCAGCCGACACCGCACGTGGTGCGAGTTCAAGGGCGCGGCCAGTTACGCCGACCTCGTCGTCGGCGACCACCGCTCGGAGCTGGCCTGCTGGTGGTACGACGCTCCCACCCCGGGCTACGAGGCGCTGACCGGCACGATCGCCTTCTACCCGGAGCGCGTCGATCGCTGCACCGTCGACGACGAGGTGGTCCGTTCGGTGCCGGGCGACTTCTACGGTTCCTGGGTCACCTCGCGGATCGTCGGTCCGTTCAAGGGCGGCCCCGGCACGCGCGGTTGGTGATCCGACGCTGTCGCGCGCTGCCGACCGCCGGGTCGCATCGGCGTGGCCGTACCTGTCACGTGCAGACGTTCGCGCCCGGCACGTGGACCACGGCACTCGGCCCGAGGCGTGAGGCCCAACGCCCCTGCCCGGTATCGGTGTGGTGCGCGAGACTGGACGCGTGGCCGACCGGCGCCACGTGGCGTCACGTCCCGTACCCAGGAGACGTGGACAGCAGACGTGGACAGGAGACGGGTTGATGGGTCCTTCACGGGTCTTGGGGTTGCTGCTGATCGCGCTGGGCGCGGCGCTCCTCGTGGCGATGACGACGGGCATCGGCGGTGAGATCGTCGTGCTCATGCTCGGCGGGGGGTTCCTCATCGCCTACGTCGCCACCCGCAGCTACGGGCTGCTGATCCCGGGGGCGATCCTCACGGGCCTCGGGACCGGGATCGTGGTCACCTCCCAGGGCGGTCCGGACGAGGCCGTGGTGCTCGGGCTCGGCGCCGGCTTCCTCGCGATCGCGGTGGTCGACGTCGTGGTCGACGGGGCGCGAGGTGGCTGGTGGTGGCCGCTGATCCCGGGCGGCGTGCTCACCACGGTCGGCGCCTCGACGTTGGTGGGCGCCCAGCACATCGGCCGCTACGTGGTGCCAGCCGTGCTCATCGCGATCGGGGTGGTGTTGCTCCTGCGTGGACGGCCGAAGCGCCGCGAGGCAGTGCGGCTCGATCCGCAGCCACGTCCCGAGGCGTCTGAACCCACTGATGAGCCCACAGACGACCCCGCTGCGACCCCACGCGCCTGAGGGCACCCGCCTGAGGGCACCCACCTGAGGACACCCACCTGAGGACAGGAGCCGCGCCGCCGCGGGCGTTCAGTCCGCGGCTGCTGCGGTGGCCCCCTCCACTCCCAACCGGTGTGCGCCGTACAGCAGCGCCGTCGCGGCCAGCAACGCGAGCAGGCCCGCCAGGCTCCAGGCCACCGTGTAGCTGACGTTGGAAGCCACCGCGCCGATGCCGGTGGGCCCGACGATGCCACCGATCGCCGCCGGCGCCATCGCTCCCGTGATCCGGCCCGGCGTGTCGGGGTAGGCGCTCACCAGGGCGAACCAGAACAACCCGGGGAACCCCCACGTCCCGGCGAGCGCCACGAGCGCCCCGAAGGCCATCACCGTCGGATGCTGCGTGGCCAGCAGGCCGAGGCCGAACGCCCCGGCGGCGAGGAGCCCCGCGCTGAGCCGCAGCGGGCTGAACGCGAACCGGTCGGACGCCACCCCCGAGATCAGCCGGGTCGCCACCGCTGCCAGGCTGCCGCTGGCGAACGCCAGCCCCGCGAAGCTGGGGCTGGCGCCCGCGAACACGGCTGCATCGACGTAGAAGGCGAGCACCGCCGAGCTCGCCACGAACGCCATCCCGAACCCTCCGGCGAGCACCACCAGGGTGGGGCGGTTACGCAGCGGAGCCCGTTTGCCCCGCGTCGCGGACCTGCCTGACGAGGACGTGGACGGGGGACGGGGCCCGACGGCGACGCTGGCGAGCAGCGCGAGCACCGCCACCAGCGCGTAGGCCCACCGCCACCCGACGGTCAGGGCGATCGCGGGGACGGCCAGGCCAGCCAACATCGACGAGACCGGCGGCGCCGACTGCTTGAAGCCGAACGCGGTCCCCAGCCGGGCGAGCCTGACCCGGTTGACCAGCAGGCGGTTCGCCGCCGGTTGCGCCAGCGCCGCCGCCAGACCCGACACCACCAGGCAGGCGGCGAGGGTCGGCCAGTCGGTCGCCAGCACGGCGATGCCGAGCGCCGCGGTCGCCGCCACCACCGTCGCGATGCGCATCGAGCGGGCCGCGCCCAACCGGTCGACGAGGCGCCCCAGGTGGATCGAGGTCAGCCCCATCGTTCCGAAGAACACCGCGACCGCTCCGCCGATGCCGACCGTTCCGAAGTCGAGGTCGTCGGTCAACTGGACCGCCATCGCACCGGTGAAGAACACCGGCAGCGAGCACACCACCGTGACCGTGGCTCCCACGACCAGGGCACGCTTCGGGCTCGCGGACCCGATCGAGGTCACCACGAAGCGCCCCGATCGATGCGGGCAGAGGGGGAGGCGGGTGGCATCAGCGGTTCACGACGGGACCTCAGCGGGGGACGCAGCTCGGCTCGCACCACGACACGCTCGACCCTACAGGGCGGGGCTCGACCCACGCGATGCCGCCGTGCAGCACGCACCCTGGCCTGAGTGCCTACCCTCGTCGGCGACCTGCCCGCACCGACAACGAGGTGGCTTCCGTGTCCGTCGTGAAGATCAACGTCCTGGAGGTTCCCGAGGGCAAGGGTGAGGTGCTCGAGGAGCGCTTCGCGGCCCGGGCCGGCGAGGTCGACAAGGTGGACGGCTTCGAGTCCTTCGAGCTGCTACGCCCCACCGAGGGCACCGACCGCTACCTCGTGGTCACCAAGTGGCGTGACGAGCAGTCGTTCAAGGCGTGGATGGACTCCGCCGCGTTCCAACGTGGCCACGCCCAGTCCTCGCAGGACGCCAAGGACGCCGAGGCAGGCGAGGGCCACGGGCACGGCGGCGGGCACGGGCACGGCGGCGGGCACGGGCACGGCGGCGGGCACGGGCACGGCGCCGAGCACGGACACGGTGCCGACGACGCGCCCAAGGGTGGTCCCGCCGCGGTCGGCTCCGAGCTGTGGGGCTTCGAGGTGATCCTCAGCTCCAGCGGCGAGCGTCCCTGAGCACGTCTCCCGGACGACCGACGACCTCGAGGTGGCATGTCGCAGATGAAGCGGCGGATGCTCGCCGGTGAGCTCTACGTCGCGGACGACCCGGTGCTCGTCGAGGACCAGGCGCACGCCCAAGCGCTGACCGATCGCTACAACGCGACGCCCCACGCGGCGCCCGCGGAGCGCACGGCGATCCTGCGGGAACTGCTCGGCGAGCTCGGCGACGGGGTCGTCATCCACCCCACGTTCCGTTGCGACTACGGCACCAACATCCGCATCGGCGCCGGGACGTTCATCAACTTCGACGCGGTGATGCTCGACGTCGTGCCGATCACGATCGGGGCGTCCTGCCAGGTCGGTCCGCGCATCCAACTGCTCACCGCGACGCATCCGATCGACCCGGTGGCCCGTCGTGCCGGGTGGGAGGCCGCCGAACCGATCACGATCGGGGACAACGTGTGGCTCGGTGGAGGGGCGATCGTCGGCCCGGGCGTGACGATCGGGGACGACACCGTCGTCGGTGCCGGTGCCGTCGTCGTCCGCGACCTGCCGGCCGGGGTCGTCGCCGTCGGCAACCCGGCCCGGGTCCTGCGCGAGATCACCGAGGCCGACCGCGTCGCCACCCCGGAACGCTGACCCGGAGCACGACCCCTTCAGGGCTCGCGAAGCGTGCTCTGCAGCCATGCCAGGANGAACTCCAAGGGTGCCTGGGCCCGGTCCTCGAGCATGAGCAGGTGGCCGAGCCCGCGGAACAGGTGCGCCCGCGTCCCGAAGGTGCGTGCCGTACGGGTCACGGCGTGGGGTGGCACCATCCGGTCCTCGCCGCCGCCGATCACCAGCAGCGGGGTACGCACATCCCGGGTACGTCGAGGTGCGACGACCTGCAGCGGGACGAGCATCGACTCGTGCCCCATGCGGACGGCGTACGCCTGCGCCCGCGCGGGGTCGGTGTGCGGGCCGAACAGCGACGCCGCCTTCGGCCGGGGTTGGCGTCCGGCGAACACCGCCGCGAGCGCCCCGGGGTCGTTCGCCAGGAAGGCCCCGAACACCTCCACCCCGTGCCGCGGCGGGGCGGGGCACACCAGCACCCCGGCCGGAGCCGCCCGGTACCGCTCGAGGACGTGCTGGACCACCAGCGCCCCCAACGAGTGTCCCACCAGCACCGGCGCGGCCGGGAGCTCGGTGATCGCCTGGAGCACGTCGTGCTCGTAGTAGCGCAGCGGCGTGCGGGCCAGCGGGCTCGGCGCGTCGCTGCGGCCGTGACCGCGCAGGCTGACCGCGTGGGCCGACCAACCAGCCTCGGCGGCCGCTGGCAGCCAGCGTTCCCACGCCCACGCGCCCATCGCGGCGCCGTGGACGAACAGCAGCGGAGGACGTCCCGGTACCGGGTCGTCGGGTACCACGGACACGATCTCGCGGTGGCGGAGCGCCGGTGGCGGGAAGGTCCAGTCGCGGCGCCGCAGCACCGGCTCGTACGGGTGTCGGCGCGACCTCGACCCACCACCTCGTCCGGGCGGCCGTGAGCTCACGCGACCACCTCGGTGTCGGCTGCCTCGCGGTCGAGCCGCTCCTCCAGTTCCGCGATGTCGCCGGCGAGGTCCTCGATGTAGTCCAGGTGCTCCACCTCGACGAGGTGGCGTGTCGAGTCGACCAGCTCCACCCCGGCCTGGGAGCGATCGTCCAGCCGCGCCGCGGTCCGCTGGCGCCATGCTGCGGCGGACGTCGGCGCCACCCGCAGCAGCTCCAGGTAGCGGGCCAGCAGGACCGTCTGCCAGTGCACGAGGCAGAACTGGCCGGAGTCCGGTTGGATCAGCCCGATGACGGCGAGGTCGTCGCGTCCGGGGTGGAGCACGTTGCGGTACAGCCGGGGGCGGCCGTCCTGCCACGGGATCGCGTCGTCCGGCAGGAAGGGGAACCGGATGAGGTAGCCGGTGGCGAACACGACCAGGTCGGCCCCGATGCGCCGGCCGTCGGTGAACTCGACCTCGCCGCCGTCGAAGCGGGCGATGTCGGGCACCGGGGTGATGTCGCCGTGGCCGACGTGGTAGAGCAGGGTCTGGTTGACGATCGGGTGGGTCTCGAGGAAGCGGTGGTCGGGCGTCGGCAGCCCGAACCGCTCGTAGCGACCGATGACCAGCTTCGCGGTCTGCTCGAACAGCCACTGTGTGGCCCTGATCGGCAGCCCGAGCGTGAAGATCAGGTCGGAGACCTGGTCCGCGGGGCGACCGAGCGCGTACTTCGGGGCGTACCAGTAGCCACGCCGGGTCGAGTGGTAGGCGGCGTCGGCCCGCAGCGCCGCGTCGACGGCGATGTCGCAGCCGGTGTTGCCGGCCCCGACCACCACGACCCGCTTGCCGGCGAGCTGATCGGGATGCTTGTAGGTGGCCGCGTGGATCAGCTCGCCGGTGAAGTCGTCCTGACCGGGGTAGCTGGGCAGCTTCGGGAACCAGTTGTGTCCGTTGGCGACCACGAGGCGGCGGTAGCGGCGGGTCTCGGGACCGTCGGGGCCGTCGAGCTCGACCGCCCAGCCGCTGTCGCGCGCCTCGCCCAGCGGCGTGCACGCTTCGACCGACGTGCGGAACTCGATGCGCTCGGTGAGCCCGAAGTGGTCGGCGTACCGGTGCAGGTAGGCCAACACGTCGGTGTGGTGCAGGTAGTCGGGGGCGCTGTCGGGCATCGGGAAGTCGGGGTACTGGGTGAAGGGCTTGGACGAGATCATGTGGGTGGTGGCGTACACGCGGCTGGTCTCGGCCTCGATGTTCCAGTTGCCACCCAGGTCGTCGGCGCGCTCGACGTGGTCCACCTCGAACCCGCTGAGCCGCAGGCTCTTGGCTGCGGCGAGGCCGGCGCTGCCCGCCCCGATCACGAGCGTGTCACCTTCCACGGCGCCTCCCGGAGCTCGCCCCTCAACGACCGGACCGAGGCTACAGCCCGCGGGGGTAGCATCGTCGATCGACCGCTGCAGCGACGAGCCACGATCGGCGCCGCCACCTCGAGCCAGCCGCGAGGCACGCCCAGACCGGTGGTCGAACGAGGGAGGATCGAGAAGCATGGCCACGACCTACACCGACGAGCTCGCCAAGGAGCGCGGTCGGCTCGAACGGTTCGCTGTGGACCTGGACGTCGACGGCAAGCGCAACCGCCTCGGGGAGCTGCAGGCACTCGCGGGAGAGCCCGGCCTGTGGGACGACGTCGACCGTGCCCGCGAGGTCACGATCGAGCTCAAGCGCGTCGAGGGCGAGCTGGCGCGGGTCGAGCGGCTCAGCGACCGCCTCGACGACCTCGAGGTGCTCGACCAGCTCGCGGGGGAGGAGGACGACCCCGCGTCCGCCACCGAGGTCGCCAACGGCCTCGCGGAGATCCGCACCGAGCTCGACCGCCTCGAGCTGGCGACGATGCTCAGTGGCGAGCACGACGACGCCGATGCGATCATCTCGATCCACGCGGGTGAGGGTGGCGTCGACGCCATGGACTGGGCGCAGATGCTGCAGCGCATGTACCTGCGTTGGGCGGAGAACCGCGGCTACGACGTCGAGGTGTACGACCAGTCCTGGGGCGACGAGGCGGGCCTGAAGTCCACCACCTTCGAGGTGCGCGGCCCCGATGCCTACGGCTTCCTCAACGTGGAGCATGGCGTCCACCGGCTGGTGCGCATCAGCCCCTTCGACTCACAGGCGCGCCGACAGACCTCGTTCGCGCTCGTCGACGTCGTCCCGGTGCTGCCTGAGGTCGATGAGGAGATCGAGGTCCCCGACGAGGACATCCGGGTCGACGTGTACCGTTCCTCGGGTCCGGGGGGCCAGAGCGTGAACACGACCGACTCTGCGGTGCGGATCACCCACGTACCGACCGGGCTGGTCGTCAGCTGCCAGAACGAGAAGTCCCAGCACCAGAACAAGGCCGTCGCGCTCCGGGTGCTCAAGGTCAAGCTCGCCGAGCTGGAGCGCCAGAAGCGCGAGGAACAGCTCGACGAGCTGCGCGGTGGCGTGCAGAACGTCGGGTTCGGCTCGCAGATCCGCAGCTACGTCCAGCACCCGTACCAGATGGTCAAGGACCTGCGCTCGGAGTACGAGACGGGCAACGTGCAGAACGTGCTGGACGGCGACCTCGACGGACTGCTGGAGGCGGAGCTACGGCGTCGTGTCCGAGAGGCCGCCGAGGCCGAGACCCCACCGGACTGACCAGCTCGGACCGGCCCCGGCCGAACGGCCACGCCCGTGCCTTCACGGGACGTGCGCGACGACGGGGTACGCTCCGCCGGTGGTTCGGGTTCCGTTCCGCCCAGCGCGGCGGCATGCCCGCCGCCAGCTCACCGCCCAGCTCACCTCCCCGTGCCCTGCCCCGACACGAGCGAGCCGTCGTGATCAAGCT
>SL_3KL_010_SEDDRAFT_10005428_pt1 | contig 11437 bp, 8 predicted proteins | sample SodLakKL_010_SED_2_FD_10381 | JGI IMG/M metagenome (IMG submission 10381)
ATTGAACCCATACAGCTGAACGCGACTGTAATTGCCCGGCTGGATTGCCTGCTGTGTTTTGCCAATGTAGCGCGCCAATACAATTACCACAAACCTGAGATCAATGATTCCTTTGTACTGGACATCAAACAGGGCAGGCACCCTGTCATTGAACAGCAATTACCCCCCGGCGAAGAATATGTTGCCAACGATCTTTACCTCGACAATGAAAAGCAGCAGATCATCATGATCACCGGTCCCAATATGTCGGGTAAATCAGCTTTGATAAGACAGACTGCACTCATTGTGCTCATGGCACAGATGGGAAGCTTTGTACCGGCACAGGAAGCTCATATCGGCTGGGTGGATAAGATCTTTACCCGTGTAGGGGCATCCGACAATATATCATCGGGCGAATCAACCTTTATGGTTGAGATGAACGAAACGGCCAGTATCCTCAACAACATATCCAATCGCAGTCTTATTTTGCTTGACGAGATTGGCCGTGGTACCAGCACCTACGATGGCATCAGTATTGCCTGGGCCATAGCTGAGTATCTGCATGAGCACCCGCTTTTCAGGGCTAAAACGCTTTTTGCCACCCATTATCATGAGTTGAATGAAATGGCCGAATCATTCCACCGCATTAAAAACTACAATGTTTCAGTAAAGGAAACCCACAACACGGTGATCTTTTTACGAAAGCTGGTACCCGGCGGCAGTGAGCACAGTTTCGGTATACATGTGGCAAAAATGGCCGGTATGCCCGCATCGGTCATCAACCGCGCCAATGATATCCTTTCCCAGCTTGAAAAAAGCCACAGCCACGATGAAATTACCGGCAAGGAAACCGCAAAAGGAAAGAAAAAATCCAAATCAGGTGCCGACGATTACCAGCTTAGCTTTATCCAGCTCGATGACCCCCTGCTGCTGCAAATCAAGGAAGATATCCTCAACACCGATATCAATACCCTAACTCCCGTGGAAGCACTGATGAAGCTCAATGAGATTAAACGTCTATTGGGTAAAAAATAATGTATAAAAAAGCCCCGGAAATTCCGGAGCTTTTCAAAAATTTTATATTCGAAGGATAATAGAATCTTTTCTCTCACCCTCCCCTAAACTTCTAAACTCTTCAACATATCAACTCTTTTAGTTCCTGTATCCCATCCTCTGCAGTACTTCATCACTCAGGTCGTAGCGCACATCTGAGAAGATCATGTTTCCGCCGCCGGCCTTGTCAAAGATAACGGCATAGTTACCACGGGTGGCAATTTGCTCAACTGCATCATAGATTTGATCCTGTATGGGTTTTACAAGCTCCTGGCGCCTTCTGAAAAGGTCGCCTTCGCGGCCAAATCTTTGCATCTGTAATTCTTTGGCAGCACGCTCTTTTGCAATGATCTCTTCTTCGCGCTGACGTTTCATTTCTTCGGGAAGCAATACAGATTCTGCCTGGTATTTGCGGTACAATTCATCAATTTCACTAAATTTGGCTTCAATCTCATTCTGCCACTGAACTGAAAGTTCGTTAAGCTGCATCTGTGCAGCCTGGTATTCAGGAATATTTTCCAGGATGTACTCCGAATCGATGTAGGCAAATCTCTGTCCGAATACCGACAGTGTAGTAAACAAGGCAATGGCTGTAATTAAAGCTGTTTTTTTCATGGTAATTTCCTCCGGTATTTATGTTATTTAAGTTATTCTTTTATTGGGTTATTAAGTTATCGTAGCGAAGCGAAGATCCCGAGAGCCGAAGGCGATTCGGGATAGGGTTATTAGGTTAATAAATTATTAAGTAAAAACCCTAAACATTTCAATCTTAATCTCGTACCTCATACCCCAAACCACATACCCCATCAATCAATGGACTGCCCGATGCTGAAGTGGAATCTTCCGCCGGCGTCTCCGGGTCGTCCGGGGATTTCGTCGAAACCATAACCCCAGTCGAGGCCCAGCAAACCAAACATGGGCAGGAATATCCTAACGCCAAAACCTGCTGAGCGGTGTAGCTCAAAAGGATTGAAATCCCTGAATCTGCCCCAGGCATTACCGGCTTCGGCAAACACAAGGCCGTAAATTGTAGCCATGGGATTGAGAGAAACAGGATATCTTAACTCGGCAGTGAATTTATTATACACATTACCGCCAAGAAACTCCCTGTTGCCCACAAGGTCGAGCGGGGTAAGCGAGTAATTGGCATAACCACGCATGGATATGATTTCGCGGCCGTCGATCTCCCATCCTGATAAACCGTCACCACCCAGGTAAAATCTTTCAAAGGGCGATACTCCGATATCGGGGTTATAATAACCCAGGAACCCCATCCGGGTGCGGGCACTTAACACCAAATTTCCTGCCAAAGATGTATACCAGCTGGTATTAAATTTCCATTTGTGGTATTCGAGCCATTTGTATTTTTCGTGATCACTCATTTGGGAGTAATCCTTATCGTTGAAAAGTGAATAAGGCGGTGTGATCTGCAGACCTATAGAAACTTCCGATCCTGAGCGCGGGAAAAGGGGCGCATCAATAGAGTTTCTTCCGAACTCGATTCCGTAGCTGAAGTTGTTGGAATTCCCCTGGTCTATAATAAACCGAATGGGGCTGTTCAATACTTCATATCGCTGGAAACCTATTGTTTGACGAAGATAGAAGAAGTCGTCGGGTACGCGTAACCTCTGGGCCATCCCCACAGATGTACCAATAATGCTGTAATAACCATAATCGGGGCTGCTGCGCGGGAAGCGGTTCCGGTGGGTAGTCTGAAATATAGAAACGCTGAAAGCATTGGGTTTTCTGCCTCCCAGCCAGGGTTCCATAAACGACATGCTGTATGAAACGTAACCTCTTCCGTAGGTTTGTGCACGAAGGGTAAGTCTTTGTCCGTCGCCTGAGGGCAATGGCCTCCATGCTTCCTTTTTAAAGAAGTTACGTGTAGAGAAATTGTTGAACGACAGACCCAGCGTACCAATGATCTGATTTGCACCCCAGCCACCCGAAAGTTCAATCTGGTCGGAGGATGTTTCGGCAACAATATATTCAAGGTCTACAGTTCCATCGGCTGCATTGGGTGTGGGAATAATATCAATCTTCTCCTGGTCAAAATACCCCAGCTGAATAATATCGCGCTGGCTGCGGATGATATCGCTGCGGCTGAAGAGCATACCCGGGCGGGTTCGTATTTCGCGCAGAATTACATGGTCGTTGGTTTTGGTGTTACCACTTACGGTTACCCGGGCAATTTCTGCCTGCTGACCTTCGTAAATTCTGAGTTCAAGGTCAATGGAGTCATTGCTTACATTTACTTCAATGGGTTGGATATTGAAGAAAAGGTAACCATTGTCGAGATAAAGGGAGCTGATATCAATACCATCCATATTCATGAAAAGGTTTTTCTCCAGGAGTTTCTGATTGTAAATATCTCCTGGTCGCACACCCAGCACTTCAGTTAGCAATTCGTCGGGGTAAATGGTATTTCCCACCCAGTTGACACTACGGAAATAGTAGGTGGGACCTTCATCAATAAAAAGCTCAAGCTTTATCCGGTCTTCTTCTACAAAGTAAAATGTATCTCTCAGTATTACCGCATCTCTTTTACCGAGTTCATTGTAGCGGTCAATGATCTTTTGTTTGTCTTCCCTGAATTCGTCTTCCACCAGTTTTGATGAGTTGAAAATAAACCGAAGGCTTCGTTCACGGGTATTTTTCATCAACCGTTTGATTTGCCTGTCAGAAAGCACTTCATTTCCGTGCACAATAACCTCACTGATACGGGTTCTGTCGCCCCGGTCCACATCAAATTCAAGGATGATACTGTTAGTGCGTGTGGTGTCGGTAAGTTGCCTGATGTTGATATCGGGTTTCAGGAAGCCTTTTTCTATGTAATAATCCTCAATGATTGATTTTGCCCTGAACAGGACACTCTCAGTTACCACATCGCCTCTTACCAGGTTGAGTTTTTCGGTAAGTTTATTTTCGTCTGATCTCCGGGCGCCTGTAAATTCAAACCGTGTAAGCCTTGGGCGCTCTTTGAGTTCAATATCCAGAAATATCATTTCACCCTGAATGGATGTAACGGAAATGGCCACATCGGTAAAAAGCCCCTGCTTCCATATGTTATCAATGGCTCTGGCAATATCTTCACCGGGAACCAGAATGCGGTCACCCACATTAAGCTGGCTGATCATAACAATGATGTTATGGTCCATGTAGTTAACTCCGGAAACGGATATTCCGCCAATGGTATATTCTCTGGGGCTGTTATAATCGATATTGATCTGGCTGCCGGTTTGAACAGTTTGTGCCATGCCCGCCAGTGGCGAAAATATCAGTAGTTTAATCAGGGTAAATGCAAAAATCAATTTTGTCATTATAATATTTTATTTTTTGGTAAGATGATTTAGTACTATTACTATAACAGTTTCCGATTAAAAATCTTGTGTGTGATGGTCAGGTTTTTCCAAATCTACGTTCTCTCCTCTGGTAATCAAGAATAGCCTGGTAAAAATGTTTTTTTCTGAAATCAGGCCATAATACAGGTGTAAAATACAATTCACTATAAGCAACTTGCCAGAGCAGGAAATTGCTGATACGCAATTCTCCGCTGGTTCTGATCAAAAGATCAGGGTCTGGCACTCCATGGGTTTGCAGATGACTCTGAAACATTTTTTTGTCAATTTCTTCAGGATTTATTTTCCCATCCTTAACCTGCTGAGCAATCATTTTTACAGCATCTACAATTTCCCAGTGGGAGCTGTAGCTCAAAGCTACGGTGACAGTTATTCGTGTGTTATGCTTTGTTTTCTCAATGGCATCGTCCAGAACTTTCCTGCATTTTTCAGGCAGTGAATTTATATCTCCAATGGCAGCCAGCCTGACACCTTTTTCAATAAGCTCAGGAGTTTCATTATGAATGGCATTTACCAGTAACTCCATAAGGGTTTCAACTTCCTTTTGGGGCCGGCACCAGTTTTCTGTGGAAAAAGCGTAAAATGTGAGATGGGTAATGCCCAGTTCACCTGCTGCTTCAACTGTTTCTCTTACAGCCTGAACGCCATTCTCATGCCCGAAAATCCTCTCTTTCCCCCTTTGTCTGGCCCACCGGCCATTGCCATCCATTATGATAGCGATATGTTTGGGAAGTTTTTTTTTATTGATATTTTGTTTGAAATCCATTCTGGACGTTTCAATTACTCCTGCGAAAAATAGGCACAAATTTCTTAATTTGTTTTAACATATAAAAGAAAAGGCCCAAAGATTATGAAAAATTAATGGTAAGCGGGGCATAATTGCCTGCTGAAATTCTTGATTCTGAAGGTCAGGATAAAGCCTGCAAATGAATACCAGTCGTTGTTATTGGGGTTGCCTCTTTGAAAATTGAGGTTTTCTCCGCGGTTATCAAGGCTTCGGTCGTAAAGTCCGAGTGCATCGGAATTTCCTTCGAAAACAGATGGGTCAGGATAGGTTGTGCTCACATCATCAAGGTAATCGGTACCTGTTCTGCGCATGCCCCACTCCAAAGCTCCGGTAACTTGCCTTGTAATATTAAATTTGAGCCCTACACCAAAGAGAAAATTATTCGATATGAGAGAATAAGGCTTCCTGTCAGGATAAAGTTCGGAACCTTGTCCTTCTGTACCTATAGGTTTCAGGTTGTGCCATGTGCCGTTCAATTCTGCCTGAGGACTGAAATGGAAAATCCCGGCTCCACCGAAAATATATGGGGTTGATGGTGTTTCAAGGTCACCGGGCTCAAACGAAATAAAGTTTACTTCTCCCTGCAGGGAAAATTCAAAAATACTGGACCGGAAGTGCAGGTTTCGGTTCTCATTGTATTTGACTATGGCATCATCTCCGGCAACATTTCCCCAAAAACCGTTGGCACGCAACGACAAATGATCGTTGAAATTGAAGCGGTAAATGGCTCCTGCTCCTATGCGGGTCATCGCAAATTGCTGTGATGGGTTTAAATCACCAATATAATATGAGCCCCCCATAAAAAGTCCCACTTCGTTTCGCTGGGCAATGACATCTGAAAAAATAAAAACAGTAATAATTGCAGACAGGAAAATCTTCTGAATTGCTTTTATATGGCGCAATAATTTGTGGTTATGTAACATATTAGTGTTTGTAGCTATTTTATTGCTGCATTTGATTTAAGAACTGCAATTTGGAATTGATATAGAGAACGAAAAACACAATTTAAATATTATGCAGGGTGTAAAATAACCGAATTGAAAAATTTAATTTCCCCAAACCCTGGATGGTCTCATAAGATTGGGAATTCTGTAATAAAATGTTACCAAAGTAAACATATAGGCATCTGTGTTATATGGGCTGCCTCTTTGCTGCCCGGGAGCAGTTGTTTGGGCACCCAGAGTATTATTGGTGGGATTGGCGAAATACTCTGCCAACGCAATTTGAAACGGATCAGAAAAAATATCCTGGTAAATAGCTGGATCGACATAAGTTGTACTTACATCATCGATGTAGTCAGTAAAAGTTTTTCGGAATCCAAATTCAATACCTACAGACATGTCCCTGTTTATGTGCATTAACGCGCCTATTCCAAAAGGTATGGCTATAGAAAATGATGAGTATGTTTTACGGGTTGGGAAATAACCCTGGCCTTCGGTAAATAGAGGCCTCAAATTATACCATCCATTTGATGGTAAATCATCTGCAGCTATACTTCCTGAATAATTTTCAGCATCAAAATAGCCCTGAGGATTATAATAAAAACCTGCAACTCCTGTAAAAACATAGGCAGATAACTCCATTTGTCGTCTTACTCTTGCTCCTGTTGCCCTGCGATATTGCGCGCCAAACCTGTTATAAGAAATAAAATAGTACTGTAATTTGGGGGCAAATTCAATTATGGGGGAACGAAAATTTATATTTCGGTTATTACGATGTAATTCATTGGTGTTTTTATCATCACCTGCAACATACGCAAAAGTTAAATGAGCTGAAAGCGCGAGGTCACTTAATAGAAAGTATCGGTACCCCACCATCAGGGATGGTCTTACAGCAGCAAAATCAAAATCTCTTATGCCTTGAGTCCCTGTTCTGTCAGCTCCGCCAAGATCTCCCATAAAACCTGATGCCCCCAACCCAAAAGCAAGAAAATGACGGTCTCTTTGCCAGGGTTGTCTTTGCGCGTAAGCATCAATGACAAAAACTAACAACAGAATAATCGTTACAAAAAAAAGTTTCATTCAAAAATAAAATTAGTTAATTCATTAGTTTCGCTTAGATCGGTCCATTGCCTGCTGTGTGCGTGTATTACTTGTTTATGTTAAATTATTCTGAAAAATCAACAAAAATATAAAAACATTTTCTTTTACCGTGTATCAGTTTCTTTTATCGAAACCCCATGCAAGTTTATTTCTGATGGTTTTAAAAAAGTCATTATGCTCAATGCATATCAGATTAATTTTAAAATCAGCTTTTCTGATATACAAATCCACAGCATCTTCGAGGGATACAGACCGGGAATCCATAACAATCAAATGACTTTTTACTCTTCCTTCAACCCTGAGTTTTACCAAAGAATTATCTTTAACAACGATAGGCCTTACTGTAAGATTATGTGATGCAATGGGTGTAATGATAAAATTTTCTGAATCAGGTGAAATTATAGGGCCTCCGCAACTTAGTGAATATCCTGTGGAGCCTGTAGGTGTTGCCACCATTAAGCCATCGGCCCAGTAAGTATTCAGATAACTTCCATCAACACACGCACTGATAGAAATCATGGTTGTGTTGTCGCGCTTGAGAACGGTAAGCTCATTGAGTGCGTAGGGAAATGCTTCAAACAGTTTTTCATCTCCACTTTCAAGCATAAGGAGGGAACGTTGATCGATTCGATAACGGCCTTCGAACAGTGCCTTAATGGATTCTTCCATCTCATCTGATGAAACTGCCGATAAAAAACCGAGTCTTCCCGTATTGATACCCAGAACCGGAATTCCTGAATTTCTGATGTAGGGAAGGGTATCGAGCAGAGTGCCATCGCCCCCTACACTGATCATACAAAAACTGTCGGTTGGAATTTCAGAATGATTGGTAAATTGTGCAACGGGAATTTGAAATGATAAACGATCCTTCAGAAAACCATGAAAACCATTGTGAATAAAAAACCTTTCAGCTCTCACTTCCAGCAAACGGATCATTTTTTCAATTACAGGAAGAAACTCCTTGTCGAACTTTCTGCCAAATAAGGCGATTTGCATGCTTTATTTTTTTGGTTTTCAGATAAACTTTATGGGGTAAAGATAAATTAAAACCCATAATTATAAATATATCCTGGTTATTTCTTGATTTATATGCTATAAAAGTTCCATCCTTTTTGAATCCAGTTTCAGGAATGTAAAAAGGAAAATGGTAAAAGCCCATAACGATGAGCCACCGTAGCTGATAAAGGGTAAAGGGATGCCAATTACCGGCACCAGGCCGATGGTCATCCCGATATTTACCAGGAAATGGAAGAACAATATCGATGCCAGGCTGTATCCGAAAATTCTGCTAAAAACCGATCGCTGTCTTTCGGCAAGAAGTATTATTCTTACCATCAGGAAAACAAACAGAATGATCAGCACACTGCTTCCGGCAAAACCCCACTCTTCACCTATGGTACAGAAAATAAAATCGGTACCCTGCTCGGGCACAAAGCTGAATTTGGTTTGTGTTCCTTCAAGGAAGCCTTTGCCCCACATCCCGCCGGATCCGATGGCTATTTTTGACTGGTGAAGGTTATATCCCGCCCCGCGCAAATCGATGGTTTCATCAATCAGCACAGCGATACGCATCTTCTGGTGGGGTTGCAGCACTTCTTCATAAACGTAATCAACAACATAAACGTAAGCGTTGATAACTATGAGCAAAAGAAACAGTTGTTTTATAACTGAAGGTTTTTTCCTTAAAAATATGGTTGAAATCAGGAATACAGCAGTTAACCCACCGATGATGTAAAACTCATTCATCAGCAGCGTAAGAATAAAAAGGAAAATTGCTAAAATACCCACTATCAGCAACCAGCCCGGAATAAATCCTTCACGGTAAAATACAGCAACAAATGCAGCAAAAACCAGGGCGGTTCCCGTATCATTTTGCAGGAATATCATCAATACAGGCAATGCAATTATTGCTGCAGGTTTAATTAGAGATTTGAAATCCCGTGCCCGGGATCTGTTGTCGTAAATGATCCTTGCCAGGGCCAACGCTGTGGCATATTTCACAAATTCAGCGGGCTGAATAGCTACACCCGCTATCTGAAACCATGATTTAGATGCATTTACAGTAGTGCCGAAAAGTAAAACAGCAAACAGGGAGATTATCCCGATACCATAAATAAGATAAGCAAAGGTGGGAAATATCTTTACATCAATGCTGAGTATAATAACGCCCAGTACAATGGCTGTTAAGATCCAAACAAATTGCTTTCCGTAGCTCTGACTGAAATCAAATATACTTTCATGACGATCATTGATTTCTGCTGCATAGATGCTTACCCACCCGATAACAACCAGGCACAAATAAATGAAGATAGTAGTTTTATCAAGTTTTTTAAAGAAGTCAGATTGTGTTCCCATTTCTGAATTTTTTAGGGATAATTAAAATTTTGCATCCAGTATCCTTTGCTCAAACCATGAGCGTTTTATTTCTCCGGTCAGGTATTTTTCGATCATCAGGCTTGATATGGGAGCTGCCCAGGCAGCACCTCCGCCCGCATTTTCAACAATTACCGAAATGGCAATTTTCGGATTTTCAACCGGGGCAAAAGCAATAAATGCTGAGTGGTTTTCGCCGTGCGGATTTTGCACGGTTCCGGTTTTTCCGGCAAAGGGAATGTCCGGAATCCTGGAAAATCTGCCGGTTCCTGCTTCAACGGTTTCGTACATGGCTTCTGCTATTACTTCGAAATGTTCCGGATCGATGGTAGTATAGTGTCTTTCAAGGAATTCCGGATTGAGATTATCGCGGGTTTCAATAGCTTTAACGATATGTGGTGTATAGTAATGACCTCTGTTGGCTACAATTGCGGCTAAATTGGCAAGCTGCAGGGGTGTAGTGCCGATTTCACCCTGTCCGATGGCCAGTGATATTACCGTTAGAGCCCGCCAGCCTCGTGGGCCGTATATACGATCATAGTATTCGGCACTGCCGAGCAACCCGCTGAGCTCGTAGGGCAGATCGCTGTTGAAGGTTCTGCCGAATCCCATGCTCATCAGGTGATTGCGCCAGGTGGTAAGAGCTTCCTGCATGCTTCCGAACCGGGGCAGCTCAAGGGTGTTTCTGAACTGAATACAGGAAAATGTATTGCAGCTGTATTGCAAGGCCGTAAGTACATTTACGGGTTGTTGATGCGTGCGGCACCTTACAGTTATTCCTCCACTCCTATAAAAACCAGGGCATGAATATCGTGAGTTGATGTTGATCCCACCTTCCTGCAACCCCACCAGAAAATTGGCTACTTTAAAAACCGAACCAGGTGGGTAATTGGCCATTAATGCCCTGTTAAACAAAGGTTTTAGCGTATCAGCCTGTAAATCGCGATAGTTTTGCGAACGCACACGGCCCACCAGCAAATTGGGGTCGTAACCCGGTGAAGTTATAAGAGCAAGTATTTCACCCGTTGAGGGTTCAATGGCAACTATGCTACCCCGTTTGTTTTGCATCAGCCTTTCGCCGTATAGTTGCAGTTTGTAATCCAGAGAAGTATACAGGTCGGTGCCTGAAACGGCCAGGGTATCGTAACGTCCATCCTGAAAAGGACCGATATCGCGGTTTAGTGCATCAACCAACACAATACGTGTGCCTTTATTACCCCTTAAGATTTCTTCATAATGTTTTTCTATACCTGAAATACCAATGTAATCGCCGGGACGGTAATAAGGATTGTTTTCTATAATTGATGGTCCTGCTTCTCCAACATAACCGAATAAATGAGCAGCCATGGGATATGGATATTTCCGCAGGGTACGGGGCTGAACATAAAAACCCGGAAACCGGAAAAGCTTTTCCTGTAAAACCGCATAGGTGTCTTTTGATATCTGCCGTTCGAAGGTGGATGCCTTGAAACGGCTGTGTCGGGTTGCAGCCTGCAGCCTGTTTTCAAATTGTTCAAGTGTAATACCAAGTAAACTAATAAATTCAAGGGTGTCAATGTTAGTTACCTGCCTGGGAATCACCATCAGGTCATAATACGGTTCGTTAAAAACCAGCAGTTCACCATTGCGGTCGTATATCAGGCCGCGGGCGGCATAATCGGTAATAACCCGCTGTACGTTACTGCTTGCATAGATCTTATAACGGTGATCAACGAGCTGTATATAATACAACCTGATCAGGAAAATGACCCCGATAATAATAAAGAATAATATAACTGCAGTTTTCCGGTGGGAAAAAACATCTGACTGGGAACTCCGGACTATCATAAATCTTATTGAGAACT